>Ga0075156_10000817_pt1 | contig 16546 bp, 23 predicted proteins | sample JI81AbrownDNA_FD_70966 | JGI IMG/M metagenome (GOLD analysis project Ga0075156, IMG submission 70966) | Wastewater effluent complex algal communities from Wisconsin, to seasonally profile nutrient transformation and Carbon sequestration -... | ecosystem: Engineered > WWTP > Effluent > Algae...
CGATAATTTGCATTTGGGGGTAGTCAAAGTTGGGCTTCTTTGATTGGCTGAGACGGAAGTTTTTTGCCAGCGCAAATTAGTCACAAAAAAACGCTTCGATGTAAGATAATATATCGTCCAACTTTGGCAACCCCTAATATATCTGTAGATAATATATCTGTAGATTCTTTCGTATGCTTCAGATCTTAATTAACACAGTAGATAAGAATAAATATAAATACACTGTCAAGGAGTATTCTGATGCTATATGTCTCCAATGTATCACAGGCACACCTAGCACAAACAATTGCATTAAATATGTAGAAGACAACCTCATTCCAAATTGCCCCATCACAAAAGCAAACTTATCGTGCACAGAAGACATTTGCAAGACAAACATTGACTCCTTAAAGGGCAGAACCACAATAAAGATACCAGAGCATGTTACCATATCAGAAGGCCTATACAAGAGCTTATTAGAATGACACAAAAACTTGACACTCAAGGTGGACATTATGTACATTAATGAACTTTTGTCATGCCAGTGTCATGGGTATACACTTTTGGACAACAGAATACGAAAAATTGACTACCATTGCAACATCCATAAAACAAGTTGCACAGCCATGTAGAGGACATGGGTTGAATGTAAAACACATAATGGTAGATGGGAAATTGAGCATATTAGGAGGGAAATGAATGGAAACAGAATGAACCTCAATACTACGGGAAGAGACATATTGTGAAAGAAAGAGTATGGACTATTTCAAATAAGTTGCCTTTTAAAAGATCCACACAAGATAATGTCAACAACATTATCTTTTTAGTTGAACTGTTTTCCCCATAAAAATGGCATACATGACTAGATGAGCCCCATGCAATTGTTGCAGCATCATGAATAGACCACAATAAACATTGCAAGTTGGAGTTTGGTACTTGTGTCCAAATACAGGAACAAAATGACAGTTCATTACCACTGCAGACTTTGGGTGCAATGCTCTCAGACCTACAAGAAAGGTACAGGGTACGCACTATTTTCTCAGCTTACATTCAGGCAGATGTGTCACAAATGATAGCTGGACAGTACTGCCCATGCCAACAGAAGTCATACTAGTGGTACATCAACTCACAGCCAAAATGCAAAAAAATAGAAAGGAATTGTATTTACTGACAAATCTGGAAGCATAGCCTATAGTAAAAACACCAACACCCCTGCAGAAGTCCTAGATGACGAGTGGACTACAGAAAGCAAAAGCATGTGCTTGAATTAAAAAATTGTCTAGAGTATGAAAACAATAGCCAAGAGGATGGAAATAATAGCCTGAATGACACACATGAGTATAATGATGTAGAAAATGGGAGTCATCCAACATAGAAGTGAACCCAGAACAGGTCACGGACGTGCACAGTGAGATGGGCATTCAACAATATACAAAAGTCCAGCCATAAATAGAGCCTTCAAGATAATCAATATGAAATAATAAATGACATAAACATGGTAGCAGAAATGAAAGCAGCACAGATAAATGTGGATCAAGAAACTGGAGAACAACACAATTACAATGTGACAAAAGGAAGCACACATGCGTACAACTTATGACCTAGGCCAGTGGAGCCTAGGAAAGATACAATTTAATTCAGCAAAAATAGCCTATAGTATATACCCCAAGCCACATGCACACATAATGATGACACACGTAAGTGTCAGGGCTGGGATCAAAAAGTTTGGTCAGAAAGTAAATGACATGCTACTGAAGGAATAACTTCAGTTACATTCAAGAGATGCACTACAGAGGAAATGTAAAGAAAAGGCACTAAGATATCTCATGTTCATCAAAGAGAAGTGTGATGGTACTATAAATGCAGGAGGGTGTGCGGATGGAAGGTTGCAGTGGGAGTACGTGACCAAAGATATAGTTCCCCAAGTTTGTCACTAGAAGACATATTCAGAAGAAAACAGGTACATCATTGTGATGGACATAGCAAGCCAATATGGCTATTGTTCTGGAAACTTGTGTCTGATACATTAGTTGAATGCGGTTTTGTGCTCAGTCCATATGATCAATGTGTCGAAAACAAGGTTATAAATGGAAAGCAATGTACCATCATTTGTCTTGTGGATGACTTGAAAATATCTCATGCAGATAAAGTGTGATGGAGGGCATCATCAGTGACTTAAATAAGAAATTTTGAAAAGAAAGTTCATTGACAACAACACAAGACAGAGTATTAGAATTTTGGGGATGCAATAGACTACATTAACAGGGGCAAAGTAAAGCTGTGAATGTTTAAATATGTAAAAAATTGCTCAAGGAATTTCCTCTGGACATGGAGGGAACATCCAAGATACCAGCGGCAATCCAACAATATATAACAAATGACAAATATGATGTACTTCCTGATGAAAAGGCACAATTGTTCCATTACATCGTAGCGAAACTATTATTCCTATGTAGGCATACAAAGAAAGATATACAAATGGTGGTCGCATTCCTATGCACAAGAGCAAAGAGGCCAGATAAAGATAATTACAAGAAGCTCACTCGGGTAATGCATTTGCTACAAGCAACCCAAGACCTCACATTGACTATTGAACCTGATTACCACCAAAATTCGTGGGTAAATTCAGGCATGAGAAGTCACAGTCGAATATACATGACACAAGGTGAGCTTTCTTGAACTTTCAAACTTCTCTTGGAAAAGCCCCTTGGTAAATTGATCTGCAAGTTTATCAGCAGAAGACACTGCTTGAATATCAATTTCTAAGGAAGACACTTTATTTCTGAACCAATGGTAGGGCAGTCCAATATGTTGGTATGAGGAGAAAGTTTTGGCATTTTTGAAGTTTCTGGACTCAACAATAGCTCTTTTCTTAAAAAGTTCTTCAAAACAAAAGTCGAGATTGTTTGCTTCTAATTCCAGAGAGGGCTGTACAATATTGATGCAGAACATTCTAGAAACCTTGTAAATACAAGAATCCACAAATGAAGTAGGTCCCAATTCCACTATAGAATCCAGATTAACAAATTTTTGGTATGTTCTCATACGTTGCATCTTGAGTTGTGACAATGGATGTGTGGGATATTTCCAATTGAAGACAGCCTTTGGCAAAATGATGGAATTTGTCATAATCATCCAAGTACATAGAAACAACCAAAGTCCTGTAGAATTCTTGCGCATGTATTTAGGCTTGCTCTGTAAACTTGATTTAGAGAAAAACAATTCCACTGTATCAAAAGCAACTGCGCTCATATAAAATATTTGAAGGACTCAAGCAAATCAACACCGAGATGATATGAAATCTGAATCCCAATGTCAAATCAACCCTCTAGTATTCATTTTCAGAATTTTCAGATTCTTCAATCTTGATTTACACAAACTCAATTGCTTCACTTTCGATGTATTCAAAAGACTCAGTTACTTCTTCAAAAATTTCATCGCTTTCAGATTCCTTGTTCTTGATTTCTTCAATCACAATATCTTCATTTTCAATGTCTTCAAATGATTCTGCCGTTTCTTTAAATTTGGTCCCAGAATTTTCAGATACTTCAATCTTGATTTCTTCAAATACATTTCTTCACTTTCGATGTCTTCAAAAGACTCAGTTACTTCTTCAAAAATTTCATCGTTTTCAGATTCCTTGTTCTTGATTTCTTCAATCACAATATCTTCATTTTCAATGTCTTCAACAGATTCTGTTGTTTCTTCAAGTCATGTTTTTTGCCTTGTGTGATGTGAGTTATCTTCACAGAAGATTTCTTTTCAACATTGCTAGGTACACACCAAATCCCAAGAAATGAAATTTCATCTGAGGAATATTCAAATTGTGAAGATGCTTGAGTGATTGACAACTAAGGAGGCCCTGATGGAACGCCAGATGAAGGATCAGTAACAAAACGAGACAAGTTTGCAGATGGGGCAGAGTTTTCAATAACTGTGAAATTGGGCGATGAATTGGTGCTTGATTGCTGTATGTTTGAATTATGTTGCCAATAAACATTCATGTGAACTTTAGCCCAATGGCTCAACTGAAAGATTCATTCTTTTCCGGTCGCATGTCATTTACATTTTGGACAAAACTTCCACTCTCTCCCATAAATCTTGAAGGCTTTTGTTAAATCTGCAGGTTGACAATACTTCCATTCTTCCAGAAGACGAGGACTATGATTTCCAGATTTCACAGTTTGGTTTGATGACATGTTTCAATTGTTATTTCTCTGAGGATATATGTTTGAAAGATGCCCAGGATCTTGACAAATATAGCATGCCTTGGGATCAGTCAACTTGTACTTGTGTTCCATGTCTCTGACTCTGTCAAGCAAATTGTAAAATTTTCGGTTGAAGTATTCATAGGACGTATGAGTAAAGTTTCCCAGAAGGAGAGAGCCAGTTGACACAGGAAGAGCGTATCCACTTTGCATAAGTTTCATAATATGTTGAGCCTCAGTGGCACAATCTGTCACATTTTCCCCACAATAAGAAGAGAGCGAAAGAGAGACTAAAGCCAACTTTGCACCTTCAATGTCTAATGTAACAGAAGCATGACAGGTTTCAAAAGCCAGCATAAATAGAATAGATCCAGTGCACTTGTTGAACTCTTTCAGATGACCAAATCTAACCTGAAGCTTTGCTCGAAAAGATTTGGAAAGATGAGATTCAATCATGGGGCGGGAGTTTGCGATGTCTTCTAGTTCAAAATGGTCAAAGGATTCTGGATTTCCTCCAACAAGCCGGCTTTTGTAGCCATTGATCATATTTCGCACAGAAATCATTTGATAATTCTCAAGCACATTCATAACTTTGTTATTCAGTTCAATCTAATAGAATTGTTCTGGTCCATGTTCAGCGATCAATTGAGTCACGGTCATAATAAAAGTCTCTTTGTCAAGTTCCTTTTCAATTCCAGTACTTGGTTCTATTTTCCCTTGAAATTCCAAGATAGTTTCAGATTCCCTTGCTTCAGTCAAGGTCTTGTTCATAGTCCCAAATGCCTTGATATTGCGACACTGCGTTGCATATTGAAAATGATTTTCTGGAATGAGATTCCAGTTATCAGCCAGTTCTTTTCCACCAAGATAGATTCCATAGTCAAAATTAGAACCTCCTCTATTGAGAGTGCTTGCAATTGCCATTGATGCCACCAGTGTGGTCGAGGTGCTTGATGCTGCCAGTGCGGTCGAGGTGCTTGATGCTGTTGGCACAGTAGTCATGTTTTTCAGATGATTGATGTCGTTAGGTAAAGCTTATCTGGTTTTCCAGGAGATTGTCAACTTGTTTTGCTAATGTCAGCATTTGGGCTCATAACCAGCAACGATTAGCAAGAAGTTGTCGAAGTCGATGTAAAAAAGTAATTATAAAGGTTAAACATCTAAAAGCAAAGTTTTATTTCGAATAAACCTATTGCCAACTTTTCATACCAGCTTCATTGAAAAAAACCATTTCACTGATTGTACACTGGCATTCCCAAACAGAAATCTAATGCCGATTTTCCTGGTTCTTACATGAGGATTGTACCAGCGGAGGTCTACAAGTTATCATGGTTCTCATCTCATATTTTTAATTTTGTAACTTCAAGCAATAATGTTTCTATACAAGGCAGATAGGCAAAGATGTGTAAAACTATTGGAAGATATGTAAAATGACGTCCTGCAGAGAAAAGACCTTTTAAAAGATGGTGTCTGACATGTGTTGAGTTCTAGCCAGATGGAAAAATGAATATGAAAAAGTAAGTACAACCATTTTTCTGATGCACATGTATGAAATGAACAGGCAAACCTAGGAAAGAAGAAACAAGTGCTCTAATGAATGAGACAAAGAAGAGACAATCAAGAAAAGAAAAAAGGTTCTAGTTTCCTTGTTCTTAAACAAGAACAGGGCAGTAACAAGTCAGAAAGTGAGGACAAACGTGAGCAATACAGCACTATTGAAGAAGGCAGTAAAGAAATTGCAGATTACCTGCCATTGTAAACCAGTTACCTTTGAGAAACACCTGCACAGTCTTATTCTTGAGATGATATATAATTTTATCCTCTAGCTAAACTGCTTCTTACCTTTTGAGAAATACCTGCACAGTCTTATTGTTGAGATGATATATAATGTTATCCTCTTGCTAAACTGCTTCTTACATGAGGATGTCATACACAACACCATGAGTCCTAGAAACATTGTGACAGATTCATGCATAGAACACAATAAGCATTGCAAACTTGAATTTGGTCCATACGCCCAAATAGATGGTCAACAGGACAATTCAATATTGCCACATACTTCAGGTGCAATTGAACTGAGACTAAGCGTAAATGACCAAGAAACGCGCTATTTCCTCAATATACACTAGGGAAGACACGTCACATGAAACAATTGGACGGTACTGCCCATGCAAAACAAAGTCATACTAGCAATACATCAAATCGCGGCTGCATGAAAAAAAACACAAATGCATGTATTCACCAACAAGATGGCAATATAACTAATGACTCAAAGATGACAACAAAAACAATTCAAAAATTGTAGGAGTGGACACTACAGCAGTGGGCATGGACATTACAGATGTGGTAATAAACATTGCAAACTTAAATTTGGTAAATACGCCCAAATACATGAGCAACAGGACAATTCACTATTGCCACATACTTCAGTTGTAATTGCACTGAGACCAACCGGAAACGCCCAATAAACACACTATTTCCTAAATATACACTAGGGAAGACACGTCACGTGAAACAATTGGACGGTACTGCCCATGCCAACCAATGTCATACTAGCAATAGGCCGCGGTTGTATGCAAAAAAACACAAAGGCATGTATTCACCAACAAGATGGCAATATAATTAATGACTCAAAGATGACAACAAAAACAATTCAGAAATTGTAGGAGTGGACACTACAGCAGTGGGCATGGACATTACAGGAGTGGTACCAAGATACGCAAGAATGGACACATTCATGTCACTTGATGTAACCACAAATGCACAAGACATACCTAGAGAAACAGACAACAGCCACAGGCAAAATGAATATTCAGGTGAAACAGAAGTGGACAGCCTTGATAAGTCTTAAGACTCAAGCAATACGCTCACAGAAATACACGACAGCATGCTCACAGGAGTGGACGCAGAAGAAACACATACAAACCAAAATAGAGCCTGATGATGACAATGAATAAATTTAAATAAATGACATTGAATGCCGCACAAATGAACGTCAACCCAGAAACTGGTGAAGAATGTGTCGACAGCACAGTGGACCAGGGCAATGTTACAAGACACATTTAGAATCTATGACCTAGGCCAGTGAGAACAAAATAACAATTTTATCCATTACAAACAGGACATACCCAAACTCAAATGAGCGTAAAAGCAGAGATCGAGAAAATCAGACAGAAAGGTAAAAACACGCTACTAAAGAACTACTTCAATTACATGAAAGAGAGGCACTATTACCAAAAATGAAAGATGAGTTAATGTATTAAGAGAGAAAGAAAGCACTATGATACTTCAAGTTGATAAAGTAAAACAGGGATGTTACTGTGAAGGCAAGAGGATATGCCAAAGGGAGACCACAGCGACAATACACCAATAAGGAGGAAGCTAGCTCACCAGCCACATCACCCTAGTCCATGATGAAGTCATGCGCTATAGATGGTAAAGAAGGCAGGTATGTCATTATGACAGATATACCAGGGGCACTTCTACATTCAGATATGCGAGACACAGTACAAAATGTTGTATGTATAATTAAAGAAAGGACTGTATGGGAAGTTACAAGCAGCATTAGTATTTTGGAAATTATTATCAGAAATACTTATTAGCTAGGGCTTTACACTCAACCCATACAACCAATGGGTGGCCAATAAAACCATAAATGGATGACAATGTGCTATTATATGGCACCTCGATGACTTAAAAATATTGCATGTAGAGAAAGACATGGTCCAGACATTATCAGCGATCTAAACAAGAAATTTGGTAAAGAAAGCCTGCGGGCTACTTCATGCTGTTTAGTATTTTCCTGGGACTTACGATAGACTACAGAAATGTCCATGCTCAAATATATTAATAAAATGCTTGGAGAACTGCCCATGGACACGCAAGGTGCAGCAAAGACGCCAGCATCAAGTCACTTATTCATGAAACTTGTAGAGTATTGCTGGAAGAGAAGGCACAACTGTTCCATCATCTATGGTAGTGGCCAATCTGCTATACTTAGAAAGCAAGACATAGAAACATCAGTGGTGTTTCTATGCACAAGAGTGAATACAAAAAAACTTACAAGATTGATGCAATACCTATGTAGTACACAAAAACTTACGTTAACTATAGGGCCCAATGACCACCCAAGCTGGTGGGTAGATAGTTCAAATGTTATACATCTGGACATGAGGAGCTACATTGGCATTTACATGAATTTAGGTAAGGGAGTTATGTATAGTGGATAATGCAAACAGAATCAGAACACTAAAATCTCCACCGAAGCAGAGTTAGTAGCAATAGATGATGCTTTTGGGCAGATCTTGTGGATGGGACTTCGAAGCACAGGGTCAGTATGTTCCTACTACTATGGTCTACCAAGACAACAAGAGCAAAATTCTATTGGTGGTGAAAGGCAAATCATACAGCAGCAAACAAACATGTCACTTCAATGTCAGATACTTCTTTGTAATGTACAGAATCAAAAAAGGTGAAGTTAAAATAGAGTTCTGTCCTAAAATGGATATGCTTGTTGATTTTTTACAAACCCCTACAGGGAGCGCTGTTTGTACAAATGCACGAAAAGATACTAAACCTGCCTGCCAGTACAAGTACTAACTTTCACAGAGGTGTGTTGGAAGATTGAAAAATAAATGAGGGAATAGAGGGAACAGAGGGAACAGAGGAAACAAAAAATAGGTTGGAACGTTCAGTAGACTCCGTGGATCGCAGGAAATACTTCGAAAACGCAAGATTACAAGAGCAAGCACAGGGCTACAAGACTGACTATAAAAATGAGAAGAAAGTTAATAATTACGAGCAAAAAAGATTAAGAAAATTATCACGTGGATTATCACATAATTTCTTAATTTATTAGAATATGCTTTAACTTTAGTTTATGGCTAGATTATTGCTTTATTACCAATAAACAAACCAAATCAAGAAGGGGGAAGTCAAGGTAGTGTTCTGTCATATAACGGATGAGCTGGGTCATTTCTTCGTGGAACAATTGCAGGGATCATTATTTGTTTGGATGCGAGAGAATGATTTCAACCTGCCCGCAAGTACCAGTACCAGCTTACACAGGGGTGCCTTGGAAGATCGCAAAGATAATGCAATTATTGTAGGGATTCCTGATGCATTTCAGATAGGTGTTAACTCACATTTTGTAGCAGCTGATTCTTGCATAGAGCTTGCTTTTATACCTGAAGTAACAACAGCAATAGATTCTGTTGAATAACCAGGAGCGTATACAAATGATGAAACAATTACAGATACAGGTTAGATTGGGGAAAGAAGACGACATTTTCAATGATGCGACAATAGATGGCACGAGGATGTCATAGAGGAGAGGATATGTCCACGACTGATGGATGCCAGATATGGTCCTAGGCGTGGTAGACAATATCTGAGGAATATTGCTCTCAAGAGCATCTTGTAATGCGCCTGAGCTGCGCTATCCATAAATTTCCCCAATTCGAAAGCACAATTTGCCAGATCTGGTCTCGTCTTGACAAGATTCAGTTATGATCCAATTCCTAAATTATATATTAAATGTTTGGTTGCTGCAATCAAGTCATTTTCTTCATCCGGTATCATTACACTTACTTTGCTTCCCACAGAGGAATCACAATTCTGCAATACTCAATTTCATTACCAAGTTCCTTGATAAGTTTATCCGAAATGGCCAAACCCAATAGTTGCCATCCACTTGATGTTTGTAGGGTAGTAACTTCAATGTACTATGTCATAGATTCTGAATGTGCGATAGAAAACTCTTTTACAATATCAGAAATTGCTTTGAAATTTGTTTTTTGATCTCTCAAAACAATAATGACATATACCGGTAGCATCAAAGTTCCTTCTTCAGAAACCCTCATAAGTAAACATATGTCAGTTCTTGATCTCACGATACTCAATAATGTCTTCCAGAATTGACGAGCTGCTTGTAAGAGACCATAAAGGACTTCTTTAATTTAAATAATTGTTTGGTCCTAATTTTCAATTTCTGTCAAACCATCTAGCATTATCATGTTGATGTCTGTTTCCAAATATTCTTAAAGGAATGCTGACTCAACATCCATAACATCCACATCAATCTTGTTCTGGATTGCCAAAGTCAATGCAAAGAATGTTATATAGTTGTACTTTTGAACTCATCATCATCATCATCACTTTCGCTTTCAATTTCTGATAGATCTAAATACTTGAATAACTTATCTTTCATTGGCGCATAGTCATCACAGAGCTTTTCGCCATTTTACATCTCACAACAGCAGTATTTGTTCATTCTACAAAATCATACTTGTATATCTGTTCTGCATGATCCTCTCGGTACTCCTTGATTCTGCAATTTGCCCTTGATTCTGCTGTAGTTTGTTCTGACGATCTCAGTTTCTCCTAATTTCTCAAATGCAGTAAATAATTTGGTATATGTTCATCATAAAGTGGTCCATAGATGAGTGTCCTGCCTCTTTCTTGGTCATAGAATTGGGTAATTTCGTTAACGTGTTAACTGATTCAGGCCATAGTTTTTATCTCATAATTTCATAAACTTATGCTCCACTGAGCATTGCTTCAACTCTTCCATTGGCTGTGGAAAATGATCTTACCAATTTGCTATGCTGTTGCATCGTGCCTAGTGCTTTTAATTCAAATTGTAAATCCAAACCTTCAGTATTCGATTCCTTTGTAAGTTATTAATTCCCGCCTGGAAAACGTCGCATATTTCAACTTTTAGTGTTACCTTTCAATTCCTTGGAGAATGGAATCAACTTTGATCTTGAGAAATTGCTTGACTTTGCCTGGTTGGGATTCCTGATCACAAGTTCAGCACAATTTTCGGTCTTACCAATGACTTTGATCGCATATATTGGGTGTTGCTCTAATTTAATCCTCATTGGGATGTCCTAATTCCTGGTGAAGTACTACCGCTAGTCTTCCATTTAGCTAACATTCACAATGCTGCTATCTGCTAGCGCTAATTTTGAGCTCAATTCTTTAAATCGTAGAGGCCGTCCTTGTTCCTGTTGTATTATTGGTAGCACCATTGTCTATTGTTACAACCCAATCCAGTAAATTCTCCGCATTCTTATCTGCAGGTACAGATTCATTCTAAGATCTTGTCAATAACATTTTTCCATTAATAGTGTTACCTGCTGTCTCGGTGTAAGTTATTATTGCACTGTTGCTTTCTTTTAAATTACGCATAACTCCATTTGCCATATTCTTTCTACAGAACTGATAGAATGCCTTAAATATCTCAATAATGGCATTATCCTTGAATCTTGGTTTTCTGTTGCTGTTGCTGTTGCTGTTGGAGAATTGGAAAATTACGATAGAAGGAAAATACAGTGAAGAGAAAAGATACGAGGAGTATACTAAAGACAAAACAGAAATTGCAGAAAGCAAACCTCTGGCAGGAGGAAGAGGAGGTGGCAAAGACTCCGATGACAAGGAATACAAGACTGGGGACAAGACTGAGGAAAATGACAACAAAACAAAGCGAAAAAATTAATAAATTAGCTTGCAGAGAACTAGCTCATAATTTCTTAATTTATTAGGGTTTACTTTAATTTTAGCTTATTGCTAGGTTTTCATTGAATCATCAACATAAATAAAGAAATGTTACCACTCACCAAAGCCACCATGAAAGAATGTACAGACGAGAACGTCGATGAGAAGCCGGATGTGGTAAAAAGTACAAACAGACAGGGATTCAAGAAGAATCATGGTAAGAGCTATGCTACAGATACTAGAAATGACTTCTTCAGGAGATATGTTCAAAGTAGGTGAGAATGGCCCTGATCTGTATGAAAATACAATTGACTGGCTGGTGCTGTACATGAGTACACAATTCAAGAACAATAGTGATGTGGTGATGTGCTTACGATCTCAGGAGTATGTTGGGCCAGAATCACCTGTTATGCCCGAGAAGCCTACTGAAAACAACAAACATGTCAGGGAATACAAGATGGATGACCTGTTGAAGATTGAAAGGATGCTTCAAGGAAACCTATGGAACCTGTTCACAGTCCTTATCTTGTGTGATACTGAAGTGAAGAATCTACTGAAGGCACTGCCCAGTTTTAAAGGATATGGACAAAAATTTGGACTCTATGACACTAATGAAGGCAATCAAGAAGATAGTATACACCAGGGGCAACGACAATCTACATGTCAAGCATAATAAGGCAATGGCCCATATCAACTTCATGGGGCTATATCAAGAGACATTCCAAGACATCCAAGACTTCCTTGACTAATATATGGCACTTCAAAAGGTCTGTACTGAACGTGGCCTAAGATATGGAAGATGTGAAGAAGATGTCAAGGCAATTCTAAAAGAAATGAATGTGACAAAGCCAAGCAACGAGCAATTGGAGCAGGCACTAGATACTGTGGAGGAATAAAGAAAATTTGTATACTGCTCTATCTGCCATATATTTTTAAAAAGACTCTTTTCCTAAAAAAATTAAATAAATTAAATCCCTCCTTATACTGAGGTCCATTAGTTGATTTAACTAATGTTTATAAGGAGCACCATGCAATATTGTTTTTATACAAAGCCAACAAATATAAATATGGAAAACTATTAGAGGAAATGTAAAATGACATCCTGCAGAAGAAAGAACCTTTTCCCAAGACAGTAGTAGACATGTGTGGGGTTCTCGCAGGATGGAAGAATAAATATGGGGTCAAGTACAGTCAATTTGCAGAGGCAAATTATGGGGTGGCTTTTACTATGACCAGTGATGAACCTAAAAACAAGGGCAAAAAGAAGAATATCACATGTTTCAAGTGTTACAAAAAGGGCATCACTTGAATAAATGCAAAGAAAACAACAAAGATACTGAGGGCAGTGAAAAGGGATTGAAATTTCTGGTAATGAGACAAAAAGAGGAGGTATCTGAAGAAGAAGACAATGAAGAAGACAGTACAGAATCAGAGCAATCTGGCAATTATGAATATGACATGGAAGATAACGAATCTCAAGGCTTTGCTTTTGCAAAGAAGGATGTCCTATGTATATACAAGATGAGGTGGCAATACAAAATGATTGGATACTGCTCGACAATCAATCAACTGTAGATATCTTTTCAAATGAGAAGTTGCTGACAAATATACATGACATGAAGCGAATTCTAGTCCTGTTCTATAATGTGGGCAAGACACTGGTGAAGGGGATCTTAAAGGGTATGGCAACATCTGGTACCACCCACAAGGCATAGCAAATATACTATCCCTTAGCAATGCCAGAAGAAGCATAGGGTGACGTATGACAGTAATCTAAGTCAAGCATTTGTTGTACACAAGTAGGACAGTACTACACAGAAATTTATGCCCTCCAAAAAAGGACTATTCTTTTCTTATGTTAAGAAAGATGTGTTAAAAGGTATTGAGTACAATTCTAGTACAAAAGGTAAAGGCAAAAATACTAACGAGATCGTGACCACAAAAAGTACAGAAAATTGTGAGTCAGAAAAGTGGGACACTGAGGTGGAGAAAGACAAAAAAGTATCTTTCGACAATGTGACAAATGCGAGCTGAATTTAAGATTAAATTTAAGATTATAAAAACCAGGGTTAATGCAAGATTAAGCTTTTAGCATTTGTACGGTAACGGACTCGCTAACAAGATGTTGAACAAGTAGGACACATTCTAATAAACACAGTAGCAAGAATAAAACTAAATAGACTATTTAAGAGTATTCTGATTTGGTGCGCACTCATACTATCCAAGACATAATCAGATGACCTAGTACTAGAGATTTTATTGCGTATGTTGAAGACAACCTCATCCCAAACTTCCCCATATCAAAGGCAGACATTATGTGCGCAGAAGACATATTCGGGACAAACATAGGCTCCCTCTAAGGCAAGACAACGAAGAAGAAACCCAAATGAGTCATCATCAACAATATAGATCTTCTAACTTCTACTGGAGAGACATGGCAATATGATGCTCGAGACAGATATCATGTACATTAATGGAATACCTTTCATCATGACCAAATTGAAGGGAATACATTTCTGGAGAGCAGAACTTATAAAGAACGAAAAGGCTATAACAATTGCTACATCCATCAATCAAGTCATACAAACATACAACAGCAGGGGTTTCAATTTGCAAAACATAATAGCGAAAGTAAAACTCTGTTTTGTAGTTGTAAACTAAGAAAATTATAAACGTTAAGAGAGTTAACAAAGACAGCCTTCTTGATTCATGAATTTGCCAATGCGCGACGTGACATTGTTTCGAAGTGATCATTTTACCTCCGAGCTGCACAGACAGTTCTCATTCAATGGTCTTGTTTTAATGTGTGTTCGTTACCTTGTAAGTACGCAGAAAAAATCATTCTTGCATAAAGAAAATACCCACTTTTGTTATTTTTCTTGACTCTCCCTCTCAACCACAGAACAGAGTTTTACAGATCTCCCTCTCAAACACAGAACAGAGTTCACCACCCCAACACAGAAAACCTTGCTTTCTCAAACTTTTCGTGACAGAGACCCTTGGTAAATTGTTCTGAAAGCTGATCATCAGATGAAAGGCCGTGAATTTCGATCTCTAATGAAGATACCTTTCCTCTAAACCAGTGATAAGGCAAACCAATGTGCTTGGTACGGGGAGACAATTTTGGCATTTTGGCAACCTGCAAACATGCTGCACTATCTTCATAGACATTTGAAGAAGGGTATATTTCTTCTTGGGTCTCAGAAAATATTTTTGATTGGGCAGTACATTTAGGATTCAATTGCTTCTTGAAAACCTTGTAGTATATTTCTTTCACAGTTTCTCGAATTGGAATTAGATCTCTCATTGCTTGAGATAGGGCAATGTATGTTGCCTCCATTGTTGAAAGAGCAATTTGTGTTTGAAGTTTTGAGACCCATTCTTGATTTAACAGACACTGGCTCTTCAGGATTTTCAGATCCAAACAACCCACCAAAGTCAGAATCTACATGGTGCTTCGAATTCTTGTCTCTTGCTTGAGTGCATGATTTTTTTGTTCCTTTTCTTCAGCATTTAACCAATCATCTTGCAAGAATTTAGGAGGAATATCTACTAGGGTAAAGGAAGAGTTGTCAAGGCATGATTGTTCCCCGTGATCTGGTGGTTGTTCATCTTCCCGCCCAATGATCAAAGACCACATGAAATTGTGCTGTAATTGCACCAGAAGTCAAGTTCAGGACCAATGGAATATCAATTGCATGAATGGGACTCAAGCCAACAAACATTCCTCGACATGAACGTGGCTCCCATCGTGGCAGCTTCTGACCCTGTTGAAGCTTTGGATCAAGAACAAAGACTGGGCATCCCCAAACATGCAAATCCTTAAGGCGATGGCGAGGCACCATACCACCAAAGAATATATCAGCTGGGCAAATTCGATTCTTTGGGATATGAATGTACATGTAAGTTGCATAATTTATTGCCATGGCCAAAGATCATCTGCTGCTCCATCTTTCCAATGAACTAATGCATGAAGAAGAATGGCTCTTGCTATGTTTGAGACAGATTAAATGGCTCTTTCTGCAACACCATTTTGATGATGGGCATTTGTCCCACAGAAATGCAATTACTGCTGATGTTCATTTATATGTTGAACAAAAGCATTTGACTTGAAAACTCCATTGTCCACCAAGTAGTTATTTACAATAACACCATGATCCAAACATAATTATTCAAAATTGTGTTTTGCCTGGATAGTCTCCACTGCAGAGAAGCCAACATGATGCTCAGCATGGAGAAATCCAGATTCATGGTCAACTAAGATACACCCACCAACAAACTTATCTGCAAAAAGACCACCATAGGAGTTAAAGGTATGCCCCAAGAGTCTTGATTCAAAATGATCAACAGAAATTGTGTAACCAGGGCGAAGATCACCTATCTTGAGACTGCCATCATGAGCAACACGCTTGGTCGTGATTAAAGTTTGTTTTGGAGGATGAGCTTTTGCAAACTCACAGAGCTCACACACAAGAATGTCGCACTTTGCAGCCACTGAAAACTTCAATTGTACAAAAATAAATTGTCTAAGAATGTGCTGTACTTGTGTCATTCCTAAGTTGCCAAAACGATAGTGCCATTCTAGTAGAACGTTTTGCTCTCCTGTCAAATTTTGATTGTAATCAGTCTACAGAGAAAGATTCACAGAAGGTGAACATTCTCCAGGAATAGCCATTGCAATAGGAAGCCCACTAGAACAATGATAGGGAATATCAATTGAAGGAAGTCCTTCCAAGCATAGTGTGTTAAAAGGTATTGAGTACAATTCTAGTACAAAAGGTAAATGCGCGAGAGATAAAGAGATCGTGTCCATAAATTGTGAGTCAGAAAAATGGGACACTGAGGTGGAGAAAGATAAAAAA
>Ga0075156_10000821_pt1 | contig 16504 bp, 14 predicted proteins | sample JI81AbrownDNA_FD_70966 | JGI IMG/M metagenome (GOLD analysis project Ga0075156, IMG submission 70966) | Wastewater effluent complex algal communities from Wisconsin, to seasonally profile nutrient transformation and Carbon sequestration -... | ecosystem: Engineered > WWTP > Effluent > Algae...
TCCAGTCTCGCCCTCATGGGAGCGGCTGCGAGGGCGTCGGTGGGGGATCGGGGGAGGTCGTCCTCCCCCGCTGGCAGAGCGCCCTCATGGGAGCGGCTGCGAGGGCGTCGGTGGGGGATCGGGGGAGGTCGTCCTCCCCCGCTGGCAGAGCGCCCTCATGGGAGCGGCTGCGAGGGCGTCGGCTCGAGCCGTCGGTAGGTGAGGTCGAAGATCGCGCGTCCGGCCTCGATCCCGCGACGTTCGTACTTGGTCACCGGACGTTCGTCGAAGCGCGGCGCCCAACCGCCCTCGGACGCATGGACGTTCTCGAATCCCGGCGCGGCGTCGAGCACCTCCCGCATCCACAGCGCATAGTCCTCCCAATCGGTCGCCAGCCGCCACAGACCACCCGGGACGAGTCTGGACGCGACGAGCGCCGCGAAGTCGGCGTCCACGATGCGTCGTTTGTGGTGACGCGACTTGTGCCAGGGGTCGGGGAAGTTCAGCAGGAGTTCGTCGATGGACGCAGGGCCCAGCAGGTGGTCGAGGCCCTGGGTGCCGTTGCCCATGATCAGTCGGACGTTCCCTGCGCCCGCTCGGGCCAGTTTGTGGAGCGTGCCGGCGAGGGCCGGCTGGAACACCTCGAAGGCGAGGACATTCCAGCCCGGACGACCTGCGGCCATCGAGGCGAGCGAATCTCCATTGCCCGACCCGATCTCGACGAGCAGCGGTGCGGTGCGTCCGAAGACGGACGCCAGGTCGAGCGGCGGCTGCGGCGCGATCGACGTCGACGTGTCACCGCGCTCGACGTCGAGCACCCAGGAACCGCGCCATGACTCCCAGGCTGCCACCTGGGAGGCGGTCATCCGCGCGCTTCGACGCACGTAGCTGACCACCTCACGGTGGACACGCGTGGGCGAACCCTCGGGCTGGACACGCGTGGGGTGGGCCGGATGCACGCGCCCACCCTAGCGGTCGGTCCCGGTCAGGCCTTCTGGGACGCCTTGATCGCCTCGTCGGCCAGGTTCTGTGGCATCAACTCGTACCCGTGGAAAGAACGGGTGAACGAGCCGGTGCCGTGGGCGAGGCCCCGAAGGTCGATCGCGTAACGCGACAACTCGGACGCAGGGACCAGCGCCCGGATGATCGCGTGGTGATCACCGTCGGAGTCGGAGCCCAGCATCTGGCCGCGGCGTCCGGAGATGTCGGTCATGATCGTGCCCAGGTACTCCTCACCAACGATTACGGTGACCTCGTCGATGGGTTCGAGCAGGGCGATGACGCCCTTCGCGGCGGCCGCCTCCTTGATGCCGGCCGCACCCGCCGACTGGAACGCCATGTCGGACGAGTCGACCGAGTGGGACTTGCCGTCGTACAGCGTGACCCGGACATCGACCATCGGGTGACCCGACACGACCCCGCGCTCCAGCTGGCTGCGGACGCCCTTCTCGACCGAGGGGATGAACTGGCGGGGGACTGAGCCACCGACGACCTTGTCGACGAATTCGAAGCCCGCCCCGCGCTGCAGCGGCTCGACCTCGATGTCGCAGACCGCGTACTGGCCGTGGCCACCGGACTGCTTGACATGGCGTCCGTGCCCCTTGCTCGGCGCGATGAAGGTCTCGCGCAGGGCGACCCGGACAGGTTCGCTGACGACCTTGACCCCGTACCGGTCGGTCAGGCGTCCGAGCAGAAGGTCGGTGTGCGCCTGGCCCATGGTCCACAGGATGAGCTGGTCGGTCTCGAGCGGACGCTCGAGTGTGACGGTCGTGTCCTCGACCACGAGGCGTCCGAGGGCGCCTGCGAGTTTGTCCTCGTCGTTCCGGCTCGCGGCCCTGATGGCCATCGGCAACAGCGGCTCGGGAAGCACCCACGGCTCGATCAGGGCGGGACGTTCCTTGGAAGACAGCGTGTCGGACGTCTCGGCCCGACCCAGCTTCGCGACGAGCACGATCTCGCCGGCGATCGCCCGGTCCTTCGGCTTGAGGTCGAGGCCCACGGGGGCGCTCAGCAGGCCGACGCGCTCGTCGTCGTCATGGTCGGGATGGTGCGAGTCGCTGCGTCCGGTGAACAACTCACGGTGGCCAGAGACGTGGACGAGGTCTTCAGGACGCAGCGTCCCCGAGAAGACTCGGACCATCGACAGGCGTCCGGCGTACGGGTCGGACGTGGTGCGCACCACTTCGGCCACCAGGGGGCCGTTGGGGTCGCCGGTGGGCGTGGGCAGGTCGGAGCCGTCGGGGGTCGTGACGGAGGGGAGCGGGTGCAGGTCGGGGGTGGGGAATCCGCGCTCGATCAGGGTGAAGAGTTCTTCCACGCCGACGCCGGTGAGGTGGTGGATCGGAATCACGGGGAAGAAGGTGGCGTGCGCGACGGCCTTGAGCAAGTCGCGGCTGACCTCCTCGACGGCGAGCTGTTCGCCTTCGAGGTAGCGCTCCATGAGTTCGTCGTCCTCGCTCTCGGTGACGATGCCCTCGATGAACTCGGCGCGGAACGACTCGATCTCGTCGACCTCGTCACCGGAGGCCGATCGCGTCACCTCGTCACCGGAGGTGTAATCGTGGACGCGCTGCGAGACCAGGCTCATGTTGCCGACGATCTCGCCCCTGGCATCGCGGAGCGGAAGGTAGGCCGGTACGACGCCGTTGCCGAAGACGCGGCGCAGGTCGGCGATCGACTCGTCGAAGTCGCCGTGCTCGGCGTCCAGTTTCGTCAGGACGATGGCGCGAGGCATGCCGACCGCCCGGCACTCCTTCCAGAGCGCAGCGGTGGCGTTGTCGACCCCGTCGGCGGCGGAAACGACGAAGATCGCCGCGTCAGCCGCACGCAGGCCCGCGCGGAGCTCACCGACGAAGTCGGGGTGGCCCGGGGCATCAAGGAGGTTGACCAGCACCGCGCCGGTCGAGATCGACGTGAGGGTCAGGGCGGCTGCACGCTCGGGGTCATCCTTCTCGCCCCGGTAACCGACAATGCGTGCTTTGAGGAGGTTCTCGAACAACGTGGTCTTGCCGGAGCCGCTCGATCCGACCAGGACCACGTTGCGTAGGTCTGCGGGGCTGGAAACCTTGACGTTGGGGGTGCTCACCTTTGAACTCATGGGCCCAACCTTGGCCCTTTTGACCGGTGCATTCAAGGATTTCGAAGGTGTGGTTCGTCACCTGTGTGCAGGCAGGTCGAGCAGGAGTTCACAGAAGGCCGCGTCCCCCCAGGCGAACCAGTCCCGGGTCGTGTCGGTCGGGTCGTCGACGTGGACACTCTCGTGCACATGTCCCGAGGTCGAGAGCGTGGACGCGATCGCCCGCGCCAGCCGCACCTTCTCCTCCTGATCGGGTGAGGTGAGGCCCTGGATCGCGAGCGACAACGGCCAGACGCGGCGTCCGGGGGTGTGTGGGCTGCCGATCCCGGCCAGGGCGTGGCCGCAGTGGAAGGTCGGGTTGGCGTCCGAGAGCACCCACGCCCGGGACGCCAGGTAACGCGGGTCGGAGGCTGCACCGTCCGAGAACAGGGGGAGCGAGAGGAGGCTGGGCGCGTTGGCGTCATCGAGGTCGACCACGCCCCCCAGCCCGTCGACCTCATGGGCGAAGCGGCCGTCGGGTGTGGTGCCGGCGCGGTCGACGCCGTCCGTGATCGTGACCGCGAGTTCGGTGCAGGCGCGGGCCAGGTGCGCGTCCTCCCAGACGTCGTTCGCGAGATCGGACGCCAACCGCAGCGCATGTGCAGCGAAGAGGTTGGCGGGCACGTGATAGCCGAGATGGCACGGGTCGTCGGACGGGCGGAAGCCTGACCACGTCATGCCGGTCCACGCGACCGGGCGTCCCCGGCCGCCGCGCGGAAGGGCGTCGCGCGACCACGGCCGCTCGAACCGGTAGGGGCTGGACTCGTGTCGTTGCTCCGCCGTCCACATGGCGAGGACGGCGGGCAGCCCGGCATGCATCCCGTCGAGGGCGGATGGTTCGAAGCGTCCCGTGCCTCGTGTGGCGGCCCGGTAGTGCCAGGCGGTCTGCATGGCCCAGGCGATCGAGTCGAGCTCGTACTTCCGCTCCCAGACGCCGGCCGGTACGTCCCGGTCGAGCAGGTGCCAACTCCTGGCGTCCGGGGTGAGGGTGAAGGCGTTGGCGCGTGGATCGAGCGCGATGAGGTCCCACTGCCGGCGCACCACACCGGCGAGGAGGTCGGCCACCTCTGCGGACGCAGCGGCAAGTGCGAACCAGGGACGCACCTGCGCCGAGGAATCACGCAACCACATCGCAGGGATGTCACCCGTGATCACTGTGACCCGGTCGCCCTCGCGAACAAAGGTCGTCTGCCACGCATGGGTCATGAGGTTCGTGAACCGGGACGCGAGTTCGGCGTCGACTCGACCGACGTCACGGGCAGCGTCCCCGATGGCGTTCAGGACGCCCGGAGTGAGCGGGTTGACCACCCGGGCACGCGTTCTTCCACGGCGTCGACGCAGGGCTCGACGACCGAGTGCGAGCAGCGCATCCGCGCGAGCAAGGGCCGACATGGGCCCATTTTGACCCGGCCCGAGCCGAGGGCGTAATCTTGGGCGCTGTTGCGCCTGACGCGTCGCTGCCCTGAACCGGCGGTGTGCGGGGGTGCCCGCTCGAATCCAGTTCAGTCTCCAACGAAAGATGGTCTGCAACGTGTCTACGTACAGCCCGAAGCCTGGCGACATCACCAGGGCCTGGCACGTCATCGATGCCCAGGACGTCGTCCTGGGCCGCCTCGCCGTGACCACCGCCAACCTGCTGCGCGGCAAGCACAAGGCCACCTTCGCCCCGCATGTCGACGGCGGTGACTTCGTCATCATCGTGAACGCGTCCAAGATCGCGGTCACCGGCAAGAAGGCCACCGACTCCATGCGCTACCGCCACTCCGGACGTCCGGGCGGCCTCACGGCCACCCCGATCGGCGTGCTGCTGGCCAGGGACCCCCGCAAGGCCGTCGAGCTCGCTGTCTGGGGCATGCTGCCCAAGAACAAGTTGAGCCGCCAGATCATCGGCAAGCTGAAGGTCTACTCCGGCCCCGAGCACCCGCACGCCGCGCAGAAGCCGCAGGCGTTCGAGATCACCCAGATCGCCCAGTGAAGGAAATGACTGTGTCCGAGACCCTTGAGCAAGAGATCCTCGAAGACGAGGTCGTCCCCTTCGTTGACGAGAGCGACCGCGAGATCGCCTACCGCGCCGACTCGAACCCGCACTCCGCGGCCAACCCGAGCGGACGCCCCGCCATCGTGGCACCGATGGGCGCCACCGGACGTCGCAAGCAGGCCATCGCCCGCGTGCGCATCATCCCCGGCAGCGGCACCTACAAGGTGAACGGTCGCACCCTGGAGGACTACTTCCCGAACAAGGTGCACCAGCAACTGGTGAACGAACCCTTCGTGACCGCCAACGTCGTGGGTTCCTACGACGTGATCGCCCGCATCGGCGGCGGTGGCGTCACGGGCCAGGCCGGCGCCCTCCGCCTCGGCATCGCCCGTGCGCTCAACGCCGTGGACGCGGAAGCCAGCCGCCCCGCCCTGAAGAAGGCCGGACTGCTGACCCGCGACGCGCGCGTCAAGGAACGCAAGAAGGCCGGTCTCAAGAAGGCCCGCAAGGCGCCGCAGTACAGCAAGCGCTGATCCCAGCCCTTCACGATGGCCGTCACCCTCACCGGTGGCGGCCATCGCTGCGTTCCGGCGTCCGCATGTCACCGGTGTCCATCGAGACCACTAAGCTCGCGAGACATGGCACGACTCTTTGGCACCGATGGCGTCCGCGGTATGGCGAACACCGACCTGACCGCCGAAATGGCGCTCGACCTGTCCGTGGCGGCCGCCCACGTGCTCGGGGAGGCGGGCGTCTTCGGGTCCCGGCGTCCCACGGCGCTGGTCGGACGAGACCCCCGCGCGTCCGGTGAGTTCCTGGAGGCTGCCGTCGTCGCCGGACTGGCGAGCGCCGGCGTCGACGTGATCCGCGTGGGCGTCGTGCCCACCCCCGGGGTCGCCTACCTCGTCAACGCCCACGGCAGCGACCTGGGGGTCATGCTGTCGGCGTCCCACAATCCGATGCCCGACAACGGGATCAAGTTCTTCTCGCGCGGTGGCGTCAAACTCGACGACACCCTCGAGGACGCGATCGAGGAGCGTCTGGGTGAGTACTGGCAGCGTCCCACAGGCGCCGACGTCGGACGCGTGAGTGACGATCTGGGCGCCGTGGAGGCCTACGTGGCCCATCTGGTGGGCAGCCTCGGGGTCGAGGCGTCCCTGGCCGGGTTGAAGGTCGTCCTCGACTGCGCGAACGGCGCGTCCTTCATGACGGCCGTCGCCGCGTTCGAGACCCAGGGTGCCGAGGTCGTGGCCATCCACAACACCCCCACCGGGCTGAACATCAACGACAACTGCGGGTCGACCCACATGGGTGACCTGCAGCGCGCCGTGGTCGAGCACGGCGCCGACTTCGGTCTCGCGTTCGACGGGGACGCCGACCGCTGCCTCGCCGTCGACTCCGACGGCACCCTCGTCGACGGCGACCAGATCCTCGCCATCCTGGCGATCGCGATGCAGCAGAACCTCGAACTCCACTCCGACACGGTCGTGGCGACCGTGATGAGCAATCTCGGGTTCGTCAACGCGATGCGGGCCCACGGCATCAGGGTCGACCAGACCAAGGTCGGCGACCGTTATGTGCTGGAGAGCATGAACGCGAACGGTTTCACCCTCGGTGGCGAGCAGTCGGGCCACGTCATCATGAGCGAGTTCGCCACGACCGGCGACGGAGTCCTGACGGGCCTGCACCTGGCTGCACGGATGGTGCGCACCGGCAAGTCGCTCAAGGAGCTGGCGTCCGTCATGACGAGGCTTCCCCAGGTGATGGTGAACGTGAAGGACGTCGACAAGTTGCGTGCCGGGATCGACCCCGAGATCCAGTCGGCGGTCTCGCGAGCCAACAAGGAGTTGGGCGAGAGCGGACGCGTGGTCCTGCGTCCCTCGGGCACCGAACCCGTCGTCCGCGTGATGGTCGAGGCAGTGACCCTCGACAAGGCGAACGAGGTCTGTGAGCGGCTGGCTGCCCTGGTCAAGGCGCGGGTCAGCCTGTGAGGGCAGGACTCTCCGTCCGGTCGCAGACGCTGGCCGTGCTCGGGCTGTTCTTCGTCAACGGGACCATGATCGGGATGTGGGGTGGCTCCCTGCCCTCGATGCGTGAGCGCGTGGGCACGGACGCCACCGGCATCGCCATCCTGCTTGTCGTGACGGGCGTCGCCGCCGTGGCGTCGATGCAGGTGGGTGGACGCCTGGGTGACCGGATCGGCGCCAAGGTGCCGACCTTCGTTGCGGCGGCGATCATGATGGTCGCGATGCTCGTGCTGTCGTGGGCGCCGACGTACACCATGCTGCTCGTCGCCGGCATCGTCATGGGTCTGGGCAACGGGACGATGGACGTCGCGATGAACTCGCTGGGCGTCGACGTCGAGAAGCTGCGTCCGACGCCGATCATGAGCCGGTTCCACGCCTTCTTCTCGATCGGAGCGTTCACCGCGGCACTCCTGATCCTGCTGGTCAGCCGCGCAGCCGGCCACCCGATCAGCTGGTTGCCGCCGCTGATCATCGCCGGCCTGGCGCTGGGCATGAGCATTGCCCTGTGGGCCATCACACCACGCGGGTCCACGCATGCCGACCACGCGGAAGGTCATGCGTCCGCGGGTGGGAAGGTGCCGGCGGCAGCCTGGCTCCTGGGCATCATGGCGCTGTGTTTCGGGTTGACCGAGGGCACGGGCGTCGACTGGGCGTCCATCCACGTCACGGACGTGGCACAGGTCGACCCCGGGACAGGGGCCCTCGGGCTCGTCGCGGTCAGCGCCACCATGGTGCTCATCCGCCTCTTCGGGGATCACGCCGTCGACCGCTTCGGACGCGCACGGGTCGTCCAGTTCGGCTCGGTGACGGCCTCACTGGGCTACCTCGTGGTCGCCTTCTTCTCCAGCCTGCCGGTCATCGTGGGCGGGTGGCTCCTCGTGGGTCTCGGCGTCGGCATGATCGCGCCCCAGATCTACGCGCTGGCCGGCCACATCGGCGGCGGACGCGTGCTCGCCATCGTCACGGCCTTCGGCTACACGGCCTTCCTGGCCGGGCCGGCGATCATCGGCTTCGTGGCCGATCACACCGGTCTGCAGCACGCGATGCTCGTGCCACTGGCGAGCGCACTGGGGCTGATCGTGATGAGCTTCGTCATGCCGGGCGACCCCGACACCGTGGTCCCCGACGCCGTGGTCCCTGACGCCGTCAGGCCTGCCTGATCAGATCTTTCTGATGCGGACCCACCGCACCGAGTGATCAGGTCCCTTGTGCAGGATGGCCGTGGCACGGTCGCGGGTCGGCTCGATGTTCTCCACCAGGTTCGGGCCGTTGATCTCGTGCCACACCCGGGTCGCGAACTGGATCGCCTCGGCGTCCGACATGGTGGCGAAACGGGCGAAAAAGCTGTCGGGCCTGCTGAACGCCGTCTCGCGCAAGGTGAGGAAGCGTTCGGTGAACCAGTCCCGGATGTCGGACTGGTCGGCGTCAACATAGACCGAGAAGTCGAAGAAGTCGCTCAGCGCGAGGCCCACGCGTCCATCGGGGTGGACGCGGGCCGGCTGCAGCACGTTCAGGCCCTCGACGATGAGGATGTCGGGGCGGCGCACCACGATGAACTCGTCCGGGACGATGTCGTAGATCGTGTGGGAGTAGACCGGGGCCCTCACCTCGGCCAGGCCCGACTTCACGTCCATCACGAACTGCTGCAGTGCGCGCCGGTCGTAGCTCTCGGGGAATCCCTTGCGTTCCAGGATGCCCCGGGCCTCGAGTTCGGCCGTGGGGTAGAGGAATCCGTCGGTGGTGATGAGGGCGACTTCGGGTTTTCCGGGGGACCGCTTGAGGAGTTCCTGCAGCAGGCGCGCGGTCGTCGATTTGCCCACCGCCACAGAGCCCGCCACGCCGATCACGAACGGCGTCAGGGCCGTGTCGAGTGACAGGAAGGCGTTGGACGCGCGGTACAGGTGCCCGGTGTGGCGGCGGTGCAGGTGCAGCAACTGCGTGAGCGGCACGTAGACCTCGGAGACGTCAGTGTGGCTCGTCGGATCACCGAGGCCGCGGAGTCGCGCGAGGGTCTCGTCATCGAGGTCGATGTCGGTGTGGTCGGCGAGGTCGGCCCACTGCCTGCGCGTCAACTCGACGTAGGGGCCGGCCTGCTGTGCGGTCATGGGGACGATCTTTGCGCGTCCGGTGCTGACGTGTGAGATCTGACACGCAATCGCGACGCTGACCACGGCGGCGGGCCTTCACATCGTGCCCCGACTGTCCGGTTGACAAGCTGCTTTGAGGCGGGCGCTCACATCTTCTGTACGCTTCTTGCCATGTGCGGAATTGTGGGTTACATCGGGCCGCGTAGCGCCCAGGACGTTGTCATCGCCGGTCTGCGTCGGCTTGAGTACCGGGGATACGACTCCGCGGGCATCGCCGTCGAGGCGGACGGCCGGATCGAGGTGCGCAAGAAGTCGGGCAAGATCACGAACCTTGATGCCGAGCTGGAGGCGACGCCCCTCCCGGCGTCCCAACACGGTATCGGGCACACCCGGTGGGCCACGCACGGCGGCCCGACCGATGCCAACGCCCACCCGCACGTGAGCCAGTCCGGCCGCGTGGCCCTCGTCCACAACGGCATCATCGAGAACTTCGCCCAGATCAGGTCAGAGCTGCAGGCGACCGGCGTCGAGTTCGCGTCCCAGACCGACACCGAGGCCGCGGCCCAGCTCCTGGGCTCCATCGTGGACGCCGGCACCCCGCTCACCGAGGCCATGCACCAGGTCGCCCGCCAGCTGGAGGGTGCTTTCACCCTCGTGGCCATCGACGCGCTCGACCCCGATCGGGTCGTGGCCGCCCGTCGCAACTCCCCGCTGGTCGTCGGTGTGGGCGTGGGCGAGAACTTCCTCGCGTCGGACGTCTCGAGCTTCCTCGAGTTCACCCGCGAGGCCATCGAACTCGGCCAGGACCAGGTCGTCGAGATCACCCGCGACGGGGTCACGGTCACAGACTTCGACGGTGCGCCCACGACCGCGATCAAGCCGTATCACGTCGACTGGGACATCTCCGCGGCCGAGAAGGGTGGCTTCGACTGGTTCATGCGCAAGGAGATCTACGAGCAGCCCCAGGCCGTCGCCGACACCCTCCTCGGACGCTACGACGTCAACGGTCAACTCGTCCTCGACGAGGTGCGCATCAGCCCGGAGGAATTGCGCCGGATCGACAAGATCGTCATCGTCGCCTGCGGCACCGCCTTCTACGCGGGCATGGTGGCCAAGTACGCGATCGAACACTGGACGCGCATTCCCTGCGAGGTCGAGATCGCGTCCGAGTTCCGCTACCGCGACCCGATCATCGACCCGATGACGCTCGTGGTCACCATCTCCCAGTCGGGCGAGACCGCCGACACCCTCATGGCGATCCGTCACGCTCGCGAACAGCACGCCAAGGTCATCGCGATCTGCAACACCAACGGCGCGACGATCCCGCGTGAGTCGGACGCCGTCATCTACACCCACGCCGGCCCGGAACGCGGCGTCGCGTCGACCAAGGGTTTCCTCACCCAGGTCGTGGCCTGCTACCTGCTCGGTCTGTACCTCGCGCAGGTGCGCGGCATGAAGTACGGCGACGAGATCAAGGCCGTCACCGACGAACTCGCCACGATCCCCGAGAAGATCCAGCGGATGCTGGACAACGACGCCCAGGTGCTCGAGCTCGCCAAGGACTTCGTGAACGAGAAGTCGGTGCTCTACCTCGGACGCCACGTCGGCTACCCGGTAGCACTCGAGGGCGCGCTGAAGCTCAAGGAGATCGCCTACCTGCATGCCGAGGGGTTCCCGGCCGGTGAGTTGAAGCACGGCCCCATCGCCTTGGTCGAGCAAGACATCCCGATCTTCGTGATCGTCCCCCCGCGTGGACGCGACCAGTTGCACGAGAAGGTCATCTCCAACATTCAGGAGGTGCGCGCCCGTGGCGCGAAGACCATCGTGCTGGTGGAGGACGACGACGACGAGGTGCTGCCGTACGCCGACATCATCATTCGCCACCCCAAGGTCTCGACGCTCCTGCAGCCGCTGGTGGCGACCGTTCCGCTGCAGCTCTTCGCGTGCGAACTCGCCACGCTGCTCGGACATGACGTCGACCAGCCGCGCAACCTGGCCAAGTCGGTCACGGTCGAGTAGTCGCGACCCTGTCGTCCCGGCCGGGCCCTCGTCTAGCGTGGACGCATGGGAGTGCTCGCGTCGATCGGTGTGCTCCTGGGCGGGATCGGCTGGCTGCTCGCCCAGGCGTTCGGTGACGACACCGTCTGGCGTCGGATCGCGACGCTGTCGGCGCTGGGGTCGGTGGCCCTGCGCGTCATCGCCACGCCGACGTATGCCGATCGCCAGGGCATCGACTCGCTGACGGTGCTCCTGCCGGCCAGCTTCGGTCTGGGTGCCTTCTCGCTCGGCGCGGCCGTCGTGGCGTCCGGGGTCGTGGGTGCGGTGCGCCTGCCCCGGGTCGTCGACCTGCTGCTCGATCCACTCGGTCATCTGCCGCCGCCGACGAACCGACGCTGGCTCATCGGTGAGGTCGTCAGCGCGGCCGCCGTCGCGCTGGCTTTCGGGTGGTTGCGTCCGTTGGCGTCGCTCGTCTGGGGATCTTCGGGTCGACCGGGCGGCGATCCGTGGACCGCGCTCGTGGTCATCGGAGCGGCAGCCGTGATTGCCCTGTTCGTGACACGTTGGCCGCCACGTCCGCGCACCGGGGAAGCGCGATCGGACGTGAGGTGGGCCGTGCGGCGGGTGGCGTCCGCACTGCGGCGCCGCGTCGCCCTGGTGACGTCGCCCATCGCGTGGCTGGTGTGGCGTCCCCTTCCGGACGCGGTCGGCACGATGCTCGGGGTCCTGGTGGTCGCGGGCCTCGCCGTCCTGGTGGCGTGGCCCACCGGCGCACGGATCGGACGCCTCGCCACCGCTGTCTCGGGTCCTCTCGTCGGGGGACGCCTGGTGGCCCATCTCGACGACCCGTGGCAGGCGTGGGAGACGTATCACCCCGATGTCGAGGAGCGCGACCGGCAGCACAGGGCCGGTCTGTGACTAGGCTTGATGTGAGCGTGAGTAAGGGGTGGCGTCCATGATCGTGGGCATCGGGATCGATGTGTGCAGCATCGAGCGGTACGAGGCCATGGTGACGCGACGTCCAGGCATTGCGGCCCGACTTCTGACGCCGGCCGAACTGGGGGAGCGCGTCGAGTCCCAGGCCGCCCGATTCGCGGCCAAGGAAGCCCTCGCGAAGGCCCTCGGTGCGCCAGGCGGCCTGGCCTGGATGGACGCGGAGATCCGCAAGGACGACTCTGGCCAGCCGAGGTTCGTGATCACGGGCACGGTGGCCGCGCGAGCTGACGAATTGGGAATCCGGCGCATCCACGTCTCCCTGTCGCACGACGCTGGAGTGGCGATGGCCTTCGTGGTGTGTGAGTCGTGATCGGCCTGGCTTCCTCCGTGCAGGTGCGCAACGCGGAAGCGGTCTGGTTCGCCGAACATCCGACTGGCGACCTCATGGGCGTCGCCGCCCGGGCTGTCGCGCGCGTCGCGCTCGGCATGCTCCCGCGCGAACCGGCCTACAGCCGCGTCCTCGTCGTCGTGGGACCAGGGAACAACGGGGGTGACGGGCTCTTCGCGGCGGCTCTGCTGCGCGCCGCCGGTGCCCGCGTGGACGTGTGGTGCACGACCCCGGCGGTGCATCCCGCAGGGCTCGCAGCAGCGGCGGACGGATGCCGGATCGTCGATGCCATCCCGGCCCTCGAGTCGCTGCCCGAGGTCGACCTCGTCGTGGACGCGGTGCTCGGCATCGGTGGGCGTCCCGGACTGCCCCCTGACGTGGCGACCTTCGCGCGGGCCGTGCGTGACTGTGGCATCGACGTGCTGGCCGTCGACATCCCGTCCGGCCTGGACGCCGACTCCGTCAACCGACCCCTTCCCGAGAGCTTCACCGCCACCCGGACGCTGACCTTCGCGTCGGCCAAGTTGGCCCACTACTCCCAGCCCGGCGCGGGCAGGTGCGGCGCGGTCGAGGTCGTCGATATCGGGATCGAACTGCCCGCCGTCGACAGAGACGTGGTGACTGTCGCGGACGTCGCCCGGTGGTGGCCCTTCCCGGATGCCTCCAGCGACAAGTACTCACGCGGCGTCGTCGGGCTCGATGCGGGTTCGCCCGGCTACACCGGCGCAGCCGTGCTCGCGACGTTGGGGGCGGTGCACGCGGGTGCCGGCATGGTCCGGTTCAGCGGACCGGACGAACCAGCCGCGATCGTCCGGCACTTGCTGCCCAGCGTAGTCGTGGGCGCGGGCCAGGTGCAGGCGTGGGTCTGCGGATCGGGTTGGGGACGCGCAGACGGCAACGCCGAGCGTCTCGCCGCCCGGCTGGCGGACGGCGTCCCCGTCGTGGTGGACGCGGACGCCCTGACCTGCCTGCCCGCTGCCCTTCCCGAGGGCTCACTCCTCACCCCCCACGCCGGCGAACTCGCCCGCTTGCTCGGTGTCGAGCGGGCCGCGGTCGAGGGTGATCCGTTGACCCATGCGCGCGCGGCGGCAGCGCGGTTCGGGGCGTCCGTGCTGCTCAAGGGCGCCACCCAGTATGCGGTCGGAACCGATGGACGCACGCTCCTCGCCGTCGCCGGGCCGGCCTGGACGGCGCAGGCGGGGTCGGGGGACGTGCTGGCGGGAATCTGCGGGACCCTGCTGGCGGCGGGCGTCCCGGCTCTGCTGGCCGGCGCCCTCGGCGCCTCGATCCAGGCCATGACCGCCGCCGCGAACCCTGGCCCCTGGCCCCCGGACGCGATCGCCCGGCTGCTTCCCGGCGTGATCGGCGCGCTCGTCACCTGAAGCGGTCACGACGCGCCGGGTGTTCGGCGAAGCGGACCAGCGGATCAAGACCCTGCACGTTTCCTTGCCTGGGCAACGAAACACGCGCTTCTGGGCTCAATCTCGGCGTGTTTCACTGCCCGTGCCGGGAAACACGCTCAGCGGGGGTGGATCAGCGCAGTCGGCAGAACGTGTCGACGTGCATGGTCTCTCCCGAGACGATGAGCTCGTCGCCCTGCGCGATCACCGTCTCGGGGACCGCGTAGATGAAGCTGTGACCTGCACGCTTCACCCCGACGACCGTGATCGTGTTCTTCGTCCTCACCATCGACTCCCGGAGCGTCTTGTCCCACGTCATCCGAGGGGCCTTGGTCCGTGCCATGGCGAAGCCGTCCTCGAACTCGAAGTAGTCGATCATGAACCCGGTCACCGCATGCGCCACACGACGGCCCGTCGAGGCCTCCGAGTAGATGACATGGTGGGCCCCGATCCGCGCGAGGATCGAGCCGTGGGCCTTGGTCGCGGCGCGCGCCCAGATCTCCTCGACTCCCGCCTCTGCCAGGGCCATCACCGTCATGATCGACAACTCCACCTTGCTGAGCGCCACGACGGCTTTGCGGACGCTCGAGATGCCGATCTGCTCCAGGGCCTCTGAATCGGAGGGGTCCATCTCGATGACGTGGGTGAAATCATCGGCGTACCGCACCGCCTGGCCGTGGTCGTCGGTGATGGCGATGATCGGCACGTCCATGTCCTTCAGGGACTGGGCGACGGCGGAGCCGAAGAGGCCGAGGCCGACGACGAGGACGGTGTCCTCGTTGATCTTTCGATCGGTTGATCTACCCAACAATGATCTGCTCCTCCGGGAGTCGATAGTGGCGGTGGCGAGCGCGGACGGCGAGTGCAGTGGCGACGGAGATCGTCCCCACGCGTCCGAGGTACATGAGCAGCATCAGGACGATCAGGGACGCAGGGCGGAGGTGCGGGGTGATTCCCATGGACATCCCGACGGTGCCGAATGCCGAGATGGTCTCGAACAGCACCAGCTGGAAGGTGAACTGCTCGAGTCTGACGATCGCCAGGGTGGCGATCCCGACCACGACGAAGCCCAGCAGGATGATCGCCATGGCGGAACGCTGCACGCTGGCCGGAATGCCCCGATGGGCCACGACCACCTGGTCCTCGCCGCGCAATTCCGCGAGGACCGTGGCGATGATGATCCCCACCGTGCCCACCTTGACCCCACCTGCGGTGCCGGCCGACCCGCCTCCGATGAACATCAGCACGTAGTTGATGCCGATGGTCGACTCGCTGGCCGTGGCGTAGTCGATGGTGTTGAACCCCGCTGTACGGGGGAAGACGCCGCCGGCGAGGGAGGCGAGCAGCTTGTCGCCCAGGGGGAGCGTCCCGATGGTTCGAGTGTTGTTCCACTCGAACAGTGCGAAGGCAGAGATGCCCAGGACGAGCAGGATCAGGGTGGCGTAGACCGTCAGGCGGGTCTGCGCCGTCCAGTAGGCCCTGCCCCGCCGTCGACGGTCGGCGAGTTCGAACAGGACGGGGAACCCGATCCCGCCCAGGACGATCGCGGCGCAGATGGGGACGATGATCGCCGGATCACCGACGAACCCCATCAGGTTGTCGCTGTAGAGGGCGAAACCGGCGTTGTTGAACGCGGAGATCGCGTGGAAGATCCCGTGCCACAGGGCGGTGCCCCAGTCCTGGGAGTGGCGACGGAAACCCACGGTGAGAAAGGCGGCCGTCACCGATTCGGCCGCGAGCATGACGGCGCCGATCCTGGCCGGCACCCGCAACGTGTCGGCCAGATTGCGCTGGTGGAGTTCCTGGCCGGCCAGCAGAGAGCTCTGGAGCGAGATCCGGCCCGTGGCGAACAGGGTGAGGAAGCTGGCCAGGGTGACGATGCCAAAGCCGCCGAGCTGGATGAGCACCATGATGACGACCTGCCCGAACGGGCTCCAGACGGTCGCGGTGTCGACAGAGGCGAGCCCGGTGATGCAGATGGCCGAGACCGAGGTGAAGGTTGCATTGATCAGCGACGGTGGCTCTCTCGTGGCCGACGACATGGGCAACATGAGCAGGGCGGCGCCTGCCGCGATGGCCGCGAGGTAGACCGCGGGGATCACTCGCGACGGGTGACCCAACCAACGAGCCAGCCACACACGTCGATGATAAGTCAGCGGACGGCGGCGCGGGCCGGACGCCCACGGTCAGCTCACACGGTGCGTCGGGCGGGGACCCTGGACGCCAACCGCACCGCGTCCCGGTAGTGGTCGAGCAGTTCGGTGCAGAGGTTGTGCCACGTGCGGTCTTCCACGGACGCGCGGGCCGCGCGTCCCATCGCCTCTCGCTTCGCGTCGTCACCGACGAGGTCGATGACATGGTCGCGCAGCGCGTCCAGGTCGCCGGGTTCGTAGAGCCACCCCGTGCGCGAGGGGTCGACCAGGTCGATCGGCCCACCCCGTCGCGGGGCGATGATGGGCAGCGCGGACGCCTTCGCCTCCTGGATGGCCTGGCAGAACGTCTCGAGCTCGCCCGTGTGCACGAAGAGGTCGAAGGACGCCAGTGCCCGCGGCAGTTCGTCGCCGGACAGGGCGCCGGTGAACACGGCGTCGGGAAG
>Ga0075156_10000822_pt1 | contig 16495 bp, 14 predicted proteins | sample JI81AbrownDNA_FD_70966 | JGI IMG/M metagenome (GOLD analysis project Ga0075156, IMG submission 70966) | Wastewater effluent complex algal communities from Wisconsin, to seasonally profile nutrient transformation and Carbon sequestration -... | ecosystem: Engineered > WWTP > Effluent > Algae...
GGCATCAAACCCTTCAAATAAGTTTTTGCTTCGCGAATGATATGGCGAGCTACAAACTCAGGCGTATCTTCAAACATGTGAATGAAACCATGAAGCTCTTTTAGGATATCGTTCGATATATGCCTAACAGTTCTAGTTTCCCCATAAAGAAATAATGGAATATTGTTGTTTCGAAATCGAATTTCTTCCACAAAAGCACGTAAATTTTCCAAGGCAGAAATTGCATCACTGGGACTTGAAAATTCTTCATCGTCAATCGAGAGGATGAAGGCAGATGCTCGACTTTGTTGTTGTGCAAAAGAACTTAAATCTCCGTAACTCGTGACGCCAAGAACTTCCATTCCTTCATCTTCAATGCTCTTGGCGAGAGCGCGGATTCCGAGACCACTCGTGTTTTCAGAACGAAAGTCTTCATCGATAATAAAAATAGGAAATCGAAATTTCATTATTCTGGATTTTCTCCTAAACCACCAAAACCAAAAGGACTTGTTGCCATAAAAAAAGAGGACTCTCTAAATTGCCAAATCAATTCAGTTTTTTTAAAAAGAGGATAAAAAAAAATCAAACCATTCCATCCAGAGTAAAATGGATGTCGTGACCTTGCGATTATCTGACAATCATCCATTTCCCATCAACTAAGCTTAAGTAGATGGGTATTGCTGCATCTTTTTTCCCTTTGAGAATCGGATGACCTTTCGAGTCCGTTAACTCAACTATCTTATTATCACATAACAGATTTGCTTTGATTTGGCTCTTGTTTAATTTCCAATTCGGTCCGATCGTTTTCATGAGACCCTCGAGTGCTTTTTTATCTGAGGCGGGGTCATGAGGATAATATCTTGCTTCCGCGGTGTCTTTTTCTCGGAAAGTTAGAAAAGGAAGTACCTGTTTTGTATCTTTAGAATTTAGCGCTTTGGTGAGTGCTTCTAAATGGGCAATCGCTGATTTTTCCAATTCAGTTGACCATTCAATTGATTTAGCAATCGTCCATAATTTAGACGGTGGTATAAAAGGGGGATCGAAAGGAAGTTCTTGCCATACGCCCAAGGTTTTGACTCCTTCTTCGCTTGACCAAACAAACGTAAGGAGACGTTCGCCATCCTCTGGAAACTCTCCTTTTTGTCCGATCACTAAATTGATTTCTGCTTTCGGGTCGAGTGGGAAACTAGATTTTTTTTTGGTAGGCTTTCGTTCAGTGATCCGATAAGTGAGTTTGTTTTTATCGGGCATGATCCAATAATTTATATCTTCTTGGCCTGAAGAATCTTCGTTAGATGAGCCATCTTTTATTTTATATCCATTGATAGATATCTCCAAGTTTAGATCCGTATTTTTATATGTGACGATATAATATCCAGATGTAACTTTCGTCTTTTTTTCTGGGATATCCTCCCCAAAAATTGAATTTGAATAGAACCAAAAAATTAAGAGAATGAAAAACAATCGTCTCATATAGTAATACCACCTAGTTTAGGATTCGTAGAGATCAGACCACAATTTGATGGAGTCGTCTATAATAATCTTGCTTTCAGAATATGACCCTGGAATACTTTTTTTTGTGCGGTTTGTCTTTTTTATTATCTTTCTTATATCCTGCGGAAGTGAGAATCAGGAAATACGTTATCTTCCTGAAACATTACCTACCGAAGAATCCATTAAACGATCCATTTCATCTGACGAGTATTTGCCGATACTACGGGCACACGCATCCAACAAGGGGAGCAGTCTTGAAAAGTGGAAAGAGTTAGAGAAAACTGCGATCACGGAGTCAGAAATTACTAGATATTGGAAAATGGAACGGAAGGGTTTTCCTTCTGATTCGTTTGATACAGATGCGATTGATAAAGGGAGGGAAGCGATTCGAACTCGTTTGGCCTGGAGTCGTATTTTTAAAAAAGCTCAACTTCCGTTGAAAGAAGCGGTAGGTCCTTCCGCCAAAAAACTAATATCAAAATTAAACTTAACACTATCTCCAACTATTGGCAAACCAAATGCAAAATGGACAATCATCGAGTGGAGTGACTACCATTGTACTTTTTGTAAAAAAACACACCCTTTTACAAAAAGGATTTTAGAGAGGTACAAAGGCCAGATACTATACTACCACAAAGATTTCCCATTGGATCCGGATACGATCGAAGGGACTACTCTTTTGGCAGTCTCGCGTTGTCTTTGGGAAAAAGAGCCGTCACATTACATGAGTAATGCGGATATGTTGTACAATCAAACAAGAATTGAAGGCAACAAGGAGTACGGAGGCCTGGAGATTTGTAGACCCAATCGCTTGGCGAAGGAATATTACAACCTGGTGAACGAGGATTATCGGGAAGCCATTGGCGTTGGAATTGGTTCCATTCCCACTTTTTGGGTCAATGGACATTTTGTTGTGGGCTCACTGGATGAAAAAAGCTGGGCAAGATTGTTAAGAGACACGGCACCGGAGTAAAAATTTTCTTGTCATTTTCCTTATCTTTGTTTATATCTAAGGACACTCAATTAAGGAATCCAAATGAATCAACGTAAGATATCATTTTCAATTTTAGTCTGCTTGTTATTCTTCTCGATCAATTGTGGAAAAAAAATACAGTTTTCAATGGTAACATCCACCTCTATGGAAAACGGTCTACCATTTCTTGTGTTAGATGGGAAGGAATGGAAGTCAGAACCAGGAGCAGAATTCGTTAAATTACATTTTTATGCTGATGAAGCATTTTCATTGAGCAAAGTATCCATTCAATCTTGTTCGGGAACTTTTAAGGACCGAATAGCGGCTTATGTGAATTTTGATGAGGTGTATGGAAGTACTGACATAGAAAAATCAAATTCTGAGGTGAGCTTTGATCCTGTCGTGCAAGCGCGTTCCGTCACCCTTAACTTTCAGCGGAACCAAGATATCTGCCTGAAGTCTGTTAAATTCTATGACGAATCGAAAAAAGCATATCGGACTTATACCCCAGAAATCATCAAAGCAAATGTAACTGCCTCGGAAACTGCGAGCCCAGAAGCCAGTTACTCCGTTATGAATCTATTCGATTCTAAATACGAAAATGCTTATGCGTCTGTGAAGGGTGGTGAGGGCGTTACATTTACATTTAATTTTGACGAAGAACAAGAGATAACAAAATTAAAAGTTTGGAATGGATACCAGAGATCTGACGTGCATTGCATTAAAAATGGTAGAGTGAAAGAAATTTCACTGACTGGAGATGATGGTTATTCTGTGAAAGTGACTCTAGAAGACACTATGGGAAGCCAAGAAGTCACCTTACCGAAAGAGTTCGAAGGTAAAAAGTTAGTGATCAAAGTTGAATCGATTTACGCCGGTTATTCGGAGAAGGGTTTTGTTTTATCCGAATTGAGATTTGGTAACGGAGACGGCTGGGTCGCAGTGGATACGCTTCCAAAATCAAAGGATACCGCTGCAAAAAATTTCGATGCATTTACGAAAGCCTCGCTACGTAAGGTTCTTAATCGTGGTCTAACGGGAATGGAAGCAGTCTCGGTTTCTGAGGAAGCTGTGACAGACGTCCCTGCGGGAGCTGAGGTTGTGGAAGTAGAAGAGAATCTGGAGCCACCTGCTTCTTCGGATTGGACTCTTCGTTTACGATCCGACGGGACTTTCTTTTTAGAGGGCTCCACAGCACGTACGAATTATGATGTGGGAGAAGAAAGCTCCCAAAAGTTTTATGGAATGGGGAATTATGAGGTGAAGGATGCCGGTCCAGGAAAAATTGATCTGCGCATCTTTGGTTTTTTAAGGAAACAAACCTTTACAAACTTTTTAGATTATGGCGGTGGGGATTGTAACGGCTGTGGTCGTGATTGTAATCTCGTAAAAAATCCAGATCCGAATAACACGGAGAAAATTTTTCAAGAGTTTGTTACCTTACAGGTTCGAGGTAAAAAATATTACCTTACCAATGCTAAGAAGACACAAAATTTAGATTTTTCTACTTTGGAACTGAGTTTGGAGTAAAATCCACGTGAGATTCAACAAACCTAACATTCTGTTTCGATTGATTCTCACTTTAGTATTATCCTCTCTTTTTTATTGCGGAGAGGATAATCACCATCCTAATGATCAAATTACTTCTAATTTAGCACCTGTTACTCCTACTAAATCTGATCGTGTGACGATCTCGATCGATTGGGAGTATACTCAGATACCTTTAAAAATGGAAATTCATGAGCCATCTGGTTCACAGGCACTCGTACTATGGACAACAGGCTCTGTCAAAAAAGGGAAATCAACACCCTTTGGTAGCGAGATTGCAGAAAGTAAAATTATTTTAAAACCTGGTTCCAAAAAACAGTTTTTGCTTGTTATGCGGAATGATTCTGATCATCCTATCTATTTTTTTGCAGCACCTCACCAAGCGATTCCCGTCGAACATAGTTTCGGGTTTAAATTTAAATGTCTATGTATCAATCATGCTTTTACCGTTCCTGCGAAAGAAACGTGGTACCGAGTTGTTGAGATTCGACTGGCACCTGATTTCCTGGGTGATCGGTTACATATCAAACATAATCTCATAGGCATTACAAAAGAGAGAATGGTCGAGTTCGAACATAGCGCTCACCAATCGATGCCGCACGAAATGGATTAACTAATTGGTATGTCTGTGGTAATGAATTTTCTGCGTAAAACTTCCTTACGTTCTCTCATTTACGCAGGAATTACACCAGATATGAATCTTGATATGTCTCTACGAATGCAAATGGCAAATTTAGCCGCGCTACTCGGTATTTTCTCCAATATATCTTTCAGTATTCTATTTTATAAATATGATTCTATCGGTAAAGGACTCATTCCTTTAGTAAATACTCCTTTTGGGATAGCGATTGCTTTTTCCATTTACTTAAATTACAAAAAGAAATACAATATCTCAAGGTATTTGCTTCTTTTTAGTATTCCCTCCGTTGTTTTTCTTACTACGGCTCTTTTTTATGGGAATTTGTTAGGTGCTCATTATTTTTTCTTACTTTTTTCGATGCTCCCCTTCCTGACCCTTTCTTACTCTGATAAGTATAAGATCTTTATCTATTTTTTCTTAAATATACTATTGTTTTTTTACATTGGCTATGTTCATGTCCCACCACTGCTAAGTCCTGATAGCCCATTTTATTTAGTGGAAGTAAGGGAAAGCTTTCAAATTGTTTCGATTAGCATTTGTTTTATGATTATGGCAGTGGTCTTATTTTATTTTTTGCGCAATACGAATCGGAATCAGTCAGAATTGCAAAAGGCTAATGTTTATAAAGATAGGATTTTTTCTATTCTTGCTCATGACTTAAAAGGACCTATTGGCAGTATGGGAACATTTTTAGGTATTCTGCTAGAGTCGAATGCAAAAATAACAGACGAGGATGTGAAAATAGGATTAAAAGAGTTACAAAAAAACGCAAATCAGTGTTATGTGGTCTTGGAAAACTTATTGGAATGGGTTAAAAAAGATACGAATCATCTGCAGTTTTTTCCGGAGTCGGTTCCGCTAATTAGTCTGATTAATGATTCGTTGGATTTATTTCAAATCCAATCCAATGACAAAAACATCAAATGGCAAATTTCAGTTCCTGACCATTATTATGTTTATGTGGATGAGAGAATGATGTCGACAGTCTTAAGGAACTTTTTTTCCAATGCTCTCAAATTTTCGAATGAGGACTCCGTCATTACTGTGGACGCGTTGGAATCGAGGGAATCAATTCAATTGACTGTCACCGATCGTGGAATTGGTATGACACAAGAAAAATTGGATTCCATTGAAACAGGAATGAGTGTTAGATCAGATTTTGGGACTTTTGGTGAAAGAGGGACAGGTATTGGACTCCTTGTTTCCATCGATTTACTTCGGATTCAAAATGCACAAATTGAATTTGAGAGTCATCTCGGTCAAGGAACGAAAATTAAAATTCAATTGCCCAAAAAAATGAATTAACACTTTCTTTTTTTGAAATTTAAACAAATTTTATTTTATGTTTGGCGTTATTAAACAATATTTCACTTGGATTCGCGGGAACGCGCCTACGGGGAAAGTTGAAAATTACCCGATCCTTTCCGAAACCTACGAATCGAATTTACCAGGAATTTTTATCATTGGAGATCTAACAGGCATTCCACTTTTAAAATTTGCGGTGGATAGCGGTAAAAAGGTATGGAATCACATTCCAGCTTCGGCCAATCAATTTTTAGATGCAGTGATTATCGGAGCAGGTCCGAGTGGCATATCATGTGCCATTGAAGCTAGTTCGTTGAACAAAAGAGTCGTCGTACTTGAGTCGAATGCCCCATTTCAAACGATTCAAAGTTATCCGGAAGGAAAACCAATCTTTGCAGAGCCAAAGGATTTAATACTTAACTCGCCGATTTTGATAAAAAATGGAACAAAAGAAAGTTTACTACAAGATTTAAAGACAGTTCTCGTTTCTTCGAAAATATCGATCGAAACAAATCAGCGAGTGACTTCGATAGAACGGTCACCAAATACTCAATTGTATTCCGTGCAGACGGAAACCGGAAAGGTTTACATTACCAATCATGTAATCATTGCAATGGGTAAATCGGGAGATCCTAATAAATTAAATGTACCGGGCGAAAATTTAAAACAAGTCTATTATCGTTTGATTGATCCCGCGGAAGCATCTAACAAGGAGATTGTGGTAGTAGGTGGGGGCGATTCGGCAGTTGAAGCGGCAATAGTTACCTCGCGCTATGCTAAAAAAGTCACAATGGTTTATAGAGGGAGTGACTTGCGTCGTCCGAAGTCTGAAAACTTAATTCAGTTCAAGCGGCTAGTTGATGAAGGGAAGATTCATTTTATTTCAAATTCGAATGTCAGCGAAATTATGCCAGATCAAGTAGTGATCAGAGATGAAACTTCAGCTAAAAAAATTAAATGTGAACTTTTGTTTGTACTCACAGGGACAAAACCACCAATCCCATTTCTAAAAAAAGTTGGGATAAAAATTCAGAATTCCAAGTCGTTTCGTGATTGGATCGGTTTCTTTTCGATGTTATCATTTGCGAGCACTGCTTACTTTGGCAAAGCTTCCTTTTATGGAATTATCTGGTATTCTTACGTTGCTTCGGCGAGTGCCTTTCTTTTTACATGCAGTAGTCTCTTTTGGGGACTATTATACATTAAGCAGTCTGGTTTACGATTCTCCTTTGGTTGGAAGATTTTTAGAAATATTTATTTTATTTTTGCGAGCATCTATTTTCTATTTATTTATTTCAGTGCATCCTATTTTGATTTTTTACTTTTTAATAAGTATCCTGCCTTTCACTATACTCTGTTATACACTTTGACGATCGTCATTTTTGGAATTCGTAGAATGTATATTCGTCCTACAACATACATTAAACTTCAGACAGTCTGTTTGATTTTTTTCCAAGTCTTTTTTTTATTTCTCCTTCCTGAAATCATTCTTCCTTATTTAGGAAAATTAAATCTTCTCGGATCTGAAAATGGTTTCATTCAGACTCAAATGTTTCCACAAAAGTCCTATTGGAAGGCTTACGGTTTTATACTCGCCTGGCCTTTGAATCTAGGAGTTTTGTATGATGGAAGTCTTACATTGTTTTGGCTTTTATATAGCCTTACATTATCTTTTTTAGTGATACCGGTTTTGGTGTGGAAATATGGGAAAGGCGCATATTGTGGCTGGATTTGTTCTTGTGGGGGACTTGCCGAAACATTAGGTGATGAACATCGGGCAAAGATGCCACACGGAGAAAGTGCTTACAGATGGGAACACTCTGGACAATGGATTCTATTGATTGCCTTCGTGCTCACTTTGGCTAAGTTAGTTGGAGCATTTGGTAAATCAATGTTTCCAAGTTTGGAAATTTTAGAGATTTCTGCGGATGTCACAAAAGGAATCTATGATCTAATTGTAGACATTGGCCTTGCTGGTGTGATTGGAGTAGGGTGTTATTTTCTTTTTTCGGGGAGAATTTGGTGTCGGATGTTTTGTCCATTGGCTAGTCTGATGCATATTTATGCGAAGTTTTCTAGATTTCGTATCTTTTCAGATAAAAAGAAATGTATCTCCTGCAATATTTGCACTTCAAATTGTCACCAAGGAATAGATGTTATGGGATATGCGAGTCGTGGTTTACCTATGGATAGTGTACAGTGCGTTCGGTGTTCCGCTTGTGTTTCACTTTGTCCAACAAACGTTCTTTCTTTCGGGCAGTGGACAGGTCAAAAAGTTGTTAAAGATAATATATCTGCTGTGCTGGAATGAATTGTAAAGACGCTATTGAGATTTTTTTAGCAGGAGTGGAAGCCGCAAAACCATACCGCGTCATTCCTAATTTTTTTAAAAAAAACATCACAATTCACGAACGAATAAACAACATTCAATTCACTAAAAGTAAACTCTTTGTATTCAGTTTAGGTAAAGCGGGATATACGATGGCAAAAGAGTTCAGTGAACTTTATCCTGTAGATTCTGCCTTTGTTTACACGAAAAAAGACCACCTCCCGAAAGATTTAGCCACAAATTCGAACAGAAGTTTTGTTTATAGAGAAGGTTCACATCCGATTCCATCTACGGAAAATGTTAAGATCACATCTGAAATTTTAGCTTGGTTAAAAACAATATCCATTGGCGATACGCTGGTGGTGTTACTTTCTGGCGGCGGTTCTGCTCTTTTGGAAATGCCTATCGAACCTTATACCATAAAAGATATCATTGATGCGAATGAAAAATTTATGAAATCTCCTCTCACCATTTCCGAAATCAATCAACAGAGGAAAAAATTATCACGTGTGAAAGGAGGAGGACTTCTGACTTTTTTATCGAAACAAGTTTCCGTGATCACACTGGCGCTTTCTGATGTAATTTCAGATGATCCTCAGATCATTGCTTCTGCCCCATCCTACCCTGGATCCGATTATTATGTGATTGGAAATTTAAAAAATTCTATTTCAGCAGCGAAAGAGAAAGCGGAGGCACTCGGTTATTTTCCTTTGATCTTCTCGGATCATTGGGACTTAGACGCGAAAGAAACCGGAAAAATTTTATCCGAAAATGTTCAAAGTGGAATTTGGAAAAATTGGACCGACTCTCACCAGAAGGTCGCGATACTCATTGGTGGAGAGATGGTTGCGAATGTTAAGGAGGGAGGATTAGGTGGTCGAAACCAAGAAGCAGTGCTTTCTTTCGCTGTGCACGCCGATAAAAATAAGATTCGAAATTTTTGTTTTTTATCTGCAGGTACGGATGGCACCGATGGTCCTACTCCAGTCGCAGGTGCGTGTGTAGATGCAGAATCTTTTCTTAAAATGAAACAGATGCAATTTGATCCGGCAAAGGAATTAGATCATTCGAATTCATATCCAGTTCTTAAAGCAATCCGTGCTCACGTAGATACCGGTCCCACGGGTACGAATGTGAATGATTTATTGGTACTTTTGTTAGAAACAAAAACAAAATTATAGGCGTATCTTTGCCTTTTTGTTTTGAATCATCCAATAACACGAATAAAACGGGCTTGACCACTTAAATTTGCCAATCTGATTTGCCTCCAATTTCTTAATTGTTTGGTCTAATATTTCCATATGAGATTGTAATTGTTCTTGTTGGAACTTTTCTTTTTTTTCGAGAGCAATTATGGTAAGGCTTTCATTGTACATTTTTTGTTCGAATCCGTTCGTAAGTTCAGCTAATTCTTCTTTCACACTTTTGTAATCGAAGTTCGCCTTTCTGGATACTTGTGCTTGTTTCCACCAAAGAGAATCGTCGAATTTATCTTTAGGCGAAAGAATTTTGTTTCCAATCCAGCCTTTCGTACCGAAGAAAAAGGGTTTAAATAAGGACAAACATGGATTGGCTGTACCTGTAAAAAAAACTGAAAAAGCATTCGTCGCATTCGGATCAGTATCCCATTCCACAACCAAAGAGCCTGTAGTGTCGTTAGGTGTTATGGGACCAGTCGCATGCAGACAAATAGACGACATATTACCCGAATCGGGACGAAAGTCATCCGCTGCTCCGTGATGAGATTTGAGGACTTGAAATGCATCTAAGGCTATGTAATTATTTTTTATTTGTTTTAATTTCATTGCGTTTGATTCATTATTAGCTCTTCTCGTCTGGCAGTGACTCATATTCGTATAAAACAAATCCGAAAATTTTTCCCGAAAGGAGATAGGCTTTGTTTGTTTTAAGCTTTCAGAAATTCTATCATAGTCTGTATCAATCGTTAGTCCATTCGATATAGCATAATACGAATCGATTCTTTTGTAAGCCCAATATCTATCGGCTGTTTCCAGAACATATGCGTCTTTGGCATCTCCAATTAGGAAACTATTGTGGTAAAAAAAATTCTTATTTTCATAACCTCCATTGGCATCTTGGCCATAGGTTTCAAGTAAGGTGATAATCAGATTTAATGCTGCTGTAGCTGATTCGGATCTTTCTAAAGCCAGGCGAATCAAATCCATGCCAGTTAAACCATCATTTTTTTTCCGTTTCTTTATATTTGTAAAAACGGCTTCATTCCCAATGCAGACTCCAAATTCATTGACTCCCATTTCTGCTCCCCACATTTGAAATGGTTTGGAAAGAAATATTTCATACGTTTTTTCTGCCTGGGGAATCGTAATATATGTCGTTTTTAGAGGAGTCCCATTGGGATAAGATTTTCTACCTAGATGGAGGATTTCTTGTGCCTCATTCGGTTCTCTGTCTGAATTTTTTGCAAAAATGCGTTTTGTTGAACCTGTGAATTTTTGAGTTACAAATGATGTATCGCACATAATGAAGGATCTCATACACTATTTAAAAAAATACAAGACGAAATCTAATATCCAAAGAAGGACGTTCCGTATTTATTTTCATTAGGCAAGATTAGAAAATGAAGTTAGATGAATTGGACGAGAAAATTAAAAAGGGATTATCTTCCGCGGAGATTCCGGATCTTCGGCAAAAATACGGTTATAATGAACTTTCGACGAAGAAGGAAAGGACATTTCTTCAGAGATTACTAGGCGTCATCAGCGAGCCGATGATATTTCTTTTAATATCAATCGGAATTATTTATCTCTTTTTGGGGGATACAAGTGAGGCGATCCTTCTAACTTGCTCCGTAGTATTGATAGTGATTATAACTCTCACCCAGGAAGGTAAAACGGAATCAGCACTTTCTGCTTTGAAGTCCCTAGCGAGTCCGAGGACAAATGTCATTCGGGATGGTATCTTAAAAAAAGTTGACGGCAGAGAAATACTTCCTGGTGATATTATCGTGTTAAACGAAGGTGACCGTGTTCCAGCCGATTCGCGAGTGTTGTCCACCGAACACCTACTTATGGACGAATCTTTGTTAACGGGGGAATCAGTTCCAGTTCTAAAAAAAGCTGAAGACAAAGTATTCTGTGGGTCTTTAGTGAGTGCAGGACAAGCGATCTGTTTCGTTCAACTCATTGGCAATCAAACAAAAATTGGTATCATTGGGCAAACTATTTCAACGGAAGCGCACCAACAGACGCTTTTAGAAAAGGAAGTAGGAATTTTGGTGAGATGGATTTTTATTTTTGCCGTTATCATCTGTTCAATTTTAGCAATTTTTCTGGGTATTGTAAAAAATGATTGGCTCGGTGGAATTTTATCGGGGCTTACTCTTGCCATCGGAATCCTACCGGAAGAGTTACCGCTAGTTCTTACAATATTTTTTGCCTTCGGTGCATATAGGCTGAGTAAAAAAAACGTCTTAACCCGTAAAACATCAATTATAGAGACGCTCGGGGCGGCCACAGTCCTCTGTACGGATAAAACAGGAACAATTACTCAGAATAAAATGACTCTAAAGTGTTTTGTTGATTGCGATGGCGTTCTCTCTTACGCTTCTGAAAGTGATCACTTATCCTCAGAAAATTTTAAATCTTTGCTTTTTCACAGTCTACTTGCTTGTAAACCAAATGCTTTTGATCCAATGGATCGGGCATTTTTTGAATTCGACAATCATAATAAAGAAGGAGAACCACTTTCAACAGAGGGTTACGTATTACAAAAAGAATTTCCAATTTCACACAAGCTATTGGCATTTACTCAGGTTTGGGAAAATAATGGTAACTTTTTAGTTGCAACGAAAGGCGCACCAGAAGCAATCATTGAACTCTGTAAAATGCGTTCCGAAGAGAAAGAGTTGATTCTAAAAAGAACGTCAGAGCTCGCAAATCTTGGGTATCGGATGTTAGCTGTTGCAAAATCGAAAATTAAACTGTCTATGATTCCGAAGACAGCATTTGATTGTGAATACGAATGGCTCGGACTGGCAGGCCTAGAAGATCCAATTCGTCCTGATGTACCAACGGCCGTTAGGACTGCATATACTGCAGGTATCAGAATCATTATGATCACTGGAGATTATCCAGAAACAGCAAGAAGCATTGCCAATCAAATTGGACTTGTGAAATCCGAAAATGTGATGACGGGAGAAATGTTAAGTCATTTGTCAGTGGAAAAATATCGTACTGCTGTATTAAACTGTAATATTTTTTCACGAGTGAGCCCAGAAGAAAAATGGAAAATCGTTCGAGTTTTGAAGAACGAAGGGGAAATCGTTGCTATGACAGGTGATGGGGTCAATGATGCACCCGCATTGAAGGCAGCAAATATTGGGGTAGCGATGGGGGAAAGAGGTACAGATGTTGCACGTGAGGCTGCAGCAATCGTACTTCTGGATGATAGTTTTTCTTCACTTCTTGGAGCAGTCGAAGAAGGACGTCATATTTATATCAATTTAAAGAAGGCTCTCGGATATATCATTGCTGTACATATTCCGATCATCGGTGCTACATTTTTCCCAATTCTGCTAAACTTACCTCATGTCATTTTGAGTGCCGTTCATATTGTATTTTTGGAAATGATCATCGATCCAACATCTACTTTGGTATTCGAAAAAGAAGCGATCGAAGAAGGAACAATGAATTCGCCACCTCGGCGGGTAGAAAATTCTTTGTTAGACAAAAATCTATTTATTGTTTCCGTAATACAGGGTCTTTTTTCCCTTTTTGCAGTTGTAGGAACGTATTGGTATATTATAAATTATGAATTTTACAAAGATTCAAATCCTTTATTAGGAAGTACTGCTGCTTTCGTAACTTTAATTTTTTCAAATTTACTTTTGATTTTGGTCAATCGTAGCCAAACAAGAACAATCGTTGAAACGATTCGAGTTAAAAATCAGATGCTTCCCTACGTAACTTTGGGCACGATTTTGATTTTATTTTTAGCATTGTACGTACCATTCTTACAAAAAATATTTCATTTTGCGCCTCTCTCCTTAAAAATCTTAAGTGAATGTATCTTAATTTCACTATTTAGCATTGTTTGGTTTGAAATAGGAAAATTATTGATGCGAAAGAGATTTGGTCTATACAAACATAAGTAAGCATGATAGGATGATGGAGTTATGATCGAATTGATTTTTCCGCGCAAGTATTCAGCGTTATGTTTGAAGTCGGCTTTTTTTGGTTTTTTTGCTCACACAGGATTTGTTCGAGGACTGAATGAGATTGGCTTTAAGCCTGGTGTTGTAACTGGCTCGAGTTCTGGTGCGATGATCGGTGCTCTATATGCCAGTGGCGTCGATATGGTAGAAGTGGAAAATATGATTTTAGGTTTAAAGAAGAGTGATTTTTGGGAAGGGAATTCTTTTACTCAACTAGGAAGACTGATAAAAAAGGGAATCAAAGGATACAGCGGGGTATTGACTGGCAAAGCCACAAGGAAACTGCTCTATCCTTATCTCGGAAATAAAAAATTCTCCGACTTGTCGATTCGTTTGGGCATCGCGGTTTCCAATCTCACAAAAAGTCGCCGAGAGTTGATCACCGATGGAAATGTGTTAGATGCAGTTATGGCATCGATTGCCTTTCCTTTTCTCTACGAGGTTCAAAAATTAAATGAAGATGAATTTTTAGACGGAGGCATTGGAGACGGGGAACCGATCAAAGAACTCATCATGGATCCGAATATTGATCGAATCATCATTCATCAAATCAATAACAACCGACCTCTAAGCAATAGCATGATCAAACGGGCATTTGATGCCTCAGCTCAAATCATAGAGACAGAATCCGAAGAACTAAAAACTATGTTAGCCCGTGAAAAGGGAAAAAAACTCATCCGTTTGGAAACTTCGACACCCTATTTATCCCCCAAAGATTTTTCTTACGGTAAGTTTGCTCTTGCAGAAGGAAGAGGGACAGCCTATAAGCATAAAGACGAAATACTGAATGAAAATCAGTTCCAGTTGCCTAGTTTTCCGTTCTCCTTCCCATTCCAATAGCCGGACTAGTATCAGACAGACGAGGTTACTTGTAAGCCTAGGGCAAAGATGGTGATATCATCATCAGCCCTTTTGTATCGGGAAAATCGAAACACTTCGCCTACTACCCTGTCACATAGAGATTGAGGGTCGAGTTCAGAATTTGTTTTAAGTAAATCTAAGAATCGTTCTTCCCCAAACAATTCATCATTATTTGGGTCTCGTGCTTCTAAGACGCCGTCTGTATATAATACTATCTTTCCATTTTCTGGTAGAGGGAATTCAATCTCTTTGAGTTTTAAGGGTATAAATTCTGTGATCGCCCTTCCCGCCGATGTCACGTATTGTGTTTCTCCATTTGGATGAACAAGGATGAGTGGATGGTGGCCTGCATTAGCGACCTTAATGATTTTTAATTTTGGATTTACATACAAAAATATGGCACTTAAGAAATGACCTGATAGATTTTCAAGGAGGGAAAGACGCATCCTTTCTGCTGCAACGGCTGGTTGGTCAAGTTCAGTCGCCCATAACTGTAAGGATACTTTTGCCATACTTGCGATCATAGCTGCCGCAATTCCGTGACCAGAAACATCACATAAAAAAATTCCGAATCCTTCCTCATCTTCTAAAAAATGTACGAAATCGCCTCCTATATCAGAAGTGGGAAGATATCTAAATCCTATCGGATAACCTTTAATATGACTTCGAGGTTTTGGAAGTAGATCTTTTTGAAGTCGTTTTGCAACTTTTAATTGTGCATCTATCTCTTGTTTTTCTTCGTTTTCTTTTCTTAAAATTCTAACTTTTAACATGAGAGCAATGGCCAATAGAAAAATCTCTACGGCAGAACCTATAGGTAAACTGAATGTTGAGGCAAATACAGGATCTATCCAACCTTGAATCGTAGATAAATTAATCGCTGCACCGGCTAACATTGAGCCGAAGGCAAAGAAAAAAAGATAATTCTCACCTTTTTTTGGATTTTTAAATGTCGCATAAAGGGAAAGATATATCCCCCAAGCGATGGGAAGACTGATGAAGGTGAGTGCTGTCTGAATATATATTCTTAATTCTAAAAACAGAATGCTAGGTAGTAATAAAATAGTGATCCCGATTAGAAAGATTGTTATTTTGAAATGCTTTTTCCCATATTTTTCTAATTCCAAAAATTCTTTGGTAAACAATAATCCAAATATACCTGTAAGGTAAATACTCATCGGGAATAAATAGTTTTTCCAGATGTTAGAATCTCCGATTTCGATGTATTGAATGAATCCCGTAGAAAATAAGGTAACGAGTAAAATCGAACTTAAGTAAAAAAAATAAAAAAAGAATTGTCTATATCTCAGACTATATGCAATCAATAGAGTATATAAAAACATAAGACCGCCTGCACCAAAATAGGCGGCAAACAAAAGGTCGCTTGTTTTAGAAAAAGAATGAAATGCTTCTGCATCATAAATGGAGATAAAAGAAAAAAAGTTGATTTTCTGATTTAATTTTTACGTAGATAGTTCTTGATTCATTTGTATTTAAGATAATCGGGAAAGCAGGTATGTGGGAAAAGAGGGCTCTGTTTTTTTGTATGATCTGATCTCCCGTTTGTTGAGAAATCCATTGATCATTATGGAGAAAGTAAATCTCAAATCTATCGATGACGGGACTCGAAAATAAGAGATAATAGGTATAAGGTGTCGAATCGATATTTTTTAAAGTAAATCGAAACCACATAGGATTTTTTTCATCAGGAAAATGTATCGTATTCCAATCATTTTTTTTCCAGTTGTTTGTCGGACTTAATGCATGCATTAGAGTCGAGTCCGTAAGTGGGAGAGATAAGTAATCGATTTTTTTCGCAATATTTAACTTATCAATTTCTCGATCTAAGTATATCACTTCAGCCCTCATCGGTGAATGGAGAATTACAAAAAATAGAATCCAGTAGAATAAGAATTTCGGCATCAGTAGGAACTTCCAGAGCCGCCACCACCAGAACTTCCTCCCCCCCAGGAACCGCTCGAGCCTCCACTGGACCAACTGCTACCACCCGATGAACTACCTCCATCGGAAGAACTAGACGACCTTTGAAGTTTCGGAGTGGATACACGTTTTGATTCAAAGAGATGGCAATGGGCGCATTCGTAATTTCGTAACTCTTCCCCTCCGTGTTCATATGTTGCCTCTCGAATGACTTGGACACTGATATTACGG
>Ga0075156_10000823_pt1 | contig 16487 bp, 11 predicted proteins | sample JI81AbrownDNA_FD_70966 | JGI IMG/M metagenome (GOLD analysis project Ga0075156, IMG submission 70966) | Wastewater effluent complex algal communities from Wisconsin, to seasonally profile nutrient transformation and Carbon sequestration -... | ecosystem: Engineered > WWTP > Effluent > Algae...
TCCCTGGGCCTGCGTCACACCTTCTAATCCAGACTTCGTCTGAGTTAGAAATTGACGGGCACCTTCGGGTGCCCGTTTTTCATGGGCTTCGCAGGGAGGTGCTGGTATGGAGATGGTTTTTCCTGTTGCCGGAATGGAGTATGGCAGCGTTCGAATCTGCAAATGAAATGGCCACCCGAGGGTGGCCATTTCATTTGCAGTGTGCTGGGTTTAGCCTATCCTGACCAGGTTGTCCCGATGTATCAGTTCCGGTTCTTCGACAAAGCCGAGAATGCCTTCGATCTCGGTTGAGGATTTGCGGGCGATCCGGCGGGCATCGTTGCTGGCGTAATTGACCAGGCCGCGGGCAACTTCACGGCCATCTGCATTGCGGCAGGCCACCACCGAGCCCCGGGCGAAGTCGCCTTCCACGGCGGTGACGCCAATGGAGAGCAGGCTTTTTCCGGACTCCAGGGCTTCGGTGGCGCCCTGGTCGAGGGTCAGGCTTCCTGCAAGCTGGAGGTGATCGGCCAGCCATTGTTTGCGCGCGGCCAAGGGGGTGCTGGTGGCATACAGCAGCGTGCCGATGTCGTCGCCGGCAGCAACTCGTAGCAATGCATCCACTTCGCGGCCGCTGGCGATGCAGGTGTGGGCACCGCTGCGTGCTGCGCGCTGCGCCGCGCGGACCTTGGTGATCATGCCTCCCTTGCTGATGCCGCTGCCGGCACCACCTGCCATGGCCTCCAGGGCGGTGTTCTCGGCGCGGTCCTCGCTGATCAGGCTTGCATCCGGATCTTTCCGCGGGTCAGCAGTGTAGAGGCCCTGCTGGTCGGTAAGGATGATCAGCGCATCGGCATCGATCAGGTTGGCCACCAGTGCGCCGAGGGTGTCGTTGTCGCCGAACTTGATCTCGTCGGTAACGACAGTGTCGTTCTCGTTGATGATCGGCACGACGCCCAGTTCCAGCAGGGTGACCAGGGTGGAGCGGGCGTTGAGGTAGCGCGTCCGGTCGGCCAGATCGGCGTGGGTCAGCAGGATCTGGGCCGTGTGAAGTTTGTTCTGGGCGAAGACGCTCTCATAGGCCTGAGCAAGACCCATCTGGCCAACGGCTGCGGCGGCCTGGAGCTGGTGCATTTCCTGGGGGCGGGCGCTCCAGCCGAGGCGCTGCATGCCTGCGGCGATCGCACCGGAGCTGACCAGGACGACTTCACGGCCTTCGGCGCGCAGGCCGGCAATCTGGCGGGCCCAGTCGGCAAGGGCTTCGACAGCGAGGCCTTCGCCGTTGTTGGTCACGAGGGCGCTGCCGACCTTGACGACCAGTCGGCGGGCGTTACGGATTGAGGTTCTCATCGTCGTCGTCTTCTTCGTATTCGTCGTCAGCGTCAGCGTCGTCGTAGTCCGCTTCGGAAGGCTCGGCGCCGGATTCGGCCGCCAGCTCCCGGGCTGCAGCGGCAGCGGCATCTGCGGCGGCCTGGGCGGCTGCTTTTTCTTCGTCGAGGATGTCCTGGATGGCGAAGACCACGCTCTGGCAGCCGTCCCGACTGATGGCGGAAACCTCGAAGTGGCGCTCCGTCGGGCCGTAGGCATCCAGGAAGGCGGTGACGCGTTCCTGGCGTTCGGTGGGGTCGGGGATCAGGTCGAGCTTGTTTAGTACCAGCCAGCGGCGCTTGTAAACGAGGTCTTCGTCGTACTTGCGCAACTCTTCGACGATGGCGTGGGCGTCTCGTACGGGGTCGGCCTCAGGGTCGAAGGGGGCGATGTCGACAATGTGCAGCAGGATGTGGGTGCGCTGGAGGTGGCGCAGGAACTGGTGGCCCAGGCCTGCTCCGTCGGCGGCGCCCTCGATCAGGCCGGGGATGTCGGCGATCACGAAGCTGCGATTTTCGGAGGTGCGCACCACGCCCAGGTTGGGGGCGAGGGTGGTGAAGGGGTAGTCAGCCACCTTTGGCTTGGCTGACGATACCGCGCGGATGAAGGTGGATTTGCCGGCGTTGGGCATGCCCAGCAGGCCCACGTCGGCCAGAACCTTCAGCTCGAGGTTGAGCGCCTTGCGTTCGCCTTCCTGGCCCATGGTCTTCTTGCGGGGGGCGCGGTTGGTGCTGGTCTTGAAGTGCAGGTTGCCAAGGCCGCCACGGCCGCCGCGAGCGATCATTACACGCTTACCGTCGGCATCCAGGTCGGCGACGAGTTCGCCGGTGTCCTGCAGGGTGATGATGGTGCCCACCGGCATGCGCAATTCGACGTCGTTGCCGCCCTTGCCGTAGCAGTCCGCGCCACGCCCGTTCTCGCCGCGTTCGGCGAGGAAGGTGCGCTTGAAGCGGAAGTCGATCAGGGTGTTGAGGTTGCGGTCGCCAATGGCGTATACGTCGCCGCCCTTGCCGCCGTCGCCCCCGTCCGGGCCGCCCATGGGAATGTATTTTTCGCGGCGGAAGGTGGCGGCGCCGTTACCGCCGTCGCCAGCGATGACTTCAATACGGGCTTCGTCGAAAAATTTCATGGGTGTTTCCGGTTGGGGTCTTGATTCAGGCCCTGAAAGAAAAAAGCCCTATCGCAAGATAGGGCTTTGAAGACATGCGGTCGGCGCTTATTCAGCAGCGGCGACGATGCTCACGGTGCGACGCTTGTTGGCGCCCTTCACAGCGAACTGCACGGTGCCTTCGGTCAGCGCGAACAGGGTGTGATCCTTGCCGATGCCGACGTTTTCGCCCGGGTGGTATTCGGTGCCGCGCTGGCGAACGATGATGTTGCCCGCGAGGACGAACTGACCACCGTAGCGCTTGACGCCAAGGCGTTTACTTTCTGAGTCGCGACCGTTACGTGAACTGCCGCCAGCCTTTTTGTGTGCCATGTCGGTATCTCCTTAGGCCGAGATCGCGTCGATGCGCAGCTCGGTGTAGTTCTGACGGTGACCCTGATGCTTCTGGTAATGCTTGCGACGGCGCATCTTGAAGATCTTGATCTTGTCGTGGCGGCCGTGGGAAACCACGGTTGCAGTGACGCTGGCGCCAGCGACCACGGGGGTGCCGATCTTGACCGACTCGCCTTCGCCGACCATGAAGACTTGGTCGATGGTGATTTGCGAGTCCACGTCAGCCGGTATCTGTTCTACTTTGAGTTTTTCGCCGACGACGACGCGATACTGCTTGCCGCCGGTTTTTATGACCGCGTACATGGATGTACTCCGATTAAGGGTTTGCAGGAAACGCGGCAGTATATAGGCTGCTCGCGCCCGTGTCAAACCAAGCGCCGGCCGTCTTACTGTCCGATGCGCTCCTGGAGAATCAGCCAGTTTCCGTCTTGGAGAGTGAGGACGAGGGTCTTGGTTTCCTTGAGGGTCGTTCCCCGAGCAGTATAAGTCTGGAGGAATTGGGCGGTGGCACCGTCGCTGTTTGTCTTGATCTCCAGATCGGAGAGTTGAATGGTGATCTCTCCGGGCCGCCCCAGTCGCTCCTGGCGCTGCTGACGCCAGGCGCTGCGGCTCATTCCACCTGAGGGTGTGAAGTTATCGGCATAGTGTTTCAGGTAAGCGTCTACATCCTTAGTCTGCCAGGCCGACACCCACCCGGATATGGCTTTCCGGATGGGTTCGTTCTCTGTCTGGGCAGAGGGGGGGGTCGGGGGGGCTGCAACGGGCGGGGGCGGAGAGGCCCCTGCTGCGGCGCTTCCTGGAGAGGTGAGGGGGGGGCTGACCCGTTCCGGCCCCCGCTGGGGAGATGCGTCCCTGGCGAGGTGGGCGACTTCGGGTGCCAGCAGGTTCTCCGTGCCAGGAACGAAGGTACTGTTGGCGTCGGGCCTGATCAGCGTGGGTGCGACAGTCTGCTCTACCGGGGCGAGGGTAGCCGCCGCGACTGGGGGGGCAACGGCGGCAGTTGTTGGCTGTGCTCTTGGGGCTTGCGGTGGCGCAATTGTGTTTGCCTTGGCGGACTTGCCAAAGAAAGGCAGCCGCCCTTCAGCGCCCAGTTTGACGGCGAAGACTACCGATACGGCAAAGAACATCGCGAGGATGCCGCCCAAGAACCAAAGCAGGGTCTGTCCGGGGGTGAGTAGCGTGGGAGGTATGTAACGTTGGGAGCGTTGGGTGGTGTGTTGCGTCATGAGTGCGGGTAGAAGCAGTGCCGTCGTAACGAATTCTAGGGCTGCTGCTGTTTCCCTGCTGCGACTTTAGGCCGAACTGACGTATGTTTGCAGAAGACGGCGTGGGTGCTTGCACCCTATAAGGCGATTGCTAGGGCAGGCGTAGGAGAATCCGCATGCCCGTGGTGGTCTCACTGCGGTCGAGGTAGCCAATCAGGTTGGGTGTGTCGGTGAGCCATTGCCGCGCTTCGATCAGTGAGCGGGCTTCCTTGGGTGGGAGGGCTCGCCCTGTGAAGACGAGACGCGACCAGTATGCCTGTATCTGCGCCGGGTTCTTGCCGGTCAGCTTGAGATAGAACTCGTCCCGCACCAGACCGTTGGGTAGGTCGACAAGGCTTGCCGGTGTTCCGTCGCTAAGGGTGGTGCTACGGCCCAGATAGAGTTTCTCGGCCTGGTCGCGGGTCAACTCGATGGGGCCGCTGCGGTTGCTGGTGACGACGAGTATCTCCGCCTGGATGGGGCTGGAGGCCAGCAGGGCCACAAGGAGCAGGAGGGCGCGGAGCGGACGCATCGGTTTAGAAGACGAAATCAGCCGAGATGCTGAGCACGTGAACGGGGCCGCCCGGGTCTACGACATCGCGGAAGTTATCGTTGGCGAATATTCCAAGTCCTCCCGGACCAGGCTGGATACGCTCGACTTGAGTCTTGACGGCGACATTTCGGGCGACATCCCACCTCGCGCCAAGCGCCAGGCTGCTTTGGGACTTGTTGCGCATCGCGTTGAAAAGGCTGAGCAGATCGTCAAGCTGTGCGATACCACTTTGTGCGCTGGTCACTGGAGCGGTTTGGATCTGCCTGGCCACCGTCATGTAAGGGGTCAGGGAATTGAATCGGTAGCCCGCAGTGAAATACCAGCCAGCGGCGCTAACCGTGTAGCGGTCGACGGTACGGCGTGCATACTCGCCGATCATCAGGAGCCGATCGCTGTCGTACTGGAACCCGGCCGAAAGGAAGGTTCCCTTGCTGTCGTTACCGGATAAATCCCGTGCAATGGCGTCGTTTCCAGTTGCAAAGAGGTGGTTGTTCAGCGCCGTAAACATGGGGTCACCCCAATGTATGGACAGGTTCGAGCGGGCGTAGCCCGCCTGCAAGGTGAGACTCGATATGCTGAGGGCCGCCTTCACTCCGCGAACAGCCTGGAGCTTGCCGCCACCATTGCGAATATCGAGCGAACTCTTGCCTCCATATACGTGAAGTTCGAGATCGGTGGCACCGATCGGCGTGCGATAGAGGGCATCGACTCCGTTGAGGTCGGCGAATGGATTCAGACTGTAGACCTCGACGGGGGGGCGCACCCAGGGGGTGGCGTAGTTGAGGTTCAGGGAGTCGGAGTACATGAAGAAGGGGGTGCGCATGCGTCCAGCCCGGACGACGATCTCCGGTGTGGCCTGCAGGCGCAAAAAGCCCCAGGTGAGCTGCGGGGCGTAGCTATCGGCAACACCCTTGCGAACAACAGACTGGATCGTTAGGTCGAGCGCTGTGCCCAGAATGAGGGACCCCTGCACACCTAGTACAGAATCCACTGTTGGGTCGAAATCGGTGCCGGCGCCGCTTACCTGTTCGGTGCTGCTGCGAAACAGCCGGTTGTCCTTGTCGGTGCGGACCGCACCGACAGTGCCGAAACCGGAAAGGCTGAAGGGCGAGGGTGCGTCGGAGGCATGGGCGCCTGTCAGCAGGCCGGCCAGGCTGAGGGTGAGGAGGTGCGCGGCGATGGGTTTCATGCGTGACTCCGTTGGGCCTGGCTGGAGTGCGTGGTCAGCCATGCCTCCACCTTGTCTGCGGGAAGGGCAGGGGAGAAGAGGTAGCCTTGCCCGTAGTTGCAGTGGAGCTCTTTCAGCAGCGCTGCCTGGGCGCTGGTTTCGATGCACTCGGCCACCACGCTCATGCCTAGCTCATGAGCGAGGTGGATGCTGGCCCCGACAATGGCGCGCAGGCGGGTATCGCGGACGATCTCCCGGATGAAAGAGCCGTCCAGCTTGATTGTGTCGCAGGGGATGGAGTGCAGGTAGCTGAGGGAGGAATAGCCGGTACCGAAATCGTCGATGAGGATCTTGAGCCCCTTGGCGCGGAGTTTTCCGAGCTGGCTGGTAGCCAGTTCCTTGCGGGTTACCAGGGTGCCTTCGGTGATTTCCAGTTTGAGGGCACCCGGAGGGAGTCCGTGGCGTTCGATGCAGGCGACGATCTGGTCGGCCAGGTCAAGCTGGGTGAGCTGACGTGCGGAGAGGTTGACGCTGATGCTGATCTGGTCATCCGCGAGGCCGCGATCACGCCACGCTCTCAGGCAGCGACAGCTCTGGTCGAGCATCTGCATGCCGAGCTCATGGACCAGGCCGAGGGATTCGGCGAGGGGAATGAAAACGTCCGGACCGACCTGCCGTGAGCTGGCCTGGGGCCAACGGACCAGTGCTTCGAAGCCGCTGGTCAGGCCCGACCCAAGATCGACAATGGGCTGGAAGTGAGCCACGAGCTGTTCTTCGCGCAGGGCCGCGCGCAGCTCCGATTCCAGTTGCAGGTCGCGCATGACCTGCTGGTGCATGGCTGACTGGAAGACCGTGATGGTGCTCTCGGCGCTGCTGCGGGAGCGGTGCATGGCGTTGTCGGCGTCGCGCATCAGGTCTTCGGCGTTGTGGAAGCCGCCGCTGCCAAGGGCTACCCCGATACGTGTCTTGGGGTACAGGGCGTGACCATTGAGTTCGGCGTTTTCGGCCAGGTGGGTCTGCAGTTTTTCGGAGAAGCGGATTGCTTCACCAGCCTCGGTAATATCGTTCAAGAGCACGGCAAACTGGTCACCGCCGATACGCCCGACGACGTCGCCGGGGCGGGCCAGGGTGCGGATGCGTGAGGCCACCAGGCGCAGCAGGTCGTCGCCGGCGGAGTAGCCGAGGCTGTCGTTGACCACGTGAAAGCGTTCGATGTTCACATGCAGCACAGCGAACTGGCTGCCTTCGACGCGGTCTGCGTGACGCAGCGTGTTCTGCAGGTGTTCGACAAACAGGGCGCGGTTGGCGAGGCCGGTAAGGCCATCGTGAAGGGCGTCGTGGATGAGTTGGTCTTCAGCCCGCTTGCGCAGGTGAATGTCGCTGATCGAGCCGGCCATGCGAATGGCCCGGTTGCTGGCCGCGTCAAAGACGGCAATACCGCAGGTGAGGATCCAGCGATACGAGCCGTCGGCATGGCGAATGCGGTGTTCGATCAATAGCTGGGCTGATTCGCGCTTGAGGTGGGCGATCAGGCGCAGACGGAAGGCTTCCCGGTCTTCCGGGTGAATGTTGTCGAGGAGGGTTTCCTTGCGCTCCAGGGCCGCGTCGGCAGGCAGGCCCAGGATTTCCATGAAGCGCGGTGCAAAGTAGGTCTTGTCGCTGAGAATGTCCCAGTCCCACAGGCCGTCATTGGCCGCACGGGTGGCAAGGGCGTAGCGCTCTTCGCTGATGGTCAGCTGACGGGCCGTGGTTTCGAGCTCCTGGATCCGGGACTGGAGGGCTTCGGCCATGCGGTTGAAGTGTTGGCATAGCTGGGCCAGCTCGTCTTTGCCCTGATCCGGAAGCCGGTGGGACAGCTGCCCCGCGGCAATGGCCTGGCTGCCGCGGAGCAGGCGCCCCAGGTTGCGGGTCATCAGGTAGCCGACGGTCCCCAGCAGCAGGAGGGTGAGCAGCACTTCGGCACTGGCAATGGCAATGCCCTGATTGAGGATGCGCTGCTTGGCCAGGCTGAGGGCCGATACCGAAACGCCGAACTGTACGTAGCCCACCTGGTTTCGCTCCAGCAGGACCGGTCGGCGTATGTGGATGAGGTTGGCCTGTGTGCTGGTGCCGAGATTGAGTGCGGCTGCGTCGTCAGGCGGAGGCAGAGTGAGCATTTCGGGGAGGCCGGCGTGTACACGGGTCTGCCCGGCACTATCGACGATGCGGACGTAGATCAGCCCTTCGTTGGTTTCGTTCAGCAGTTCGCCGAGGGCGTCCTGGAGTTCCTTGTAGCGACCCTGGGGCACGAATGTTGCCGTCACCACATTCAGAATGCCGGCATTCTGTGCGATGAGGGTGTTCAGGCTGGCGGTTGTGGCCTCGTTCATGAGGCGGCCGCTGTTGGTCAGCAGGAGCGTCAGCATCACGACCTGGACCACGGTGCTGGCCAGCAGGAGGCGAACGCGGATCGAAAGGTTGCTCAACATGCAGTGCGATGGCCTGGCGGGGGTGGTCGGGTTAGGGCCGCGTTCGTCCGGTAGTCCAGGCGGAGAAGGGCTTGGAGTCGTCAGCGCTTTGTAATCGGCACAATGGCGACAAGCTTAAGTCCGACGTGCTGGTTTGCTGCCCGCGCACTCATGCGGACGCTATATTGCTGGATCATACCCCCGATCCCCTAAGGGACGCCCACGACAGGCCTTGCTTCCCTGCAGCCTGCGGGGGCGCAAGGCCTGCCGTGGTCTTTCGGCCTACTTCTTCCAGGTGTCGCGCAGGGTGACGGTGCGGTTGAAGATCGGGGCGCCATCCTTCGAATCGATCCGGTCGGCGACGAAATAGCCGTGACGTTCGAACTGGAAGCGGGCTTCCGGTCGTGCTGCTCGCAGGGCCGGCTCAAGCTGTGCGGTGATGACCTTCAGACTGTCAGGGTTGATGTCTTCGAGGAAGTCCCGTTCCACGCCCTCGGCATCACCTTCACGCCGGTTGCCTGGGTAGGCATGGGCGAAGAGGCGGTCGTAGAGGCGCACCTCCGCGGTGTAGGCGTGCTCTACCGAGACCCAGTGCAGGTTGCCCTTAACCTTGTAAGTGTCGGCGCCGGGGGTGCCGGACTTCGAGTCGGGCAGGTATTCGCACAGCACGGCTGTGACATTGCCGTCGGCGTCCTTCTCGCAGCCGGTGCACTTGACCACGTAACCGTAGCGCAGGCGCGCCATGTTGCCCGGGTAGAGGCGGTGGTAGCCCTTGACCGGGGCTTCCATGAAATCTTCGCGCTCGATCCACAGCTCCCGGCCGAAGGGCATCTCGCGCTTGCCAAGTTCGGGGTGCAGAGGGTGGTTGGGGGCGTGGCACCGCTCGGTGTGACCTTCCGGGTAGTTGGTGATGATCAGCTTGAGCGGATCAAGCACGGCGACACGCCGCTCGGCGGCCTCGTTGAGGTGCTCGCGCATGCAGTCTTCGAGCACGCTCATGTCGATCCATGAGTCGCCCTTGGAAACCCCGATGCGTTCGGCAAAGCGGCGGAAGCCGTCCGGCGTGAAGCCGCGTCGACGGGCGCCGACCAGGGTGGGCAGGCGGGGGTCGTCCCAGCCGGCCACGTGCTTCTCGTCCACCAGCTGGATCAGCTTGCGCTTCGACAGCACCACGTAAGTGAGGTTGAGCCGGGCAAACTCGATCTGCCTCGGCACCGGACGGGGGAAGAAGCCACCTTCAGCAAGGCTGTCGAGCAGCCAGTCGTAGAAGGGGCGCTGATCCTCGAACTCAAGGGTGCATATGGAGTGGGTTACATCCTCCAGCGCGTCCTCGATGGGGTGGGCGAAGGTGTACATCGGGTACACGCACCAGCGGTCACCGGTGCGGTGATGGGTGGCATGGCGGATGCGGTAGATGGCCGGGTCGCGCAGGTTGATGTTGGGCGAGGCCATGTCGATCCTGGCGCGCAGGATGTGGGTGCCATCGGGAAACTCGCCGGCCTTCATGCGCTGGAACAGCTCCAGGTTCTCGGAGACGCTGCGGTTGCGGTAGGGGCTGTCCTTGCCGGGGCTGGACAGGGTGCCGCGATAGGCGCGCATCTCCTCTGCGGACAGGGAGTCGACGTAGGCCTTGCCGACGGTGATCAAGTGCTCGGCCATGGCATACATCTTGTCGAAGTAATCCGACGCGAAGTACAGGTGCTCGCCCCAGTCAAAACCCAGCCACTGCACGGCCTCGATGATGGCATCGACGTATTCCTGCTCTTCCTTTGTCGGATTGGTGTCGTCAAAGCGCATATGGCAGGCGCCGCCATAGGCTTCGGCCAGGCCGAAATTGAGGCAGATGCTCTTGGCGTGGCCGTAGTGCAGATAGCCGTTGGGCTCAGGCGGGAAGCGTGTTTCGACCCGTCCCGCCCATTTGCCGAGGCGGCGATCTTCGTCGATGATGTTGCGGATGAAATTGCTGGGTGCGGCGTCGGAGGCCGGAGATGTGGGAGCGGTCATCGGGTGCTTACCTTGACGGGCGCGGGCGGGGAGCCGCCGGGTTCGAAAAATCCTGCGATTGTAGCCGATGGCAGAGGGGTCGAAGGCGGCCGGGGGAGGCCTTGTGTAGACGCCACAGGCCGCAGCTAGCGTGATCGGTGTCGCGTTCGCCTGTGCGAAGGCGGTTTTCTCGCCGCCAGTGCGTATTGTTCGTCATTGTGTTTCAGGCATTCGGGGTAAAAGCCTGCCTGTCTGTGCAGAAATTTAACAATTCCGTGCGGGCCTTACGCTGCTGCTACGTTCAACCCATTCCAGAGATCCTGACGATGAGCCGACTTGTCCCCTGCTTCCTTGCTTCTGCCCTGTGCTGGAGCTTTGCTGCGGCTGCCGAAGAGGCATCGCTTGCAGACTTGAGTCTGGAAGAGCTGGTCAGGCTCGATGTGACTGCTGTGTCGCGCAAGGCCCAGAAACTGTCGGATACGCCGGCGGCCGTGACCGTACTGTCGGCCGCCGACATCCGCCGCAGTGGTGCCCGCAGCGTGCCCGAGGCCCTGCGCGAAGTGCCGGGGGTGATCGTCTCGCAGATTGGCTCGGGCCGCTGGTCAGTGGGCGTACGCGGGGGTGAGGGGCGCTTTTCCAACAAGCTGCTGGTCCAGATCGATGGCCGCAGCGTTTACAGCCCGCTGTTTTCCGGCGTGTTCTGGGAAGCCCTCGATGTGATGCTCGAGGATGTGGAGCGGATCGAAGTGATCCGTGGGCCTGGTGCGTCCCTGTGGGGGGCCAACGCCGTCAATGGGGTGATCAACATCATCACCCGCAAGGCCACGGCGACGCCGGGTGGCGTCGTGGTGGCCAGTGTCGATGACAAGGGACACCCATCCCTTGCCGTGCGCCAGGGCATTGATCTGGGGGAAGTCGGCGCCCTGCGTGTGTTTGCCAAGGGCAGTGAGCTGGCCGGGTCGCGAACCCGCGACGGCCAGACGGAGCCGGACTACAACCGGGGCTGGGCAGGCGGCTTCCGCATGGATGGCGCCGGTTCGGGAGTGGATGCCTGGACGCTTCAGGGCAACGTCAACCGCCGGACCAGCGGCGAGAACATCAACGCCTCCACCATCACCGGCGAGCCGGCCCTGATCCCCCTTGATTTCGTGTTCGAGAGCTCCAGCCTGCTGGGGCGCTACAACTGGGGGCTGGCGGGGGGGGAAGCCTCGCTGCAAGCCTATGTCGATCACCATTACGCCAACGTCGGGACCTACGGTCGGGGCACGGTCAATACCGCCGACGTGGACTTCCAGCATCGACTGGTGCCTTCAGGTTCTCATGAAGTGATGTGGGGATTGGGCGCGCGCCTCCTCGAAACAGAGATCGTGGCTGCCTCCGCTGTGTTGAGCATCGTCCCGCCGAAGCGGGTTTCCCGGGTGATGAGTGCCTTTATGCAGGATGAGATCACCCTGGTTCCCAAAACCTGGAAGCTGACCCTGGGGGGGCGTTTCGAGTACTCCAGCCGGTCGCACTTTGAGCCTCAGCCAACGGCCCGCCTGATGTGGACGCCCAACCTGGAAGACAGCCTGTGGGCCAGCTGGTCGAGGGCTGCCCGCACGCCCTCGATCGGCGAAAGCGATGCAGCCATTCTGTTCGGCTTGCAGCCGACCCCGCCAGGCACGCCCTTTCCTGCGGTGGTCGTAGGCTCGCGGCCCGGCGTAGGCTGGAATCGGCGTGCCGAGCGCGTCGATACGCTGGAGCTGGGCTATCGCCGCAATCTGGGCAATGGCAGCTTCGAGGCCGTGCTCTTCCACAATGACTATCACCGCCTGATTTCCGAGCAGACGGATCCGGATGGTCTGGTCTTCCCCGCCTCGCCCCTTCCCGTTGAGCCCTTCGTGGTACCGCTCCAGTACTCTCAGCGTAGCAACTTGGGCGCCGCTCGCAGCCAGGGTGTGGAGTTGGGGCTGGATCTGCCCGTCACCGACGCATTGCGCTTGCAGGCCAGCTACACGCTTATGGACACCCGGGCCCGGCGCAGCGCCGATGTCGTGACCAATGCAAGCGGGCGTGCCCTCGAACAGTCCTCGCCCCAGCACTGGGGCACTCTGCGAATGAGCATGAAGCTGGGGGGCGGGCAGGAGGTGGACGTGATGGCGCGCCGGGTCGGGACCATCGGGACCGGGGACGTGCCCGGCTATACCGCGGTGGACTTCCGGTACGCCTGGCACGTGAGCCGCTACTTCGACCTGTACTTCGTGGCACAGAATCTCTTCGATCCCCTGCACCTCGAATACGTCTCCAACTTCTTCCCCGGACAGCCGGTGTACCAACCCCGGCGCGCCTTCATCCAGGGCGTGTGGCGCTTCTGAGGACGTGATGGTGATTCGTCACCTTTACCGGCTCGTCCTGCTGCTGGCCCTCGGGTTGGCGGGCTCGCCCGTGGGGGCGGCTCCGCAGCCCGGCGAGTACCAGATCAAGGCGGCCTACCTGATCAACTTCGCCCGCTACGTGGAGTGGCCGGCGGGGCGGCTGCCGGCCGGCACCCCGTTACGCCTGTGTCTGCTCGGCCGCGATCCTTTCGGCGGGGCCCTGCTGGGCCTGGACGGACGGCAGGTGCAGGGGCGCGAAGTGCGCCTGCGTCAGGCCGACTGCCTGGAGCAGGCGCTCGACTGCCACATGGTCTTCGTCTCGGGCTCCGAGGAGCGTCGCATGGGCCTGGTTCTGCGCGGCCTGGCCGGCCGGGGGGTCCTCACGGTCAGCGATATTGACGGGTTTGCGGAAGCGGGCGGTGGCATCGGCATGATCACCGAGGATGATCGGGTCCGCTTCGATATCAATCAGGCCACCCTGGCCCGTGATGGCTTGCGAGCCAGCTCTCAGTTGCTGCGCCTCGGGCGCCAGGTGCTGGGCACCGAGCGGGGGCAGCGATGAGACCCCTGCGGGATCAGCCTATCGGCGTCAAGCTTGGCATCGTGGTCAGCTTGAGCGTGCTCATCGCCCTCGGGGTGGCGCTGCTGACGATTTTCATCATTGAGGTGCGTACGGAGCTGAGGCGGGCTGACGAAGACGCCCGCATCCTCTCCGAGATCGTTGCAGACAGTGCCATTTCGCCCCTGCGTTTCGACGACACCCAGGTGGCCGGCACCCTGCTGGCGTCGCTGCGCTACCACGAGCGGGTCGCCGCTGCGATGCTGGTACGACCCGACGGCTCCGTTTTTGCGACCTATCCGACCTCCTTGGTTGAGGACGCCGAGAAACTGGTCAGATTGAGGGGGCTGGCCGAGCAGGGTGACGTGCAATGGGGGCTGCTGCAACTGGTGGTCACCCAGTCCCTGCGCAGCGACGGGGAGGATCTCGGCGCCCTGATCATCGAATTTGACCTGCGCGCCATCGTTCACCGGATTGCCCTGTGGATCGGCTTCGCCCTGCTCGGGTTGGTTGTCGCCCTGATCGCCGCTGGCCTCTTCATCCGGCGCGTCCGCGGCATGATCGTCGATCCGCTGCAGCAGCTTGCCCGGGTGGTACGTGAGGTGGGTGTGCATAAGCGCTATGACCTGCGTGCGCCGGCCGGCTATGCCGATGAAGTCGGCGAGCTCATCGCCGGTTTCAACGGCATGCTGGGTGAGATCGCCGCACGCGACCGCGAGCTTACCCAGCATCGCGAGCACCTCGCCTCCGAGGTGGCTGCGCGTACCGCCGAACTTCAGGCCGCCAAGGAGCAGGCCGAAGCAGCGAGCCGGGCCAAATCCCAGTTCCTGGCCAACATGAGTCACGAGATCCGGACCCCGATGAATGGGGTCATGGGCATGATCGGTCTGTTGCGGCAGACGCCTCTGGTGGAGCGCCAGGGGCACTTTGTTGATATGCTCGACCACTCTGCCTGTGCGCTCATGGAGATCATCAACGACGTGCTCGATGTATCGAAAATCGAGGCCGGCCGCCTCGAACTCGAGAGCCGGCCGTTCTCGCTCAGGGACACCGTAGACCAAGTGGCGGCCCTGTTTGCCACCTCGGCTCACGAGCGTGGGCTGCTGCTGCGCCTGCACGTGGACAGGCGCGTCCCCGAATCGGCTGTGGGCGACGCGTTACGCGTGCGTCAGGTGCTCAACAACCTGGTCTCGAATGCCCAGAAGTTCACCGAGAAGGGCGAGATTGCCGTGCGCATTGCCCGGGTGGCCTGTCAGCAAGCCGGCCACATGCGCCTGCGGGCCGAGGTGCGCGACACCGGCATCGGCGTGCCACGGGGCGCAGGGGCGCGGCTCTTTCATTCCTTTTCCCAGGCCGACAACTCCATGGCCCGGCGCTTCGGCGGAACCGGGCTGGGCCTGTCCATCGCCAAGCAACTGGTCGAACTGATGAATGGCGAGATCGGCTATGTCACCGAGCCGGGGCAGGGCTCCTGTTTCTGGGTTGAGTTCGAGCTCGCCATCGACGGCCCCAGGGACGCGGCCGAGCAGCCCCTCACGGGCCGCGCCGCCTTGCTGGCTATCGCCGACCCGCTGCTGCGCGACGAGCTCTCCGAGCAGCTGGCGTTTTTCGGATGTCGCAGCGAACTGGCTTTTGACCCGCTGGCCGTGGATGAAATGTTGGCCGTCGGTACCGGCTTCGACTGGGTTGTTGTGGATGCCGCCTTCGGTGGCGGCTCCGGCTTGGCCTTGCTGGGCAGCTTGCGCGCCCGTAGTGATTGCCCACCCCTGGCAGCAGTTGTTGGTGCCGGCCGTGAAGGGGATAAGGATGCCCGCGCTGCCGGAGCGTCCATCGTGCTGGCCCGACCCCTCACCGGGGCAGAGATCCGGCGTTTCCTGGTAAGCGAGCTGGCGCCGCTCGACAGCACCCAGGTGCCCCGCAGCCAGGCCCTCGCCGCGCATGTGCTGGTCGTGGAAGATCACCCGGTGAACCGAGAGGTGGTAACGGCCGTGCTGGAGTCCCTCGGTTGCCGCGTCTCGGTTGCCGAGAATGGGCGGCAGGCCCTCGATGTGTGCTGCGCGGAGCGCTTCGATCTGGTCCTGATGGATATCCAGATGCCTGAGATGGACGGCCGGCAGGCCACCATCGGCATCCGAGCCCACGAGGCAACGGCCGACTTGACGCGCATGCCCATCGTCGCCCTCACCGCCAATGCGCTGAAGGAGGATCGCGATGCCTGCCTGGCTGCCGGAATGGATGATTATCTGGTCAAGCCGGTGTCTCGGGAGCAGTTGTGGGCAGTGCTGAGCCGATGGTTGCGGGATGCCCTGCCATCCGATCCCGACGGACCGCCCCGTGCGGCGGGTGGGGTGGTTGCGCCACGCCCCCGCGGCGTGGAGACGGCTATGGACGTGGATCTGCTGATGTCCCTGCCGGGGGTCAATGGCAATCGGGCGTCCCCCATGCTGCAGCGCCTTCTGCCGCTATTCGTCGGCGAAACCGAGCGCAACCTCGTGGCCATGCGGGCCGGGGTCGCGGCCGGTGATGCCGACGCCGTGCGCGCACTCGCCCACAAGATGAAGTCCGGCTGTCTGGCTGTCGGTGCGGTGTGGCTGGCCAGCCGGGCGCGCAGTCTGGATGAACGGATCAAGGCCGGCGGAACCCCGACCGGTGAAGACGTGGATGCCATTGCCGAGGCCTGGACGGCCTGCAAACAGGTTCTCCTCCGGGAGAAGCTGGTCGGCGTGGAGTTACTGGACCGGGCGGAAAGCCCGATGGAACGATGACGGCAAGTGAAAGCGCCCGTGTCCTGGTGGTGGACGACGACCCCCTGACCCGCCTGATGGCCTCCGAGGCCCTGCGCGAAGGGGGGCTCACCACCCTGGAGGCCGAAGACGGGCAGCAGGCCTTGAGCCTGTTTGATGCAACATTGCCCGATCTTGTGCTGCTCGATGTGATGATGCCCGGGCTGAGTGGCTTCGAGGTGTGTCAGCAGCTGCGTGCCCGGCATAGCGGGGCGCTGGTTCCCATCATCATGCTGACTGGGCTGGATGATGGCGATTCGGTTCAGCGTGCCTTTGATGTGGGGGCCACCGACTTCATCTCCAAGCCGATCAACTGGACCCTGCTGCGTTTCCGCATCCGCTACGTGCTGCGCTCCGCCCAGGTCATGAAGGAGCTGACCCGCAACAAGGAGAGCCTCTCCAACGCCCAGCGCATTGCCCGTCTCGGCAGCTGGGAGTGGTTCGTGAATGAAAACAGGGTCCAGCGCTCGGACCAGTATTACCGGCTCTTCGGGCAGCCCGCCAGTGTCTTCGGTGAGCAGATGGAGGCCATACTTGAGCATGTTTAT
>Ga0075156_10000824_pt1 | contig 16484 bp, 12 predicted proteins | sample JI81AbrownDNA_FD_70966 | JGI IMG/M metagenome (GOLD analysis project Ga0075156, IMG submission 70966) | Wastewater effluent complex algal communities from Wisconsin, to seasonally profile nutrient transformation and Carbon sequestration -... | ecosystem: Engineered > WWTP > Effluent > Algae...
TGGGATGAGTTTGCGTCGGCGGGCGCACCCATGCTGGACTTCGTCTTCACGGTGTGCGACAAGGCTGCCGGCGAGGTCTGTCCCCTGTGGCCCGGGCAACCGATGACGGCCCATTGGGGTGTCGCCGATCCAGGCGACGTGCAAGGATCCGATCAGCAGCGCGAGAAGGCCTTCCTGGACACGGCGCTGATCCTCAAACGCCGCATCGATCTCATGCTGGCCCTGCCTATCAAGGCTCTTGACCAGTTGACCCTGCAGCGCGAGATCGACCAGATCGGCAACGCAGGAGCGTGAACCCATGACCACCCACGTTCTCATTCTCTGCACCCACAACTCGGCGCGCAGCGTCTTGTCCGAAGGCATGCTGAATCATCTGGCTGCCAAGCTCGGGCTCGATGTGAAAGCCCACAGCGCCGGCAGTGCGCCGAGTGGCCGCATCAACCCGTTCGCCATCGAAGCGCTCAAGGGGGCTGGCGTCGACACCAGCGCCTACCGCAGCAAGAGCTGGGACGAGTTCAGTGTGGACGGTGCGCCGCCGCTGTCCATCGTCATCACCGTGTGCGACAGCGCCGCGGCCGAGACCTGCCCCGTCTTCTTCGGCGGCACCGGCGGCCAGCCGGTGAAGGTGCACTGGGGCTACCCCGACCCGTCCAACGCCGAAGGTGGCGACGAGGGAAAGCGCCGCGCCTTCGAGCTGACGCGCCAGGCCATCGGCTACCGGATGCTCCAGTTGCTGGCGCTGCCGTTGAAGACGATGGACCGCGCCGCGCTGCACGCCGCCTTGGTCGAAATCGGCCGCAGCTGAGCGCTCCAATGAACGTCTTCGAACGCTACCTCACCGTCTGGGTTTTCCTGTGCATCGTCGTCGGGATCGCACTCGGCCAGATGCTGCCCGGGCCGTTCCAGGCCATCGGCCGCATGGAGATCGCCCAGGTCAACCTGCCGGTCGGTCTGCTGATCTGGGTGATGATCATTCCCATGCTGCTGAAGGTCGACTTCGCGTCGCTCTCGCAGGTCAAGCAGCACTGGCGCGGCATCGGCGTCACGCTGTTCGTCAACTGGGCGGTCAAGCCGTTCTCTATGGCGCTGCTGGGTTGGATCTTCATCCGCCATGTGTTCGCGCCGTACCTGCCCGCCGGGCAGGCCGACAGCTACATCGCCGGGCTGATTCTGCTGGCCGCAGCGCCATGCACGGCGATGGTGTTCGTGTGGAGCCGCCTCACTGGTGGGCACCCGCTCTTCACGCTGTCCCAGGTGGCGCTGAACGACACCATCATGGTGTTTGCCTTCGCGCCCATCGTGGCCTTGTTGCTCGGCCTGTCGTCGATCATTGTTCCGTGGGACACGCTGATCACCTCGGTGGTCCTGTACATCGTGTTCCCGGTCGTGATCGCGCAGCTCTGGCGCAAGGCGCTGCTCGGGCGTGGGCAGGCGGCCTTCGATACCGCGCTCGCCAGGATCGGCCCCTGGTCGATCACCGCGTTGCTCGCCACGCTGGTGCTGCTGTTCGCATTTCAGGGCAAGGCCATCCTGGACCAGCCACTCGTCATTGCGATGCTGGCGGTGCCGATCCTGATCCAGGTGTTCTTCAACTCCGGCCTGGCGTACTGGCTGAACCGGGCGCTCGGCGAATCGCACAGCGTGGCCTGCCCGTCGGCGCTGATTGGCGCGAGCAACTTCTTCGAGTTGGCCGTGGCGGCGGCGATCAGCCTGTTCGGCTTCGAGTCGGGTGCTGCATTGGCCACGGTGGTTGGTGTGCTGATCGAGGTGCCGGTGATGCTGCTGGTCGTCAGGATCGTCAACGACAGCAAGGGCTGGTACGAAGCTGGGCAAGCCAACCGACACCATGCCGCTCGTTGACCTGACCCTGCCCAACGTCGACAGCGCGCTGTTCGACCTGCCCACCGGTGCGCGCTTCGCGGGCACTGGATCATCCACCCATGCCCCGCGCTTCCTGCTGCTCTACGGCTCACTGCGCGAGCGCTCGTACAGCAAGCTGCTGACGCTCGAAGCGGCCCGCCTGCTGACGGCCATGGGCGGCGAAGTCCGGGTGTTCGACCCAGCCGGCCTGCCGCTGCCAGACTCCGCCCCGGAGACCCACCCCAAGGTGCAGGAACTGCGCGACGCCGCAGCCTGGTCCGAGGGCATGGTCTGGACTTCGCCAGAGCGCCACGGCGCGATGACAGGGATCATGAAGGCCCAGATCGATTGGATTCCCCTCAGCGTCGGTGCCATTCGGCCCACACAGGGAAAGACGCTTGCCGTGATGGAAGTGTCGGGCGGCTCGCAGTCGTTCAATGCAGTGAACCAGATGCGCGTGCTTGGGCGCTGGATGCGCATGATCACCATCCCCAACCAGTCTTCGGTGGCCAAGGCCTTCCTGGAGTTCGACGACGCCGGGCGCATGAAGCCATCGGCGTACTACGAGCGCGTGGTCGACGTGATGGAGGAACTGATGAAGTTCACCCTGCTCACGCGCGACGTGGCGCCTTACCTGGTCGACCGATACAGCGAGCGACGAGAGAGCGCAGAAGCTTTGTCGAGACGCGTGAACCAGCGCTCGATCTGAATGGCCGGGCAGGCGAGCGCGCTGGCGCACAGACTCCGGAACGCGAAGCGAGCACACTGGCCGGCCAAGTCGGCTGAGCCAGCCGGCGTAACCTGCGAATGGTGAGCGGAAGAGGATATCGGGATGGCAGTCAATCTCATGGGTTCGGGTGCCAGCATTCGCCGCAGCGCCATCGGGTTCCTGCACCACCCGACCCGGCATCTGTTCTTCACGGGAAAGGGCGGCGTCGGCAAGACCTCGCTGTCGACCGCTGCGGCACTGACGCTTGCAGATGCCGGCAAGACGGTCCTGCTGGTCAGCACCGATGCCGCGTCGAACCTCGACGAGATGCTCGGTATCGAGCTTCGCAACACACCCGTGGCAGTGCCCGGTGCACCTGGCCTGTCGGTGCTGAACATCGACCCCGACAATGCGGCCGAGTCGTATCGCCAGCGCGTTCTGGCGCAGATGGGCGCCGGCGCCAGCGCAGAAGAACTCTCGACGGTGCGCGAGCAGTTGTCCGGGGCCTGCACCACGGAGATCGCCTCCTTCGATGAGTTCTCCTCGCTCCTGTCCGACGGCGCCGACACCTACGACCACATCGTCTTCGACACGGCCCCGACGGGGCACACGCTGCGGCTGCTCAGCCTGCCCAAGGCATGGACCGGCTTTCTGGACGGCAATGATCGCGGCGCCTCCTGCCTGGGGCCGCATTCGGGCTTGAAGATGCAGGAGGTGCGCTTCAAGGCTGCGCTCGACGCCTTGAGCGATCCGGCGAAGACCACCGTGATCCTGGTGACGCGGCCCGACAAGGGAGCAATCAGCGAGGCGGCGCACACCTCGGGCGAGTTGCGCGAGCTGGGCTTGAACAACCAGCGCCTCGCGATCAACGGCGTGTTCCATGCCAGCGAGCGCACCGACGCAGTGGCCTGCGCCATCGAGGGCCTGGGGCAGCAGGCACTGGACGCGATGCCAGCGTCGTTGCGCGCGCTGCCTCAGGACCGCGTGCCGCTGCGGGCCTTCGACACGGTCGGTCTGCCGGCCTTGCGCGCACTGCTGAGCAGCGATGCCGATCCGACCACAATGCCCCCGGTTCCGGTTGCAAAGACCAGTCAAAGTCTGCAAGGGTTGGACGCGCTGGCAGACGAGTTGGCCGCTGCGGGGCACGGGCTGATCATGGTCATGGGCAAGGGCGGTGTCGGCAAGACGACTGTCGCCGCCGCCCTGGCCCTGGGGCTGATCCAGCGCGGCAAGACGGTGCACCTCAGCACCACCGATCCCGCTGCCCACCTGGCTGGAACGCTGAACTGCGATGTGCCGGGCTTGCAGGTGAGCCGCATCGACCCGAAGGTCGAGACACAGCGCTACATCGACAAGATCATGGCGGCCAAGTCACCCAAGCTCGATGCGGCAGAGCAAGCGCTGCTGCTGGAAGACCTGCAATCGCCCTGCACCGAAGAGGTCGCTGTTTTCCACGCCTTCTCGCGAATCGTCAGCGAGGGTCGCAGCGCCTTCGTCGTGCTCGACACCGCACCCACCGGCCATTCCATGCTGCTGATGGACGCGACCGGCGCCTACCACCGGCAGATGACGCGCGAGTTCGAAGGGCACGGTGCCGCACGCGTCGTCACGCCCTTGATGCGGCTGCAGGACGCCACGTACACGAAGATCATCCTGGTCACGCTGCCGGAGGTGACGCCGGTATCACAGGCGGCTGCGTTGCAAGAGGATCTACGCCGCGCCAGCATCGAGCCGTATGCCTGGGTGCTCAACAAGAGCGTGCTGGCCTCGGGCACGCGAGACCCGTTGCTGGCCGCACGGCTGGCAGGCGAGCGCAGGCAGATGGACCGCATGGCCTCGGGCCTGGCCAAGCGCATGTTCACGCTGCCCTGGCTGACCGTGCCGCCGATCGGTTTCGCCGAACTGTCGAAGCTGGTCGTCAAGCCGTTGCTCAATGAGGCAACCCACGCCTGATCGCTCGCCGATCACTGCAGGCGTTGCCCAGCACCGCCCTTCGTCAGCCGGGCAACGCCGGAGCGCCCTTTGGGTGCTGACGTGACGACCCTTGCGGGCCCTTGTGCCGTCAATCCGGCTTGATCTTGGCCCGCTCGATCACCGGCTTCCAGCGCTTCTGCTCGGCGGCAATAAAGGCCGCGAACTCGGCTGGCGTGCCACCCACCGCGATGGCGGCGTCGTTGGCCAGGCGATCCAGCGCCTCCTTCTCGCGCATCGCCTTGGCCGCAGCGGCGGCGAGCTTGTCGGTGGCCGCCGGTGCCAGGTTGGCTGGCGCCAACAGACCGTACCACTGGGTCATCTCGAAGCCCGGGTAGCCCTGCTCGGCCACGGTGGGCACATCGGGCAATTGCGGGATACGCTGGGTGGTGCCGGTGGCGATGCAGCGCAGCTTGCCGGCCTTGATGAACTGCATCACCGCCGGCGCGCCCACCGAAGCGGCGTCGAGCCGGCCTGCCAGCAGGTCGGTCAGCTGCGGGCCGGTGCCGCGGTAAGGCACATGCAGGATGAAGGTCTCGCTGGCCATCTTCAGGTACTCCATCGCCAGGTGCCCGGCGCTGCCGTTGCCGGCCGAACCGTAGTTCAGCTGGCCCGGCTTGCTCTTGGCCAGCGCGATGAACTCCTTCAGGTTCCTCACCGGCAGATCGGGGCGCACCAGGTACAGGCTGGGCACCTTCGCCAGCAGCGAGATCGGCTTGAAATCCTTGTTCGGGTCGTAGGGCAGCTTGTCGAAGATGTAGGGGTTCACCGCCAGCGTGCCGATGTGGCCGAGGATCAGCGTGTGCTGGTCGTCGGCCCGCGCCACCTCGCCCATCGCCACGTTGCCTGCACCGCCGGGCTTGTTGTCCACGAAGACGCTCTGGCCCAGCGACTTGGTGAGTTCCGCCGCCGCCGAGCGGGCCACGATCTCCGAACTGCCGCCCGGTGCGAACGGCACGACGAAGCGGATGGCCTTGCTGGGCCACCCAGCCTGAGCGCTGGCAAGCCCTGGCAGCAGCGCGCCGGCGCCGAGCGCGGCACCTCCTTCGAGCCATTGGCGGCGGGTGAGGTGCAATCGGGTCATGGTGGGGTCTCCTGGTCGAACACGGTGCCGACTCTAACCACCCAGGCACACCGCAACGGCGTGGAATTACTTAGCCGGGCCGTGCCAGAGCACCAGCGCGATGCCGCGCTGCTCAAACACCGTCTCCCAGTGGCCGGCGTCGGCAGGCAGCTTCTTCAGGTGATCCACACGGATCAGCGCCAGTTCACCTGGCTGCGGTGCGCGTCGCGGCGTGGGCTGGCCCCGGTAGACGGAGAAGCTGGGCTGGTGCAGTTGCCACTGCACGGCCGGCTCGGGTCGATGGCGGGCAAACACGGCCGCGTCGCGCACCGGCCCTTGCAGCAGCATGCCCCACCATGGCAGGCCGAAGCCAAGCACGACCAGCGCCACCATGCCGCCCGACAGCAACGCGGGCCCAGCGCCTGGCAGGCGCTCACGCCACGGCCCGGAGGCGCGAGCCAGCACAAACACCGCCACCGCCACCAACACAGCAACGGCGGCCAACACCACAGGCGGCTCGGCACCGGCCAGCAGCGCCCGGTACATCGGGTGGCGGACCTGATCGACCCACATCGGCACGGTGATCGCCGGCAGGGTCACCAGCGCCAGCAGGGCCAGGCAGGCGATGGCCTGCGCCCACCGCATCGCCGGGCCCATGCGCTCGGCCTCCACGGCCATCAGGAGCACCAGAGGCGTCGCGCCGTAGAGCACGTAGTGCGGCAGCTTGGTGCCCGAGAGCGAAAAGAACACGATGACGAACAGGCCCCAACCCAGCAAGAATCGGCCGAGCGGCCGCTGCCAATGCTCGACCGCACGCCGCGCCACCCCTGCCAGCAATGGGGCCCACGGCAGAAGCAGCAAGGGCATGACCACGAGGTAGTAGGCCCAGCCGCCGCCATGCTGCTCCATCGTGCCGGTGTAGCGCGACAGGTTGTGGCGCACGAAAAAGCCGTCGATGAAGGCCTGGCCGTGGCGGTGCAGCGCATAGGCGTACCACGGCGCGGCGATGCCGATCAGCAGCGCCCAGGCGCGCCAGTCACCGACCCCTTGCCGGACACGGCGCAGGATGTAGCGCCCATCGAAAGTGGCCAGCAGCCAGACGCCGGCTGCCGCCACCGGTACCAGCACCGCCACCGGGCCTTTGGCCAGCAGGCCCAACCCCATCCAGGCAAAGGCACGGCGCAGCGGTACCTTCTGTTCCGTCTCCAGCCAGCGCCAGGCATCGAAAGCCGCCAGCACCAGCAGGAAGTTGAGCAAGGCATCGGCTGTCGCGGCACGCCCGATGGCCAACACACCCAGGCTGGTGGCCATCATCAGCGCCGCCGAGGTGGCGGCCCGCTCGCCCAGGCGCGGCCGGGCGAACGCCCACACCGCCAGCGCCCAACCCCAGGCGCACAACGCCGAAGGCAGGCGCAGTGCAAACTCGTGAAGGCCAAGCAACGACACGCTGGCGGCCTGCAGCCAGTAGACGAGGATCGGCTTGTCGAAACGGTCTTCGCCGTTCAGCGTGGTGTGGCCCCAGTCGCCGCTGGCGAGCATCTCGCGAGTGGCCTCACTGAAGGCACCTTCGTCCACATCGAAAAGCGGCACCGCGCCGAGCTGGAACAGCACCAGCGCCAGCAGTGCCAGCGCCAGAGGCCACGGGACCCGGGAGTCCTGTCTAGACATGCCAAGCATCGTTGTCGCCGACCTGGGCACTCTGCATCGTGTGGTACTGCTGGGCGTGCGTGCCGTCGTAGTAGATGCGGATCAGCAGTTCGGCCAGCACCCCGGTGCAGAGGAACTGCAGCCCGCCGATGACGCAGAAGAAGCCGAGCGACAGCAGCGGCCTGCCGCCGACCGATTCGCCGAGCAGCTTCAGCACGCCCAGGTAGCCGAGGATGGCCGTGCCTGCAGCCCCCACGGCCAAGCCGAGTGCGCCAAAAAAGTGCCCCGGGCGAGAGCCGAAATTGAGGAAGAAGTACACCGCCAGCAGATCCACCAGCACGCGAAAGGTGCGCGAGATGCCGTACTTGGATTCGCCTGCGGTGCGGGCGTGGTGGCTCACCGCCACCTCGGCCATGCGGTCCGGGGAAGTCACGGTGGCCATCCACGCCGGGATGAACCGGTGCATCTCGCCGTACAGCCGCACCTGGCGCAGCACCGGCGCGCGGAATGCCTTCAGGCTGCAGCCCAGATCCTGGAAACGCAGGCTGGTGATGCGCCGGATCAGGCGGTTGGCCAGCATCGACGGGAACTTGCGCAGTGCGAAGCCGTCCTGCCGGTTCTTGCGCCAGCCGGCCACCAGGTCGTACGGTTCGTTGAGCAGCTTGTGGACCAGCAGCGGGATGTCCCTCGGGTCGTTCTGCAGGTCGCCGTCCATGGTGACGATGACATCGCCACGCGCCGCGTCGATACCCGCCTGCATGGCCGCCGTCTGCCTGAAGTTGCGCAGCAGGCGAAGCACCCGGATGTGCGGGCCCACCGTGGAGGCATGCGCCTGCAGCGCGGCGCCGGTGCCGTCGCGGCTGCCGTCGTCGACGACGATCAACTCCCAGGGGTGCGGATACGCGGCCAGCGCTCCATGCACCGCGTCGATCAGCGGCTGCGCGTTGTCGATCTCGTTGTACATCGGCACCACCACCGACAGGCGGTGCGGCGGCAGGCCGATCAGGGCCAGGGGCCGGGCGGCTTCGATCTCGGCCATCATGTTCATCGTGTTCTCTCCAGCATTGCAGCGGGCCGGCGGGCCCAGGGCAGGATCATCGCAGCCGACAGCAAGGCCACCGCCAGGCTGAAGGCATGCAGGGCCAGCGCGCCGGCCGCCACCTGCGCCGTGGCACCGCCATCCACCCGCGTGGCCGCCCAGACCCCGGCCTCATAGGTGCCCAGGCCCGCCGGGCCTTGCAGTGGCAGCACCGAGGCCAATTCACCGCCCAGCGCGCCGCGCAGGCCGGCGGCCAGATCCAGCGGCGCCAACGCCTGCAGCAGCAGCGCCAGCACTGCCAGCTTGACCCCCCAGTTGGCGGCGCACAACCCCCAGCCGATGCGGTCATTTCGGTGGGCCAACCAGGAGGCCTGGAAACGGCTGGTCGCTGGCCATCGGGCCACCGCCATCGACATCCATCGAGGGCCGAGGAGAGTGGCAAAGAGCCAAGCGGTCACCAACGCGGCGGCCCAGCCGGCGCGGGTGGCGGGCGCAAACGGCGGCAGCCACAGTGCCGCCAGCGTGGCCAGCACCGCGGCATCCTGCAGCCGAAGCCAAAGAAGGCTGCGCAGCGAGTCGGCCAGCGGCACACCGAAACGGCGCTGCATCAGCCAGGGGTAGCCGGCCTCGCCAGCCCGCAGCGGCAGCACCACGATGGCAGCGTTGTGGGTGAGGAACAGGCCCAGGCAATCGACGAAACCTGGCGCCGTGCCGCGCGCCGCATCGGCCGCAAACCAGGCAGTCCATTCACGCCGCAGCCGCTCGGCGCGCAGCGCGTAGCTGGCCCACAGGCCTGCCACCGCCAGGACCCACAACCAGTGGGGCGTGGCCGCGAAGGCGGCGAACAAGGGCGCCGTGTCGACCTGGCGCAGCAGCCAAGCCAGCAGGCCTAGCCCCAAGGCGCTGGCGAGCAGCAGGCGCGTCCAGCGGCGACGCGCGGCATCGGGCAACGGGGGCATGGTGGTCAAGGGGGCGGTGGCCGGCGATGGTAGCAGCCGACCGCAAGGCTATGATTCCCTGCCCATGCCCCAGCACATCCTCGTCACCGGCGCCGCCGGATTCATCGGTGCCCATGCGGCCGCGGCCCTGGCGCGCCAGGGCCACCACGTCACCGGTGTCGACAACTTCAACAGCTACTACGAGGTGCAGCTCAAGCACGACCGGGTCGCCGCACTGCTGCAGCCCCTGGGCGTGCCGTGCCGGAACCTTGATCTGTGCGACGCCGCCGCGACCCGGGCGCTGATCGCGGCTGGCGGTTTCGATACCGTGCTGCATCTGGCGGCGCAAGCCGGCGTGCGCCACTCGATCCAGGCGCCGGCGGACTACATCCAGTCCAACCTAGTGGGCTTCGCCAATGTCGTCGAAGCCTGCCGCGAAGGCGGTATCGGCCACCTGATGTATGCCAGTTCCTCCAGCGTCTACGGCAACCGGACGGACGCACCGTTCCGCGAGACGGACCGCGTGGATCGCCCGGCCTCGCTCTACGCCGCGACCAAGCTCGCCAACGAACTGATCGCCCACACCTACGCCAGCATCCACGGCCTGCGCTCCACCGGCCTGCGCTTCTTCACCGTCTACGGGCCCTGGGGCCGGCCGGACATGGCCTACTTCTCGTTCTCGCGCCGCATCCGCGCCGGCCAGCCGATCACGCTGTTCGCGCAAGGGCAGTTGTTGCGCGACTTCACCTTCATCGACGACATCGTCGACGCCATCTGCGGCCTGTTGCAGGCGCCGGCACCGGCCGAAACGGCGCGCGAATCGGCCATCTTCAACCTGGGCCACCACGTGCCCGTGAAGGTGGTCGACTTCGTGCGCACGCTGGAGGCCGCTCTCGGCCTGAAGGCGCGCATCGAGTCCGGGCCCATGCAGCCCGGCGATGTGCCGGTCACATGCGCCGATGACAGCCGCCTGCGTGAACGCATCGGGGACTGGGCCCACACCCCGCTGGATGCGGGGCTGGGCCGCTTCGCGCGCTGGATCGAGGCCTGGGAGCCGCAGCCCCCAGGGGCCTGAACTCAGCGGCGCGCGCCGAAGACCGGGTCGAAGAACACCAGGTCGCGCGCCGGCAGGATGTCGGCTGCGGTGAGGCCCTTCAGCACCGCCAGATCCTTGGGCTTGGCAGCGCCCACCGAACCGTCGGTGTCGATCTGCAGCTTCAGCCCCTTGGCACTGTCGCGCAGGCGCACCACCCCATCGGCCACCGGGTCGGTGCCAACATAGCCGATGCCGGCCAGCACGGCACGCAGGTCGATGCGGTCTTCGCCGGGCGCGAAGTCCAGCAACGTGTCCTTGGCGTCTGCCAGGCCCAGGTAGGCAAACACGTCGGCACCGGCGCCGCCAGTCAGCTTGTCGGCACCGGCACCCCCGATGATCAGGTCGTCACCGGCGCTGCCGAAAAGCTTGTCCTTGCCGGTGGTTCCCTGGATCGTCTTGACGATGTACAGACCCATCACCAGCGGATCGTGGTCGGACGAGCGGTAGGCCGTGGCGCTGTAGTAATCCGGCCCGCAGGTGGGGCACAGCGGCTGCTTGAACTCGGTGTTGTAGTCGATCACCGAGGGCTCGTCGGCGTTGATTTGCCACTGGAAGGCGTCGGTCACCTTCGATGCCAGCGACGGGCTGGTCAGCCCATGGTCCAGGCGCCCTGCGGCGCCGTCGAACACGTACGAGTAGCCGAAGGTGTTGAAGCGGCCGATCTGGTCCACGTAGCCCGCGGTGAGCAGGTGGTCAATCGGGTCCTCCTTGGCATAGGCGTTGAGGTCACCCATCACCAGCGCGTCGGGCGTTCCTGCGCCGGCAGCCAGGCTGGCCACCCAGTTGCCCAGGCGTTGGGCCTGCGCCAGGCGGCGGCCGTTCCAGCAGCCCTGACCGTCACCGGCGTCGAAGTTGCCAGCGTAGTCCGGATCGCTTTCGGCGGGGCAACTGCCCTTGGACTTGAAGTGATTGACCACCAGCGTGACCCGTTCGGCATTGGCAGTCGCGAAGGTCTGCGCCAGCGTGGGCCGGTTGTTGATGGGATCGACATCGCTTTGGGCGTCGCCCACGGGCGCCAGACGCGACGGCTTGTAGATCATCGCCACCTTGATCGCGTCGCTGCCGGTGCCGGCCGCCGGATCGGCCACGGCGGCGTAGGTGCCCGCGCCGACCTGCGCGTTCAACGCGTCGACCAAGTTCTGCACCGCCACGCTGCCGTTGTTGTGCATTTCCATCAGGCCGAATGCGTCCGCATCGATGGCAGCCATCGCCTGGACGATCTTCGAGCGCTGGCGCTCGAACTCAGCCAGGTTGCTGGCGCCGCGGCAGTTCGACGGCAGGCTCACGCCGTCGAGCAGGCATCCCTGGCCGGACTGGCCATCGGCGGTGGTGCCGTCGGTGAAGGTGGTGAAGTAGTTCAGCACGTTGAAGCTGCCCAGCTTCAGGTTGCCCGGCACCGGTGCCGGGGCCGGCGTGCGCGGGTTGGCACGGGTGAAGGCCACTGGCGCGGTGGGTTGCAGCTTGTAGTCGCCGAAGCCGGTGTTGCTGCTGGTGGCCAGCCCGTAGTCGACGACGCCGGTGACGGACTCGACCGTGTCGCCGGCGCGCAGCGTGTTGTCTTCGCCGATGTAGGGCGTCGGGTTCGGGTTCTGGGCACTGGTACCGTCGTCCAGGATGATGCGGCTGCGCGCGTTGGCGTCGGCCAGTGCCAGGGCTTCGGGTGTTCCCGGGCGGTGACGGTTGGTCGGTGTTTCCATGCGTCCGCCGGCCGACAGCGTGACCTGGCCGTAGCGGCCCTGGAAGAAGTTCTGCGACGCGGTCAGCGGGCCATTGATCGTGACCAGCATGCCTTCGACTCGCTCGAGGTCGTCGTTGGCGAACTCCGGGAACTCGATGACGACGGGTGCCACCGAGAAGCCGCTGCCGAGGATGGTGACGCTGCTGGTGCCGGTCAGTTCGGTCACCGTGTGCGCGGCGGTGTCGGCATTGCTGGCAGCACCGGTATTGAACTCGGTCACGACGCCGACCAGTTCGACCTTTTGGCCGGCGGTCACGGTGGGTGCGCTGCCGGTGAAGACGAAGATGCCGTCAGAGGTGGCAGGGTTGCCGTCGCCGGCCTCGTCCTGAAGGTAGTAGCCGTTGTTGTTGACGCGGGTGACGATGCCGGTGGTCTTCACGCTGTCGCCGACGAAGGGGCTCGCGGCCCCTGTGCCCTGAATCTCCGGGATGCTGCGGACTGTCGGGCCGGCCACGGTGCAGGTGCCCAGCGGCGACGCCGTGTTGCGCGGTACCGGCGTGCCGGTGGCGAAATCGGCGATGTTCTGGTCGGTGTCGGTGCAGCCAGCGTCGGCCCGCAGGTCGGCCGTGGTGTTGGAGGGCGCCGGCGCTGCGCCCGAGCCTTCGTAGTAGTTGGCACTTCCGTAGCCCAGCAGATCCACGATGGTGGCCGAGACAGGCTTGTCACCCACCAACGCGGTGCTGCTGCTGACCAGCGCGACCTTGCCCCCAGTGGCGCTCATGAAGATGCTGCCGACGGCGTCAGGCGTGGGCAGGTCCTGGCTGCCGCCCGTGCCCGCGGCTTCCTGCACCAGGTAGTACTGGCGCGGCTGCAGCACGACGGCCGAGAGATCGGTCTTCTGCCAGGTGCCGGTGCCGGTGGTCGAGTTGTATTGGACGGACCAGCCGGCCAGCGAAACCGCCGCGTTGCCGGCGTTGAACAGCTCGACGAAGTCGTTCTTCAGCGTGGCGCCGGTGTTGCCACCGCCGCCATAGGCCTGGCTGATGACGACCCCCGATGTGGAGGCCAGCGCCGGCAACGTGATACCGGCAGCCAGCAGGGCTGCGCACAGCGGAAGGTGCTTGAACTTGAACATGGGGATCGCCTCGCGGGTCTTGGAAAGACCCGAAGGGTGCCCCGGCAGGATGACGTCGCTGTGTCTACGTTGATGCTCCGCGTCGGGCCGGCAGTTTCTCCCGAGTGGCGGAATCACTTGCCGGCCATGGCAGGGGTGACATCAGTCCAGCTTCAGGCGTTGCAATTGCACGACCTTCTTGTAGGTCACGAGTTCATCCCGGATCTGCTTGGAAAACTCGGCCGGTGTGTTGGCGATGATGATCGAGCCGGTGTCCTCGATGCGCTTCTTGACGTCGGGCATCTCGACCGTCTTCTTCACCGCAGCATGGATCTTGTCGACCACCTCCTTGGGAATGTTGGCCGGGCCATGGATACCGTAGTAGGCCATGCGGTTCACAGGCGACAGGCCGATCTCGGCGAAGGTGGGCACGTTGGGCAGTGCGGCCAGGCGCTGCGGTGCGGCGACGACGATCGGGACCAGGCGACCGTCCTTGATGAAGGGCAGCGCCGAGGGCAGGTTGTCGAAGATGATGGGCACCTGGCCGGCCACCACGTCGTTCAATGCCGGGCCGGCACCGCGGTACGGAATGTGGGTGATGAAGGTCTTGGTCAGGCTCTTGTAGAGCTCCATCTGCAGGTGGCCGATACCGCCGGTGCCGGAACTGGCAAAGCTGTACTTGCCGGGCTTGGACTGGATCTCTGCAAGGAAGGCCTTGTAGTCCTTGGCCGGGAACGACGGGTGCACCGCGATCACGTTCGGCGTGGCGGCGATGTTGGTGATGGCGGTGAAGCCATCCAGAGGGTCGTAGGTCACCTGGGGGTTGATGGCCGGGTTGGCCGCGGTGGTTGACACCGTCGCCATGCCGAGCGTGTAGCCATCAGGCGCGGCCTTGGAGATCTCGGTAGCACCCAGCACGCCGCCAGCGCCGCTCTTGTTCTCGACCACCACCGTCTGGCCGAGATTCGCGCCGAGCTTTTCCGACACCACCCGGGCGACGATGTCGGTGGTCCCACCGGGTGCGAAGGGCACGATCAGGCGAATCGGCTTGGTCGGGTAGCCCTGGGCTTGCGCGCCGAACGAGGCGGCCAGCAAGGCAGCACTGGCAACGAGATGGCGGCGGGTGATCATGCGCGACTCCTGAAGGGGTGAAGGGGAATCCTGCGATGCTGGCGCCCGCCCCGTTCCCTGGCCCTGTGGAAATCACTTAGGAGGGCCTATCGTTTTCACTATGCTTGCACGCCATGCCCGAAGCCTTCAAGAACCTGATCAATGCGCGCACCGTGGCCCTTGCCGCCCGCCACCTTCACCGCGCCTGGCCCGACTTCGACGCCGGCCGATTCGTGCAACTCGCCGGCAGCGGCCTGGCTGGCTTGGAGATGAAGGCGCGTGCGATGCAGATCGCCTCGGCCTTGCAGGACTGCCTGCCGGGCCGCTTCGAGCAGGCCGCCCAGGTGGTCGAAGCCGCGCTGGCACCCCCCGGCGAGCCCGAAACAGAGGGCTTGACCGGCTGGGTCATCTGGTCCTTGGGCGAGTGGGTCGCGCGCTGCGTCGCCGCCCAGCCCAGTGAACTTCACCGTGGCTTGCAATGTCTGCATGCGCTGACCCAGCGCTTCAGCGCCGAGTTCGCCATCCGGCCGCTGCTGCGCGATCACCCGGCCGAGGTCTGGCCTGTGATCGGTCACTGGGCCGAGGATCCGATCCCGGCGGTGCGGCGCCTGGCCAGCGAGGGCAGCCGCCCGCGCCTGCCCTGGGGCCTGCGCCTCCAGGCGCTGGTGCGGGATCCGTCGCCGACGTTTCCGGTCCTGCTCCTTTTGCAGGACGACCCGGACGACGCCGTGCGCCGCAGTGTGGCCAACCACCTGAACGACATCGGCAAGGACCACCCTGCGCTGCTCGCCGGCTGGTTGGCCGACCACCTTCCGGATGCTCCCGCGCCTCGCCGCCAGTTGCTGCGCCACGCCAGCCGCACGCTGATCAAGGCCGGCGACCCACGTGTGCTGTCTGCCTGGGGCCTGGGCGAGCGCTTCAGAGGGAAGGTCTCTCTGGCCATCACCCCGGATTCGGTGTCGGTTGGCGGTGAAATCAGCCTGCAGGTCACCCTGCAGTCGACCGCGCGCACGGCCCAGGCCTTGGTGGTGGACTATGCGGTGCAGCATGTGGGTGCACGCGGCGAGCGTGCGCCCAAGGTGTTCAAGGGCTGGAACCTCGAACTCGCGGCAGGCGAGACACGCACGCTGGTCAAGCGGCACAGCCTGCGACCCATCACGACGCGCCGCTACCACCCGGGCTGGCACCCGGTCAGCCTGCGGGTGAACGGCCTCAGCGTGGCCGAGGGCGGCTTCGAGCTCAGGCTGGCCGGCTGACTTACCAGTTCGACTCGCGCTCAGGCGTGGCGCCGATGCGGTGGATCGACAGGTCCGCCCCGTCGAACTCCTCCTCGGCCGACAGGCGCAAACCGGTCAGGCCCTTGATCGCGCCGTAGACGGCGAAGCCACCCAACAGCGCCCACGCCAGGCCAGCCAGCGTGCCGAGCATCTGAGCCCACACGCTCACGCCGCCCAGGCCTCCCAGCAGCGGCTGCCCAAACAGGCCACAGGCCACGCCGCCCCATGCACCGCACAGGCCATGCAGCGGCCACACGCCCAGCACGTCGTCGATCTTCCAGCGGTTTTGCGTCCAGGTGAACAGGGCCACGAAGATGGCGCCTGCCACGCCCCCCACCACCAGCGCGCCCATCGGGTGCATCAGATCCGAACCCGCGCAGACGGCGACCAGCCCGGCCAGAGGGCCGTTGTAGGCAAAGCCCGGATCGTTCCTGCCCAACCAGACAGCGACCAGGGTGCCGCCGACCATGGCCATCAGCGAGTTCACCGCCACGAGGCCGGAGATCTTGTCGATGGTCTGCGCGCTCATCACATTGAAACCGAACCATCCCACCGCCAGCACCCAGGCGCCCAGCGCCAGAAAAGGGATGCTCGACGGCGGGTGGGCGCTCATGGCGCCGTCCTTGCGATAGCGGTTGGCGCGGGCGCCCAGCAGCAGCACGGCGGCCAGACCGATCCAACCGCCCACGGCGTGCACGACAACGCTGCCGGCAAAATCGTGGAACTCGGCACCCGTCAGCGACTTCAGCGCCGCCTGGAAGCCGAAGCGGCCACCCCAGGCCGCGCCTTCGAAGACCGGGTAGATCAGGCCGACGATGACCGCCGTCGCCATCAGTTGCGGGCCGAAGCGAGCCCGTTCGGCGATGCCACCCGAGACGATGGCCGGAATGGCCGCGGCAAAGGTGAGCAGGAAGAAGAACTTGACCAGTTCGTAGCCGTTTCGGGCCGCCAGCGTCTCGGCACCGGCGAAGAAGGTCACGCC
>Ga0075156_10000825_pt1 | contig 16470 bp, 15 predicted proteins | sample JI81AbrownDNA_FD_70966 | JGI IMG/M metagenome (GOLD analysis project Ga0075156, IMG submission 70966) | Wastewater effluent complex algal communities from Wisconsin, to seasonally profile nutrient transformation and Carbon sequestration -... | ecosystem: Engineered > WWTP > Effluent > Algae...
CACGGTGCCGACGTACCGCGGGGAGGGACAGTGCTTCGGGTAGACCAGCTGACCACGTGGACGAACTGGGCCGGCACCGCCAGCACCACGCCGGTCGCCGTCGCCCACCCGGCGACCAGCGAGGAGGTCGCCGAGCTCGTGGTGGCGGCCGCTCGCCGTGGACTCCGCGTGAAGGCGGTGGGCAGCGGGCACTCCTTCACGGCGATCGCCATCACCGACGGCGTGCTGCTGCAGCTCGACCGGCTCACGGGCTTCGTCGCCGTGGACGCCGCGACCCATCGCGTGACGGTGCGGGCCGGCACGCCTCTTCACGTCCTCAACGCCGGCCTCGCGGCCCGCGGGCTGGCCATGGTCAACCTCGGCGACATCGACCGCCAGACCATCAGCGGAGCGCTGGCCACCGGGACCCATGGCACCGGGGCGCGCTTCCAGGGGCTGGCGGCGGCGGTCGTCGGGACGCGGATCGTCCTCGCCGACGGGACCATCGTCGACTGCGATGCGCAGCGCGATCCCGATCTGTTCGAGGCCTCCCGGATCGGCCTGGGGGCGGTCGGGATCATCACCGAGCTCACGCTCCAGTGCGTGCCGGCCTACCTGCTCAACGCCCGAGAGGATCCGGGCACGCTCTCGGGCACCCTCGCCGGCCTCGACGAGCTCGTCGACGGCATCGACCACTTCGAGTTCTACTGGTTCCCGCACACGGACAACGTGCTGCTCAAGCGCAACACCCGGCTTCCGGCGGAGGATGCGCGGGTGCCGCTGCCCCGATGGCGTGCGTGGCTCGACGACGACCTGCTGTCGAACCGCGTCTTCGAGGCGGTCAACCGCGTGAGTGCTGCGCGGCCGGCGTGGGTGCCGCGGATCAACTCGATGAGCAGCCGAGTGCTGTCATCGCGTGAGTTCACGCTGCCCTCCCACGAGGTGTTCGCCTCGCAGCGTGACGTCCGCTTCCGCGAGATGGAGTACGCCGTACCGCGCGAGAGCGTGGCGGGCGTCCTCACGGAGCTGAAGGCCATGACCGACCACGGCGACCTGCGCATCCCGTTCCCGGTGGAGGTGCGCTTCGCCGCCGCCGACGACCTGTGGATGTCGACGGCGACCGGGCGCGAGTCGGCGTATGTCGCCGTCCACCAGTACCACCGGATGGACCACCGCGCCTACTTCGACGGCTTCGAGGCGATCGCCCGGCAGGTGGGGGGCCGTCCGCACTGGGGCAAGCTGCATGGTCGTGCGCGGGCCGATCTCCGGCCCGCCTACCCCAGGTTCGACGACTTCGTCGCGGTGCGTGACCGGGTCGATCCGGAGCGGCGATTCGCCAACGACTACCTGTCGAGGGTGCTCGGCGACTGAGTGGCGGACTGCCGCCGTGCCCAGCCCCAGGCCGTCGTGACGGCGGCATAGCAGGCCGACGCGAGCGCGGCGCTCACCATGAACACCAGCCATCGGCTGACCGTTCCGCCCGGGGCTCCGGGGCCTCCGAGCATGGAGTCGAGGAACGACCCGGTGCCCGCCATGTTCTGCCAGCCGAACCACACCGCGGGGTTGAGTGCCTGGGTCCAGGAGGCATCGGCGATGACGAGGAATCCGGCGAGCACCTGCTGCACGAGGGTGAGGCCCGCCACGAGGGCGGCCCAGACCCCCAGGGGCACCGCGATGATGCTGATGATGGCCGCTGCGACCGCCCGTCCCGTGCGCATGTCTCCCCGCTCCCGCCGGCCGATCGCGGCCGACCCTGTCCTCAAGGCAAGACCCGGGGTCTGACATCCGAGGGCGCCGCCAGGTGGGGAGGGAGACGCCCGTGCGCGGCCCGCCCAGCGACCGTCAGCGCGAGCGGCGGTAGAGGGCTGCTGGCCGGCCCGGGGTGCCCGAGCGCACGGTGTCGGTCGACGTGAGGGCGGGGAGCATGTTGCGGCGGAACGTGTCGATCTGCCACGGCTCGTCGAGCACGGTGGCGTGCAGGTCGCGCAGCTCGGCGAGGCTGAACTCGTCTGCGCCGAGCAGGCCCTCGGGATCGGGCTCCTCGAGGTAGCGCCGCCGCAGCTCGTCGACGGCGTACTCGACGATGGCTCCCTGGCCGTAGGGGAGGTTCCTCTGGCGTCCGGGCAGCTGCAGCCGTCGCTCGCGCACCGGGGCCAGGGCGAGGTCGGCGCGCTCGGCCACGTGGGCCGAGAGCCGCTCGTAGGGGAGCCCGAGCAGGTGGGCCACGGACATCACCCAGCCACGGTCGTCGCGCGCAGGGTCGTCGAACACATGCAGCTGCCTCGGCGTGGCCCCGGCGAGTGCGGCGGCCGGGAGTCCGCACTTCTCGGCCAGTGCGATGGCGACGGAGTCGGCCAGGCGCTCGCGGTCGCGAACGAACCTGCCGGGCAGTGCCCACTGGCCGGCGCGGTCACCGGTGCGCCTCAGCACGAGGACCGCGAGCTGCCCATCGGGCTGAACGGTGACCACGGCCACGTCGACCGCGACGCTGGGCCGAGGGAATGCGCCGATGTCTGATGGTCGGGGGGAGCGGGCCATGCCGTCACGTTAACGCACGGACGCGATAACGCCGACGCTCGGCGCAGGGCGATGTCAGACCCCCGGGCTACCTTTTTCTCACAGACGCGAAAACGCCTCGGCGTGGTTCGCCGTCGGACCACCACCGAAGGGAATGCCCATGAAGCTCAACGCCCAGCTCGACATCGACCTCCTGGCCCTGCAGCGCGACGACGAGGTGACCTGCCTCCTCACCTTCGAGGCACCGATCCCGGAGGCCGTCACGGACCGTCCCGGCGAGACGCTGGTCGCGGTGGTGGATCGCTCCGGTTCGATGCACGGTGCGCCACTCGACGCGGTCCGCCAGAGCCTGCATGCCATCGTCGACCGCATCCGGCCGCAGGACTCGTTCGGGGTCGTGGTTTTCGACAGCTCGGCGGTCATCGCCGTTCCCACGATGGTGATGGCCGACCACGACGCGGCTACGGTGCACGCGCTCATCCGCGGCATCGAGCCGGGCGGCACCACCGACCTGTCCGGCGGCTACCTGCTCGGGCTGTCCGAGGCGCGCCGGTGCCTCGCGTCCACGGGCGCGACCCTGCTGCTGCTCTCCGACGGGCACGCCAACGCCGGAGTCGTCGACCCCGCGAGGCTGGGCAAGCTCGCGGCCAAGGCGCGCCAGGACCGGATCAGCACGACCACCATCGGCATCGGCGGCGGCTACGACGAGCTCCTGCTCCAGGAGCTCGCGACCCAGGGCAGCGGAAGCCATCGTTTCGCCGCCACCCCCGACGACGCGATCTCCATCGTCAGCGAGGAGGCAGGCGACATCCTGAACAAGTCGATCGCCAATGCCTTCGTGCGCATCCGTCCCACCGATCCGGCACTGCTGCCGGGCATCGGGACGCTGCACACCCTGCCGCGATGGGTCGAGACGGCACCGGACGGCCGTCAGAGCATCGTGATCCCGCTGGGCGACCTGTTCGCCGGCGAGACGCGGGAGCTGCTGGTCCACTTCGACGTGCCGGGGATCGCAGCCCTGGGGCTGCACCACCTGGCCGACTTCACGATCGACTACGTGTCCCTGCCGAGCCTCACGGCCGAGTCGATCGTGTGGCCGATGGCGGTCAACGTGGTGCCCGGCGACGAGGCGGGTCGCCGCATCCCCGACCCCACCGTGACCACCGCCAGGCTCCTCGCGGAGGCCACGGTGGCCAAGCGCGAGGCGACCGACGCCCTCGGCCTCGGCGATGTCGACAAGGCGGCACGGCTGATGAACCAGCAGGCGGAGCGGATGCGCAGCGCGATGCTGGAGATCAGCGACGACACGCCCGGCGCCGAGGCGCTGCGCGAGCGCCTGGCCGAGGAGCGGGAGATGGTCGACCGGCTTGCACGGGCGGCCACGGAGCAGCCGGTGCAGATGGCCAGCAAGAGCTTCATCGAGGACGTGTCGATGAACGCGAGCGGCCGCAACGATGCCAGTCGCCGCACGCGCGCCCGCAACAAGCGCGACTACTAGGGAGCGCCGCCGGCCGGTGCTGGGGAGTGTCCCGGCCGTCGGAGGGCTATCGCTGCGGTCGGCTGCGTTGCAGTCGCCGCATGATGCGCTCGCCGACGGCCGGTCGCAGCAGGGCCGAGGGCCCGACGACGATGAGAAGGTCGCGGGCCCGGCTCATGCCGGCATACATCACGCTGCGCGGGTCCACCCCGTCGTGGAACCCGTCGACCGCGAGGACGACCACGGGTCGCTCGAGGCCCTTGAACCCCGCGACCGTTCCGTAGAACACGTCGTGCGCGGCCCACAGGTCCGCCCAGTAGCCCGCCTTGTCGTCGCTCTGCTCCAGCTGCACCGGATGCCGGTGCGCCGTGGTGAGCAGCGCGACGTGCTCGGGCAGCCACCCCCGCTCCTCCACCAGGCGGGCGACGACGTCGTCCGCAGCCGAGATGACGAGGTCGGCCCCGCAGTCGACGTACTCGACGGGGTAGCCCACGCCCCCCTTCGCCTCGACCCGGGCCGAGATGAGCGGACGGAAGGTGTCGACGATCTGCTGGGCGTTGCGCAGGTTCTGCTCCAGCACGACGGGCACGAGCGCGAGGTCGGGCCGACCCCGGCGTCCGTTGAACACCACCTGCTCGTCATCGCGGAACACCGCCACCCGCATGTCATCGGTCGCCGACGCCGCGAGGAGCGCCGGCCACCAGGAGTCGGCGAAGTCCTGGGCCTCGTCGACGACGAAGGCGGTGTAGCGCTCATCGGGGGCGAGTCGCTCCGCGGCGGCCAGCATCTGCGCGGGCGCTCGCACGTCCCAGAAGTCCGCGACATCGTCGATGCCGTCCTGGGCTCCCCACCGGTGGCCGAGCTCATGGAACGTGCCGATGAAGGCGGGGCGGCTCTTCGCCGGCAGGTCGGCCATCGCCTGCTGGACCATCTCCGCCACGCCGCGGCCGTAGGCGACGAAGCACACGCGCTCCCCCGCCTCCGCCCATCGCCGGGCCTGCTCGATCGCGAGCCAGGTCTTTCCGGTGCCTGCGGAGCCGGCGACCTCGATGCGGGGGTTCTGGCGGAGCACATCGAGGATGGCCGCCTGCTCGCGCGTCAGCTGGTCGACGTGCCGCAGGCGGGCGGCGGTGCGGCCGGCGATGTCCGCCGGCCCGTCGACGGCGCCCATGAGCGCCTCCAGTGCCGACTCCACCCAGCCCTCGGCCGGCATGGCGCCCTGCAGGGCGGGATCCCACAGCCGGGTGTACGCCATGAGCGCGGCGTCGTCGAGGTCGGCGCTGCCGATGATGAGGTCGCGCCGCGCCTCCGGGCCCATGGCCGCGTCGACGGTGGCGTAAGGGAGCGCCAGCAGCCACGCCGCCCGCACCCGGCCCCGCGACCACGTGGGGCTGTGCTCCAGGAAGCGCTGGAGGGAGTAGACGCCGCGCCGCGCCTGCCCGATCGGGTCGATCGGCCGGCTGCCGGTCGCGTCCGACTGCTGCCAGTGGCCGTCCGAGTACGTGACGTGGCCGCCCTTGACCTCGATGACGGCGGCGCCGCTCTCCGGCATGAGCACGAGGATGTCGATCTCCACCTCGCCGTACTCGACGTCAGTGAAGCGCAGGCCGTGCAGGAGGACGTCCTGCGGACGCAGCTGCGCCTTCAACGCCTCCCACACGATGCGCTCGGAGTCGTCGGCGAACTCCGGGTGAGCGGGGAACACGCGTGCGGTCATCGCATCAGCCCACCGGCTCGAGGAATTCCAGCCGGCTGCCGTGCGGGTCGAGGGCGTGGAAGCGGCGGAAGCCCGGGAACCCGTCGTCCCACTCGACCTCGATGCCGGCGGCCTCGCAGCGCCCTGCGAGCGCATCGATTCCCGTGACGAGGATGCCGGGATGGGCCTTGCCGGCGGGCATGAAGTCCGGCTCGACCCCGCAGTGCACCTCGACGCCGCCGCCGCGGAACCAGCAGCCGCCCCGCGCGGCGAGCGCGGGAGGCTTGTCGAGCTCGGACATTCCGAGGGCATCGCGCCAGAACGCCCGACAGGCCTCCTCGCCCCCGGACGGGATGGCCAGTTGCACGTGGTGCAGTCGGACGAATCCGAAGCCATCCGCAGCCGTCATGGCCCTCATCGTGCACCACCGGTGGCGCCTAGGATCACGGGAGTGCGCGACTACCTGGAGCTTCTTCGCATTCCGGGAGTCAAGCCACTTCTCTTCGTCTCCACGTTCGGCCGGTTCGCCTACTCGATGGTCAGCCTGGCCATCTTCTTCCAGGTGCTGAGCGTGACCGGCAGCGTGGGATCCGCGGGGCTCGCCGTGGGACTGTCGGCTGGCCTCGGCGCCTTGACGGCCGGACCGCGCGGGCACCTGGTCGACCGCTTCGGGCAGACCCGACCGCTCTTCGGATTCGTGCCGGCATACGCCGCGAGCTGCCTCCTGCTGGCCACCCTGGGGCAGGGGGCCGCCGTGGCGATCGTCCTCAGTGGGCTGATCGGCCTGACGGCCCCGCCGCTCAACATCAGCATCCGCCCCCTGTGGCTGGACATCGTGGGGCAGGAGCGGGTGCGACTGGCCTACAGCGTCGACACCGCCTACGCGAGCCTCGTCATGCTGCTGGGGCCGGTCGTCGCCACCCTCATCGCCCTCCATCTCTCGCCTCGGGTCGCGATCGGCGCGGTCGGCGTGAGCATGCTCCTCGGCGGGCTGCTGCTGGCCTTCAACCGGCACTCGCAGGCCTGGGTCCCCGAGCCGAAGGAGCATGGCGAGGACGGGATCCTGCGCTCGCCGGCGATGCGGCTCCTGGCCCTCGAGGGGGCGGCCATGGGCCTGTCGATCGGCTTCGTGACCATCGGCATCCCCGCGGTCGCCACCCTGTCCGGCGAGCAGCAGCTGACGGGCCCGATCATGTCGGCGATGGGCGTGGGCGCGATCATCGGCACCATCTGGGCCGGCGCGAAGGCCAAGCGCATCGCCCCCGCGAACGGCCTGCGCGCAGCGACCTTCCTCTTCGCGATCGCCCTGCTGCCGCTGCCCTTCGTGCCGGTGGGGCCGTGGATGATGCTCGTCGTCCTCGTCGCCTGGGCGTTCATCGGACCGGCCAACGTGTTCTACCTCGAGACCATCGACGTGGTGAGGCCGCGCGGCACGGCCGTCGCCGCACTCGGCTCGCTGTGGATGATCGAGGGGGCGGCCGGCGCCCTCGGCAACGCCCTCGGCGGCAACGTCGCGGTGTGGATCGGGCCGCATGCGACCCTCGCGCTGGGCAGCCTCTTCGTGCTGTTCTCGCCGCTCATCTTCACGGTCGGCATCCGCGGCGTCCTGCGTCCGGCGAGCAAGGAGGAGTTCACCCAGGTGAACACCGGCTGACCGGAAAGCAAGCGTATGCATGGCCCCGTGCCGAGCCTCTAGACTTCGCAGCATGGCTGACATCGAATCGATCATCGCCCGCGAAATCCTGGACTCCCGTGGCAATCCCACGGTCGAGGTCGAGGTGCTCCTCGAGGACGGCACGGTGGCCCGAGCGGCAGTGCCGTCCGGTGCCTCGACGGGGGCCTTCGAGGCCTCGGAGCGGCGCGACGGGGGCGAGCGCTACGGCGGCAAGGGCGTCCTCGAGGCCGTCGCTGCGGTCGAGGGTGAGATCGCCGATGCGATCTTCGCGATCGATGCGACCGACCAGCGCCTCGTCGACCAGGTGATGATCGACCTCGACGGCACGCCCAACAAGTCGCGCCTCGGTGCCAACGCGATCCTCGGCGCCTCCCTGGCCGTGGCCAAGGCGGCGGCCCTGTCGGCCGAGCTCCCGCTCTTCCGCTACGTCGGCGGCCCGAATGCCCATGTGCTCCCGGTCCCGATGATGAACATCCTCAACGGCGGAGCGCACGCCGACTCCAACGTGGACATCCAGGAGTTCATGATCGCCCCGATCGGTGCCGCGACCTTCGCCGATGCGCTGCGCCAGGGTGCCGAGGTCTACCACGCCCTCAAGAGCGTCCTCAAGAAGGAGGGCTACGCGACGGGCCTGGGCGATGAGGGCGGCTTCGCGCCGTCGCTGCCCAGCAACCGTGCCGCCCTCGAGCTGATCGCGACCGCGGTGGCCTCGACGGGCATGACGTTCGGTCGCGACATCGCCGTCGCCCTCGATGTTGCCGCCACGGAGTTCCACGCGGACGGCTCGTACACGTTCGAGGGCGCGCAGCGGTCGTCGGAGTGGCTCACCGGCTACTACGAGAGCCTCGTGTCGGACTTCCCGCTCGTGTCCATCGAGGACCCGCTGTCCGAGGACGACTGGGCCGGCTGGGTGCACCTGACCGACGCTCTCGGGGATCGCGTGCAGATCGTCGGCGACGACCTGTTCGTGACGAACCCCGAGCGGCTGCAGCGCGGCATCGACGAGGACGCGGCGAACGCCCTGCTCGTCAAGGTCAACCAGATCGGAACCCTCACCGAGACGCTCGACGCCGTCAGCCTGGCCCATCGCAACGGCTTCCGCTGCATGATGTCGCACCGCTCGGGAGAGACCGAGGACACGACCATCGCCGACCTGGCGGTGGCCACCGACTGCGGGCAGATCAAGACCGGCGCACCGGCCCGATCGGAGCGCGTGGCCAAGTACAACCAGCTCCTGCGCATCGAGGAGGAGCTCGCCGGCGCGGGCCGCTACGCGGGAGCGAGGGCGTTCCCGCGTTTCGGTGGCTGACCCGTCCCGGGTTTCGTGACACGATCGCAGCGTGAGCAGCACCGGCCCGACGCGAGGGGCCACCCCTGAGGCGGACGCACGCCCGCGTTCCGACGCGCGCCCTCCGGGGCCTGCTCCACGCGCCTCCTTCACCGGACGTGCGGTCGTGCTGGCGATCGTCGCGCTGACCCTCATGGTCACGCTCGCTGTCCCCGTGCGGTCGTGGTTCGCGCAGCGCGCCCAGATTGCCGGCCTGCGGGCCGACGTCGAGGCTGCGCAGGCCCGGGTGAGCGAGCTCCAGATCGAGAAGCAGCGCTGGGCCGACCCGGCCTTCGTGGCTGCCGAGGCGCGCCGGCGCCTGCACTTCGTGCTGCCCGGCGAGGTCGGCTACGTCACCCTCGGGTCGGGGGAGGCGGCGGCCCAGGCGGCGGCCGATGGCGGTGCCGCCGGACCCTGGTACTCGGACCTGTGGGGGGCCCTGCAGCAGGCCGACGACCATGGCCCCGACTGACGGCCTCGACGCCGACGACACCGCAGCGGTCACCTGGCAGCTCGGTCGCGTGCCGCGCGGCGTCGCTGGCGTCGCCCACCGGTGTCCCTGCGGGGACCCCGATGTCGTCGCCACCCTTCCCCGGCTGCCCGACGGCACGCCGTTCCCGACGATGTACTACCTCACCTGCCCGGTCGCCGCGGGCGCCCTGGGCACGCTCGAGAGCAGCGGGCTCATGCGCGACATGGAGGCCCGCCTGGCCTCGGATCCGGATCTCGGGGCGCGCTACCGGCGTGCCCACGAGTCCTACCTGGCCGAGCGTCAGGCGCTCGGAGCCGTCGACGAGATCGAGGGCATCAGTGCCGGCGGCATGCCCACCCGGGTGAAGTGCCTGCACGTTCTCGCGGCCCATGCGCTGGCCGCCGGTACGGGCGTCAACCCGCTGGGAGACGAGGCACTCGCAGCCCTGGGTGACTGGTGGGCGGCCGGCGGGTGCGCCGCCGCGCGCGAGCGTGAGGCGCGGACATGACCGTCGGCGCGCAGTGCGTTGCAGCAATCGACTGCGGGACCAACGCCGTCCGGCTGCTCGTTGCCGACATCGACACCGACGGGCGCCTGCACGAGCGCGCGCGGCTCATGCGCATCGTCCGACTCGGCGAGGGCGTCGACCGGACGGGGGAGTTCTCCGAGGCCGCCCTGCTGCGCACGTTCGAGGCGCTGGACGAGTACGCGCAGGTGATGTCGGAGCACGACGTGGCCCGGACGCGGTTCGTGGCGACGTCGGCCAGTCGCGACGTGAGCAACCGGGAGGCCTTCGCGGCCGGCGTGCTCGCCCGGATCGGTGTCCCCGCTGACGTGATCACCGGGGAGGAGGAGGCGGCCCTGTCGTTCTCGGGGGCGCTGCGCGGCCTCCCGGCGGGACTCGCCTCCATGCCGTCCCTCGTGATGGACATCGGCGGCGGATCGACGGAGTTCGTGCTGGGCTCGTCGCATCCCAACCGCTCGATCAGCGTCGACATCGGATGCGTCCGCCTCACCGAGCGGCACCTGGCCGGTGATCCCCCCACGGCCGCACAGGTGGCCCTGACGCAGGCTGACATCGACACGGCACTGGAGCGCGTGACCGCCTCGGTGCCGATGGCCCAGGCGCAGTGCCTGGTCGGGCTCGCCGGCACCGTCACGACGGTGGCGGCCATGGCCATGGACCTCGATCGCTACGACGCGAGCGTGCTCCACGGCTCGGTCGTGAGTGCCGGCGCCGTGCACGCGGTCACCGAGACCCTGGTCGCCATGACCCGGTCGGAGCGGGCGGCGCTGCCCTTCATGCACCCGGGCCGTGTCGACGTCATCGCCGCAGGGGCGATGATCCTGAGGTCGGCCATGGCGGCGGGGGGCTTCGCCTCGGTCATCGTGTCCGAAACGGACATCCTCGATGGCATCGTTTACAGCATGACGCCCTCCTGACCTTCATTAGCGCTGCAACCTTTCATGTAACCGCTTGTGTGTGGATGCGCGCGATCCCTAGACTCACTGCTCAGGAGGAATGTCGTGGCCATCACCATCAAGGATGTCGCGGACGCCGCGGGCGTCTCGACGGCGACTGTGTCGCGGGCGCTGAGGGGCCTGCCGAACGTCGATACGACCACGCGGGAGCGCATCCAGCGGATCGCCACCGACCTGGACTACGTGATCTCGCCGAGTGCGTCACGGCTCGCCAGCGGGCGCACCGGCAGCATCGCCGTCATCACCCCGTACATCGCGCGCTGGTACTTCAGCACTGTCCTGTCGGGCGTCGAGTCGGTGCTGCAGAACGCCGGCATGGACCTGCTGCTCATGAGCGTCAGCACTCCCGACGGACAGCACCGCCTCCCGCCGGCACCGCGGCTTCGGCGACGGGTCGACGGCGTCCTCGTCATCGCGCTGCCTCCGCAGGACGCACAACTGCACGAGGTGCTGGGCCTGCAGATGCCCACCAGCCTCATCGGGCTGACGATGCCGGACGTGCCCAGCGTCACCATCGACGATGTGCTCGCCGGGCAGATCGCGACGCAGCACCTGATCAACCTCGGCCACACGCGGATCGGCGTCATCAACGGGGCTCCGATCATCTCGCCGTACACGGCCGAGAACGATCGCTATCGCGGCTATGAGCAGGCGATGAAGGACGCGAGCCTCACCATCGACCCGATGCTCGAGGCCTACGGCTACTTCACGATCGCGGGGGGCGAGCAGGCCATGACGGCCCTCCTGACCCAGCGCGTCCCGCCCACGGCGGTCTTCGCCATGTCCGACGAGATGGCCTTCGGTGCTATGAAGGCCATGCGCGCGCACGGCATCACGCCCGGCAAGGAGATCTCGCTCGTCGGCATCGACGGGCATGACATGAGCGAGTTCCTCGACCTCACCACGGTCGTGCAGCCCGTGCAGGACCTCGGCCGCATCGCCGCCGAGGCCCTCGTGCTGCAGCTGCGCTCGCCGAGCCCGCACATCTCCGCGGACTCCATCCGGCTGCCGACCCAGCTCATCGTGCGCGGGTCGACGTCCCCCTTCCGCGGGTAGCACGCGTGTCCACGCCGTGGTGGCATCGTGCGGCCGTCTACCAGGTCTACCCACGGTCGTTCCGCGACCTCAATGCGGATGGCATCGGAGACCTGCGCGGCGTGATCCACGAGCTGCCGTACATCGCAGCCCTCGCCGTCGATGCGCTGTGGCTCTCGCCCTTCTACTCATCGCCCCAGCACGACTCGGGCTATGACGTGGTCGACCCGCGTTCTGTCGACCCCGTCTACGGCACGCTCGACGACGCACAGGAGCTGATCGACCAGGCCCACTTCCGGGGGCTGCGGGTGCTCGTCGACGTCGTGCCGAATCACTCGTCGATCGACCGGCCCTGGTTCCAGGAGGCCCTCGCGGCCGCACCGGGCAGCCCCGAGCGGGCCAGGTACCACTTCCTCGACGGCCGTGGGCCGAACGGTGACGAGCCGCCCACCAACTGGATGAGCATGTTCGGCGGATCGGCCTGGACGCGCATCACCGAGCCGGACGGCTCGCCGGGCCAGTGGTACCTGCACCTGTTCGACGCGACCCAGCCGGACCTGAACTGGTCCAACCCGCACGTGCACCTGGACGCACTCGACACGCTCCGCTTCTGGCTGGACAGGGGGGCTGACGGGTTCCGCGTCGACGTGGCCCTCGGCCTCGCCAAGGACATGACCTACCCCGACATCGAGGATCCCGAGGGCCTCATCCTGGCGCTCCGGATGGATCTCGACGACGGATCGGCTGCCGCCCGTACCCGCAGGCGGAGGGTGGCGAACTCGCCGATCCTGGATCGGGACGAGGTCCAGGACATCTACCGGGAGTGGCGTGCCGTCCTCGACGAGTACCCGGGAGAGCGCATGGCGGTCGCCGAGGCGTGGGTCCCCGCGGAGCGGGCGGCCCGCTACGTGGCTCCTGACACCCTGCATCAGATCTTCAACTTCGACTTCATGGCTGTCGGGTGGGACGCCGAGCGGATCCGCACGGTCGTCCAGGAGACCATCGAGGGGCTGCACGAGGTCGGTGCGCCGCCGACGTGGGCCTTGTCCAACCACGACACGCCCCGGGTGGTCACCCGTCTCGGCGGCGGGGAGGTGGGCCGGCGGAGGGCGAGGGCCCTAGCCCTCGTGGCGCACTGCCTGCCCGGTTCCGTCTACGTCTACCAGGGTGAGGAGCTCGGCCTCGAGGATGCCGACATGCCGGACGAGGCCCGGCGGGATCCCGTCTGGTTCCGGACCAAGGGAGCCCAACGGGGCAGGGATGGCGGGCGGGTGCCCCTGCCGTGGGCAGGTGCCCTGCCGCCGTACGGGTTCCACGACGCGATCGACGCCGAGGTGCAGCCCTCCCTGTGGCTTCCGCCGCCGCCCGACTGGGCATCGTTCACGGTCGAGGCGCAGCTGCTGGATGCGAGCAGCACCTTGGGGCAGTACCGCGCGATGCACCGTCTCCGGCACGCCCATCCGGGCTTCATCGACCTCGACAACGTGACCTGGCCGGATGCCGAGCCTGGCGTCTTCGCGGTGCGTCGGGGATGCGGATTCGCGTGCGTGGTCAACTGCACCGACGAGACCATCACGAGCCCGATCGGGGGCTACGTGATGACGGCCAGTGATGCCTCCGTCCGGCTCGAGCGCAACGTCGTCACGCTTCCGCCGGACACGGGTGCCTGGATCCAGTCGTAGCTACGACAGCCGCAGCTGGGCGCCCTCGCTGTCGAAGATGTACGTCCGCGACGGATTGACCTTGACGACGCTGCCGATCTTCGGCGAGGCGATGCCCTGGCCGCGCGCGACGAGGTCGACGTTCGTGCCGTCGAACGCCTTGAAGGTGCCGTAGACGTAGGTGTCGGCACCGAGCTCCTCGACGAGCGTCACGGTCATGTCCGCACCGTCGGTCGACAGGACGAGGTCCTCGGGGCGGACGCCGACGAGCACCTTGCCGGACGCCGCCTTGTCGAGGAAGGCGCGCTCGACCGGCACGGTGAACCCGTTGAGATCGATGCCACCCTCGACGATCGGCGCCGCGATGATGTTCATCGACGGCGACCCGATGAAGGTGCCGACGAACGCGTTGGCCGGGTCGTCGTACAGCTCGCGCGGGCTCGCGCACTGCTGCAGGATCCCGTCCTTCAGCACGGCGACGCGGTCGCCCATCGTCATGGCCTCGACCTGGTCGTGCGTGACGTAGACGGTGGTGGTGCCGAGCCGGCGCTGAAGCGCGGCGATCTGGGTGCGGGTCTGCACGCGGAGCTTGGCGTCGAGGTTGGAAAGCGGCTCGTCCATGAGGAAGACCTCGGGCTCGCGCACGATGGCGCGGCCCATCGCGACGCGCTGGCGCTGGCCTCCGGAGAGCGCCTTCGGCTTGCGGTCGAGGTACTCGGTGAGGTCGAGCAGGGCCGCCGCCTCCTTGACGCGGCGGGTGATCTCCTCCTTGGAGACCTTCTGGATCTTGAGCGCGAACGCCATGTTCTCGGCCACCGACATATGGGGGTAGAGGGCGTAGTTCTGGAACACCATCGCGATGTCCCGGTCCTTCGCCGGCACGTGCGTGACGTCGCGATCGCCGATGTAGATCGTGCCGCTGGAGATCGGCTCGAGGCCGGCCAGCATGCGCAGCGACGTCGACTTGCCGCAGCCGGACGGCCCGACCAGGACGAGGAACTCGCCCTCGGCGATGGTGAGGTCGAGATGGGAGACGGCGGGCTTGGTGCCGCCGGGGTAGACGAGGCTGACGTCCTCGTACCGGACCTGCTTGGTCATGATGGGAATCCCTTCACCGGCAGGAACGTGCCGGACGATCCGTAGTGGAAGTGACGCATCGAACCGTAGCGGAGTTGCGGCGGCGCCGCGGTGCGGGCGGGAAGTTCCATGCAAACCGTTTGCATGGAAAATTCGCCGAGTCGTATATCAAATTGTGATGCTTACATGCCCGATTTGCACCCGAAGGGGTTGCAACAGCCCCGTTGGAGGGGACAGGATGACAGCGTTTACGTCGCCCGGGCAACCCTCGGGCGGCCACCTACTCGCCGGGGACCTTCCCCGTCGAATCCGTGATGGCAAGGAGAATCCATGACCGCAACCATGCGGCGTCGTGGGGCAGCGATCCTCATCGGTGGTGTTGCAGCAAGCATGCTGCTCGCCGCCTGTGGGTCCAGCTCCTCGAGCGACAGCAGCAGCAGCAGTGAGGCTGCCCCCAGTGCAAGCGAGTCGGTCGCGGCCAGCAGCGAAGCTGCCGTCCCCGCCGGCTGCGAGCCCTATGCCGCCTACACCGGCAACGAGGGCACGTCGGTGACCCTGTTCACCTCCGTCCTCCCGCCTGAGCAGCAGCGTTACGAGGATGCCTGGAAGCCCTTCGAGGACTGCACGGGCATCGACATCGTGTACGAAGGCAGCGATCAGTTCGAGGCCCAGCTCCCCACGCGCATCGCCGGTGGCAACGCCCCCGACCTCGCGTGGATCCCGCAGCCTGGCCTGCTCGCCAAGCTCGTGCAGGCTGGCGGCCCCGTTGCGGCCCCCCAGTCCGTCGCGGACAACGTCGACAAGTACTTCAACCCGGCGTGGAAGGCCTACGGCACGGTTGACGGCACGTTCTACGCCGCACCGAACAGCTCGAACATGAAGTCGTTCGTGTGGTACTCGCCGAAGGTCTTCGCCGAGAAGGGCTACACCGTTCCCACCACGTGGGACGAGCTCTTCGCGCTGAGCGACCAGATGGTCGCTGACGGCATCAAGCCGTGGTGCGGCGGCATCGAGTCCGGCGGAGCGACCGGCTGGCCGGCGACCGACTGGCTCGAGCAGATCGTCCTCCGCCAGTTCGGCGGCGACGTCTACGACCAGTGGATCGCCCACACCGTCCTGTTCGACTCGCCGGAGATCACCGCGGCGATGGACACCCTCGCTGGCTGGATGAAGAACCCCGACTACGTCAACGCGGGCTTCGGCAACGTCCAGACCATCGCCACGACCGCGTTCCAGGATGCAGGCAAGCCGATCCTCGACGCCAAGTGCGGGATGCTCCAGCAGGCCTCGTTCTACGCGGCCCAGTGGGAGTCCTTCAAGCCGGGTGCGGTCGTGGCTGAGGACGGCGACGTGTTCGCCTTCTTCCTGCCGCAGATCGACGCGGCCGTTGCGGCCAACCCGGTCGTCGGTGGCGGCGAGTTCACCACCGCGTTCTCCGATCGTCCCGAGGTCCAGGCCGTTCAGACCTACCTCGCGTCGGCTGAGTACGCAACCGCTCGCGCCTCGCAGCCCGGTGGCTGGGTGTCGGCTAACAGCGGCGTGCCGCTGGACACCTACACCGACGCGATCGCAGCCCTGTCGGCGAAGTACCTCACTGACCCGACCGGCGTCTTCCGCTTCGACGCCTCCGACCTGATGCCCGCCGCCGTCGGCGCCGGCTCCTTCTGGACGGGTATGACGTCGTGGTTCGGAGAGGACACTCCGACGCAGGAGGTCCTGGCCGAGATCGACGCTGCATGGCCCGCCTCCTGACCGTTAGGTCAGTTGGCGTGAACCACTGAGAGCCGGGGCCTGAAGGGTGTAAACACTCTTTAGGCCCCGGCCTCAGCATCTCGGCACCAACGGCAACTTCACACGGTGCGTCCGCACAGCACAAGGGAGGTTCGGTGGAGGAAGTCACCTCCGGGTTGGCCAAGGTCGGCACCGGCCTCGCCGCGGTCGCCATCTTCATCGCACTTCTGCTGATCGTCTTCTTCATCGGCGCCCGCGCGAAGGGCAAGCTCCAGTTCCCGGCCGCCATGATCGTGTTCCTCGGGCCGGCCATCCTGCTCCTGGCCTACGGCCTCATCGCG
>Ga0075156_10000826_pt1 | contig 16464 bp, 6 predicted proteins | sample JI81AbrownDNA_FD_70966 | JGI IMG/M metagenome (GOLD analysis project Ga0075156, IMG submission 70966) | Wastewater effluent complex algal communities from Wisconsin, to seasonally profile nutrient transformation and Carbon sequestration -... | ecosystem: Engineered > WWTP > Effluent > Algae...
CTGGTTGAATTAAAGCTGACGAATGATGCAGGAGCAGCTGTCGGGTTTTCCGCCTCCATCGATGGAACTAATATGATTGTCACTATTGATCCTACACCTATACTCACACAGAATACACTTTACTACGTAGAAATCAACGCAGTTGAAGATGCCAGTAACAATGCTACAACAGCGGCCAATATTACGTTCACAACCGGCAACACACTACCTCCAACAACAACCTTTAATCCGTTAAACGGAGCCATCGGAGTTGCGCTCGCGTCAAACCTGATCATAACATTTAATGAACCTGTACGAAAACTTGACGATAGTCCGATAGCTCCCGCAGACTTGTTAACCCTGGTCGAATTAAAGCTTACGAACAATGCCGGAGCAGCCGTACCGTTTACTGCTACGATTGACGGAACCAATTCGATAATCACAGTTGACCCGACTTCAAACCTGACAGGCGGAATAGTTTATTACCTGGAAATCAATCCTGTTGAAGATGCAGGAAATAATGCCATATCTGCCACTAACATCACATTTACAACAATTGATACAGCACCACCGGTTCCGACATTTAACCCAGTTAATGGCGCAATAGGTGTGGTAGAAGGAAACAACATCGTAATCACGTTTGATGAGCCCATTCGTAAACTTGATGATTCTCCCATTACTCCTGCCGATCTGGCTACCTTGGTAGAATTAAAATTCACTAACAATGGTGGAGCTGGCGTTCCTTTTTCAGCAACGATCAGCGGAGGAAATACAATTGTAACCGTTGACCCAACGGCAAACCTGGCGGGCAATACACTCTACTATGTGGAGATTAACCCGGTAGAAGATGCCAGCAATAACGCCACTACAGCTGCTAACATTACATTTACTACTGGTGATACCCAGCCCCCGGCCATAACGTTTAGTCCTGTAGCAGCATCAGTCAATTTTTCTGCTCTAGGAAATATTACCATTACTTTTACGGAAGCTGTACGAAAGACTGACGATACACCAATTACTGTGGGCGATCTTGCCACCTTGGTTGAATTGAAACTTACGAATAATGGAGGAGCGGCTGTTCCTTTTACGCCATCGATTAATGGCGGAAACACAATCATTACGATTAACCCTACCTCTACGCTGCTTCATAACCAGGTCTACTACGTTGAGATAAACCCAGTTGAAGACGCAGCGAATAATGCTATTGTCGCTACCAATATTACCTTCACGACAGAAGACAGGCCAGCCATCACATCTTTTTTGCCGGCTGCTGCTGAACGATGTATTGGTGATGATGTAACCATTAATGGTGCTCGCTTCACCGGAACAGGAAATCCGTTAACAGGTTCTACACAGCCCACTGTGTATGTAAATGCAGTTGCCGTCCCAGGCGCAAACATTGTTTCATTCAATGCGACACAGGTTGTGTTTACATTGCCTTCAATGGTTGCGGGTAATTATCCGATCACCGTCCGTAACAACGATAGCGACCTGTTAAGTGCGGGAAGTAACTTTGATGTGCGGCCGGCAATCAATACAGGATTAACCGTAACCCCCGCAACCTTTAGCCCTGCTCAGAACACAAACGTGAATATTGCGGTTAATAGCACACAGGATGGTAATTACTCCTATTCATTAATATTAACAGCTGCTCCGGGTGGCTATTCTCTCGTTCCGCCCGCAACGGTCCATACGTTAGCCGGTAATAGTGGAACCCGAACATTAAATACCTCGGACGGACCCGATCCTGACTTAACAAGTGTCGGTAATTATACGTATCAGATCGATGTTTCGAGGAATAACTGCGTTACGCGCACACTAACAAACACACCCTTCATATTAAACGTTGCCTCGCTTGCACTAAATGTCAGTGCCACTGACGCAAACGTTTGTGCAGGAAGCAGCACAACACTAATCGGAGCTGCCAGTGGAGGTACAGGGTTTTATCAATTCCGTTGGACATCCGTACCGCCAGGCTATACCAGCAGCGCTTCCAGTCCTACGGTTACCCCTCCGGGAAACATTCGGTATAATCTGGAGATTGAAGATAACGCAGGGAACATCCTGACAGATTTTATTGATATCGTTGTGAACCCCTTACCTGTTGCCGATATAATTCCAGCTCCGCTTGAAAGTGTAGTGCGTACAAATTATACAATTGAAAACAGAGATTACCAATTATACGGGTCTCCGGCAGGAGGTGTGTTTAGTGGATTAGGTGTATACCTCAATAGCAACGGTAACTATTACTTTAATCCGTTTAATGCAGGTACAGGTACTAAACTGATAACGTATACCTATACCGATGGTCAGGGATGTTCAGATCAGGATACAGAAAATTTCATTGTTAATAACGCTGCCATTAATAATCTTGATTTGGCCTACTGTAGAAATATCTCAGCTGGAGTTCCGCTTCAAACAGAAATTAATTTAAGCCCTAACAGTACGTTCCCGCCAGCCGCTTCGATTCAATTTACCCGGTTAGTGTTTTACCGTCAGCTTCGTAATCCACCTTATACATATTGTATTGCAGTTAACGCCCCCACATTTACACAATGTGATGACGGGTTCGGATCTCCACTCCCAAACCCGTTAACACCCACTAGTTTTAATATAGTCCCAGACATACAGACGGGATTAAATGTTTCTCTGCCAACCGCTTACACCCTCAACCTGGATGTAGTCCGACAATATTGGGGATACTCTACTGAAAATTACTTTTATATCTTAGCCTATGGGAAGGACGCCTCCGGAAATGAGACGTACCATACCTTTCAGTACTTTGATGTGTTCGATAATAATCCTGCTCCGTCTATCGTTGGGATCAATGAAGCTCAGAACATATGCTCGGATGCCGGAAATATTACCTTAACTTCGTCTGAGCCAAGCTACACTGTTTCCAGTTTTGCAATTACAACCGGACCAACTGGCTCATTGACAACACCAGGCGGAGTATTTAATCCGGCCGATGCTTCCTTGTCAGGGGCTGATGAACGTCCCATGGCGATAAGGATGGCTTACTCAGATTTCAATAACTGTCCAAATGCTGTTGTAAGAAATTTTACATGGGTTAAGAAGCCTTCAGTTATCAATGTCTTAGATACAGCATTTTGCCAATTTGGGGATGCATCAGCCTTTAAGATAGAGGCCTCTGCTAGTGGCTCTGCGGATCGGGCGTATTGGTATGATGTTGATCCTGCATTACCACCTCCTGCTACTGTACTCGACTCAGTCAATTTCACACTTAAGGTTCCGGGCATAACTGGCCTAAATGCCTTTACTGAAGACTTTTTTGTTCTGCAAAGTTATAAGGGCTGTAAAGGGAACGCGAAAAAGGTCAATTTTACAATAAACCCGGCTCCTGATGCTACCATCACAAACAGCCCTATTTGTGAAGACCGGACTTTCAACCTTTCCGGGCCTGAACAAAGTCCGGGTACGGCTTATGCCAGTTATGAATGGTTCTATGGAGATGGCGAAACGGAAATATTTACGAGTGACAGTACAACAACTCATAAATATGGCCTTGGTTCAGCCAACTCGTTGCGAACTATCACACTAATCGTAACAACTGGACTGGGATGCACGGCTCAGGATCAGCTTCTGAATCAAGTTGTCAGCCCAAACCCCAAGCCTAATTTCACTTATCAGAAAGTCTGTGAAAACGATGCAACCGAGTTTAATGGAATAAGTGACATTAATACAGCAGGAACGAAGTATGCATGGGATTTTGGTGACGGAGTAACGATAGCTAAGGGACTTTTAGGAGATCCTGCCCCTGAAGGTGGCACACTTGAAGATCCTAGACATAAATTTCTGGCAGGTTCAGGTCAATACACTGTTAAGATAATTACCTATTCACCGGCTCAATGCTACGATTCCCTGATAAAGACCATAACAATTCTGGATACCTTAAAAAGATCTTCTATAAATCCATACCTGATGTCCCCGTCACAAGATGGTGGCAAAGGTTACTGGAGAGTTGAGGATATTAATGGCAATACTTCGTGGGAGTTTGACACTCCTGCCACCAGCGTCATGGATGAATTTTCTTCGGATGCCTGGGTTACCAATGCTGCGGGTACCTATTCAGCAAATGAATATTCATTCCTTAACAGCCCCTGCTTGAATATATCGAGTATTGAGCGACCCGTCCTTTCATTAGAGTATGTGTTGAACATGCAGGAAGGTACGGATGGACTGGTTATGGAGTTCTCAAAAGATGGAGGTATAACGTGGTCGCCATTGGGCACGGTCAATTCCGGTTTTAACTGGTTTAATACCAATGGCTTTGATATTGGAAACATTGGCAGCAGCTCGTTTGGATGGTCTGGCAACTCATGGGACCTGCCGGATAATATTGCCGGGGATACGCTGGTACAAGGCAGAAGAGCGTTGGATAATATTACTGGTCTCTTAAATCCGTCAGATCGAACAAACCTCAGGTTTAGAATCGCTTTCAAGACAAATGGTGAAGGCGAGTTGGATGGTTTTGCTTTTAACAATTTGACAATTGGAAGCCGGAACAGGATTCTATTGGTAGAGAATTTTACCAACCAGTCTGACCCGAATTATGGCGACAATAATGTAGCCTATAAAGCCATTCCAATCGGTGAAGTTGTGAAAATACAGTATCATGTTGGAGCACCGGGCGCAGATCCGAATTATGAATTCAATACAGCTGACCCATCTGCCCGCGCAGCATATTATGGTATTCCGCTCAATCAAAACACCATTCCGCGTGGCTATATCGATGGAAAAAGCGATGGAAACTTTATGAGTCCTCTGTGGGTACAGACACAACGGGATCAACGGTCTTTAAAAGTTGCTCCATACAACATTACTATAAGCTCGCTTGAGCCCCAGGATTCAACTTATCTTAGAGTATCGGTAAGCGTTGAAGCGTTGCAGGATATTCCTCAACCACAGGATCCAATTCTGCACATCGCTGTTGTTCAGGAAACTGAAGGCGCTAATGAATACGTGCTGCGTAAGCTCTTACCATCGGCTTCTGGGACGAGGATGCCAAAAGGAATGGCAGAAGATGAGATTTTCTCAGTGACGGAAAGCGTACGTATCCAAGGTCTTCCGGCAGCTGCGTATGATGATCTGGTAGTTATTGCTTTTATCCAGGACGAAAACGGAATCCGTGAGGTTTACCAGGCCGCGCTAAACGATACACTGAATCATCTCCCTGATGCGACCGTAGTAACTAGTACGGAAGATCCAGAATATGCCAAACACATTTACCTCTACCCTAACCCAGCAAACAATGAAGTAAACATTGAGCTTCCATCTGCCGTGAGCAAACCAACTCCGGTTGCGCTGTCAGATGCATACGGTCGGGTTGTATATCAGGCAGAATTCAAAGCGGGTGAGCAAACCATGAAAGTTCCAACATCAGCTTTTGCTAATGGTATTTACATGATGCAGATCCTCACTCCGCAAGGAAATAAGGTTCTGAGAAAAGTGATGGTGAAGCACTGATAATCAGTTTAAATAGCAGAATCAAAGCCGCCTTCGGGCGGCTTTTTTTATACACAAATTATAGCTGCGAACTCAATTAAGCCATCTATTCAGGATGGCTCTTTAATTTTATTTACTATCTTCCATAACCTTACCCCACGTTTATGAAAAAAAATTTACTCCTTTTTATTCTGCTTAGCTTGGTATCCTTTGGATACTCACAAACCTGCGCTCCCATAATAAGCGGGCCTAACACAGTTTGCGTAGGAACGACTGTTGGATATACTGCATATTCCAGTCCACCGGGCAGTTTATCATGGTATATAAATGGAGGCGGTTCCTTTTTAGGCAGTCCTATTAATCCGGTTAATCCACAAATAAATTGGACAACACCAGGTACATGGCAGATTACCGTTTCTGCTCTATCATGCCCGGGTAGTCCATCAACAACCTACACGGTAAACGTTGTAAACGCTTCAACTATTTCTGCGCCAACGCTTATTACAGGACCTCTCGCACTCTGCAACGGAACTACATCGACATATTCCGTTCCAGCGATTGCCGGTTTAACCCCAATATGGATGATCACTACGGTTAGTCAATTTGGTTCTCAGCCTGTATTAACACCAACCGGTAATCAGGTAAGTGTTACGTGGCCGGGCACGTTCGGAAATTATATTTTATCAGCCTCTTACTCCAACGGGACATGTTCAGGTGCTCAAAAATCTGTGACAATCGTTAATTCTACCGGGACAGCGCCAGTTTCATTGTATGGAAATGGCACAGATGCTTTCTGTCTCAACCAGACTTATAATTTCACAGCTTCCGGGGATTTTCAAGATACATTCACCTGGTCATTGCCCTCTGGTGGAACAATTACACCAACTGGCAACAGTGCACTCGTGCAATGGACAAGTCAGGGTTCGTTTGTTATAACAGTTACAGCCACTAATCCGTGCGGGGCACCCCGAAGCGCCAGCAGAACAATATCGGTAGGCCCACCAGTTCCATCCGCACCTGGAACAATTACTAGACAAAATTCACTTACGTGCCTGAATCAAACAGAACGACTATCGGTTTCTGCGGTTGCAGGCGCGACCTCCTATAAATGGACAATTCGTCCAAGCAATGGACTTTTTGCATACACGACAAGTGTACCCTATATCGATCAAACCTTTTCAGCTAACGGCCCGGTTACTGCCAGTGTAATCGCCTCCAACGGGTTTTGTGATAGCCCTTCTTCACCTGATTTTACATTTACGGCTGGAATACCGCCCATGCAAACATCCTTTCCATCACCAGTGTGCGTTGGAACGCCTGTTACCGTTTCAATAACGTCTACAGGTAGTATGAGTGGATATACGTTTACCTGGAATGTGGGTAACGGTATAATTATTGGGCCTTCAACAGGAAGTAGTATCTCCGTCAAATGGGATACCCCAGGAACAAGGGGTATAACTGCGCAGGCATCTACTCCTTGCGGGGACATAGCCGTGCCTACCCCACCTTCGTTTATCACTCCGATTACTGTACAGGGCACAACCTTTACGTTAAGTCCAATTTCCGGAGTTAGCCAGGCATGCCTTGGGGAATATTCTTACACCTCCATGACCGATGTGCCTTCAACACCCTTTGGCCCGGGTATCACACCAAACTGGACAATAACGCTGCAAGGTGGAGGAGCTACCACGGGAGGAACTATCTCCCAGACTCTATATCAAACGAAAGTTACATGGAATACTCCCGGAAACTATACACTTACTGCTACAGCTACAAATGCTTGCGGATTTGTACAATCTCAATCGATGAATGTTACAGTTGCCAATGGACCAAAACCCACCACTCCATATATTAACGGTGTCAGCAGTGAGGTTTATTGCACTGCATCATTTCCAAGTGTGAGACCGTACTCCGTTCCGGCTACAGCCGGTTACACCTATGCATGGGGAATTTATGGACTACCAGGAGATGCAATTTCTTCATCGGCCAATACAGCAACGGTTACATGGAGTGGGGATGGAGTAGCTAATGTTTATGTCATACCATCCTCCGCATCTTGTACGGGAGAAAGAACCTATCTTACCTCTTCACATTGGTTAAATAGTACCATTGGAACGTTATCTTCATCCGGGCCTTCAACCGCCTGTGCGTACACGAGTATCCCTATTACACTTTCCCTAACATCTGCTACCGGATCGGTTACCTATCGGGTAAGAAAAAAAGGAGATAATGGTGCATGGAGTTCCTGGACTGATCTTTCCTCTCCCAACTATACAATTGGTTATGCTGGTTTTTCGGTAGAACCTGTTTATTCAGCTTATTATTTCGAATTTCAGGCAGTTGCACAAAGTGGTGCCTGCACACCTGCGTACTCTAATGTTATAACGTTTACGGGATATGTTCCGCCTGCTTTTTCAAATCCGTCATCCTACTTTTATTCGAAATCAATATGTAGTGGTGATAACGTTTCCCTTATTCCAACTTCAAATACGCCAGGCATGACGGTATCATGGACATCTTCCGTATCAGGAGGATCCGTAACAGGAGCTCCTTCTTCTGGTGCAGGACAAATATCGAATGTTCTCACCAATACAGGTCTCACAATTGCCACGGTTAACTATAGCATCATTCCAACAGCCAACGGCTGCAACGGCCCTACATATACAACCCAAAGGTATGTTTATCCTATACCTGTTGTAGCTCCGAGTCAAGTCAAATCAATCTGTACCGGAGATAATGTGAATTATGGCATTCTGGTGTCTCCTGAAGTAGAATTAAACTGGCCGGATCCTGACGGTAGCGGGCCGGCAACGGGGGCAACAAACAGGACCGGGGCTATTGATATTGCTGACATTTTAACCAATGCCGGTACCACTCCTATTCAGGTGACGTACCAGGTAACACCCTTTAATCGCATGAGTACTACTTCAGGATGTGCAGGTCCTCAGCAAAATGTAGTGATTACGGTAAAACCCAGACCTATCATGACGAGTCCAATCTCAGCTGCAGTTTGTAGTAAAGACCCATTAAATCATCCATTAACCAGTAACATTACATCCACATATTTCTGGTACGCAACAAATAATCCTAATACCTCAGGTGAAAGTACAGGTGGTAAATCCACCTCTGTTATCGATGATAGAATTACAAGCAGCTCCCTTCAAACCGTTAATTATACCGTAACTCCAACGTCAAATAGTTGTGCGGGGCTCAGTCAAAATGTTGCCGTGCTGGTAAATCCATTACCAGTAGCAACTATTACCCCAGCTTCAATAAATTGCTCGGCTAGTTCTGTTACGTTAACCGGTAGCACAGGTGCAGGATTAACCTACCAATGGATTAAAGATGGGGTTAATATCCCATCAGCCACAGCATCCAACTATACCGCTTCACTCTCCGGAACCTATACGCTTCAAGTTACTGGCCCCAACAATTGTAAAAATACAAGCATGCCGGCCTATATAGTGTTGCGGCCTGTCGCTGCAATTACGGGACCTCCAACAACCATTTGCATTGGCGGAAGCGGAACGATATCTGGCACCATCACAGCAAATGGAGCATGGACATTAACGTTAAATAATGGCGCTGGCACAGTAACAGGAAACGGGAGCGGCACCTGGAGCAAGTCCGTAAGCCCCACATCCACTACAACCTATGCAATTACATCGCTGGCTGATGCCAGTTGTTCATCTGTTGCAGCAAATCTCACCGGATCTCAGACGATTACGGTAAGCGCCAAGCCAGTGGCAAACATAAGTGGCCCACCCATAACGATCTGTAGTGGGACCAGCGTAACGTTATCAGGAACCGTTACTGCCATTGGGTCGTGGACCTTAACACTGAGTGATGGCGGGGTAGTCACAGGTACTGGCAGTGGAAGTTGGAACAAGGCCGTCATCCCTGCAACAACTACCACCTATACACTCACGTCATTGGTAGATGCATGGTGCACTTCTGTTCCTGCTAATCTTACTGGGTCACGGGTTGTAACGGTGAAACCCACACCAATAGTTGTAATTACTCCTCCCACAGGCACGAAATGCCCGTCCGGAACGATAGGCCTCACAGCATCGGGAGCATCCTCGTATAGCTGGTCGCCAGCAAATGGGTTATCCTCATCGACTTCAGCGAGTGTTGGCTGTTATGTCAGCAACACAACAACGTATACGGTAACCGGAACAACAAACGGATGTACAGCTACAGCACAGGTTTTGGTTACTGTTAAAAATATTGATGCCACGATCACGGCCTCAACAACTAGCTTCTGTCAAGGTATTCCGGTTGATGTTTATCTGCTCGCAGATGCGCAACCAAATTACACATATGAATGGAAAAGAAATGGGACTATTATGTCGACCGGTACTTTGCCCAATTACCATGCAACTCAGCCGGGTTCGTATACGGTAACGGTTGTTGCACCTTTTGGATGCTCAGCAACTGGTCCGGCAACTATTATAAATCAAAGCAACGGAACAGGCAGCATTCGTCAGTTTTATAATCTGTGCACTGATGGATATGCTGACCTCAGGGCAGGCGGCAACCCCGGCACCGGATCTAATTACGTGTGGTCGACTACTGAAACAACTCAAACCATTCAGGTAAACGATCCCGGCAGTTACTCAGTAACTTATACAAGCGCCATCGGGTGTGTAGAGACAGCGAGCATTCTGGTTGAACGGATAGGTAATCCGTGTATTTATGCGCGCATAGCCAGTCCGAACCCTGTGCAGAGCGAAGTGGCCGAAAAAATCACCGATTCAAAAGAGCTTACGGCCCATCCTAATCCGGCTAACCAAACTCTGACAGTTGAAATACCCTCCGCTGTTAAAAAATCTACTCCAATTGTGCTGTATGATACATTCGGCAAGATTTCTTATAAATCAGAATTCAAGGCCGGAGAAAAAACCAAAACCATCCCGACAGCTGAATTTGCGAATGGCCTGTATATGCTAGAGGTACTTACTCCTACCGGTGCAAATGTGATCAGAAAAGTGATAATAAGTCATTGATAAAAAATGAATTTCCGCTCGGATTTTCAAGCCGCCTTCGGGCGGCTTTTTTATTGTCTCTCAAAATAGTCCGGGTATATACTTATATGCGGTTGTGTAAAACTATCCCCTTAAAAATCAGCTACTTAAAAGCGCGGTTCAGGTTGCAGGAGTACATTTCTTATCCTATTTTTAAGCCCAAACAACCACTAACCTTTAGGCGCTCTGCATGGAAATCTTCCTACTACCTGAAACCTGGCTCGCGCTCCTAACCCTTACATTTTTTGAAGTAGTGCTGGGAATTGACAATGTCATTTTCATCTCTATCGTTTCCAATAAACTGCCCGTAGAAATGCGGGCCCGCACCCGGAACATCGGCCTGGCCTTGGCCATGATCGTCCGCATTTTACTACTGTTGGGTATTACCTGGGTGATTACCTTTAAAGAACCACTATTCTCTCTTTCCGACATTATCTCTAAAAGTGCTGTTGATTGGATTGGCATGGCGGATCATGAGTTCAGCGGCCGTGACCTGATTATGATGTTTGGTGGAATGTTCCTGATCGCAAAAAGTACGCGTGAAATCGGGCACGAAATGGAAGGCGATGAAGAAATAGAAACCGGAGTCGTAGCCAAACCAAACGTAACCGGTATTATCATTCAGATTATTTTCCTGGATATTATTTTTTCTTTTGACTCTATCTTAACAGCTGTCGGACTAACCGATCAGGTTCTGATTATGATTGTTGCCGTGGTAATTTCCATCGGCATTATGATGTTATTCTCAGGAAGGATCAGCGATTTCATTCATAAGCATCCGTCCATGGAAGTTCTGGCGCTGGGATTTTTGATCCTCATCGGCTTTATGCTTTTCCTCGAAGGACTTGACTACGACATTCCTAAAGGTTACATGTACTTTGCGGTTGCATTTTCGCTCTTGATTGAATTTGTCAACATCCGCGTACGCGGAAGCAGTAAAAAGAAAAAGAAACCAGCACCTACTGAAGACGAAATCCATGTCTGACGAACACTTACGGTATCCGGTTGGAAAATTTCAACCAAAAGAATCCTATTCAGCAGAAGATATCAGAAAATTTATTGCCGCCATCGAAGCTGCTCCTGAAAGAATCAGCGATGTTTTTAAAAAGCTTTCCTCAAAACAGCTTGATACTCCTTATCGTGAAGGTGGCTGGACAGCCCGGCAGGTCCTGCATCACCTGGCAGACAGTCACATGCACGCCTACATCCGATTCAAGTGGACGCTTACAGAAAATAGTCCAACCATAAAAGCATATAACGAAAAATTGTGGGCTGAAACCCATGAGGTTGTACAAGACCCTGCATTGTCTGTAAACCTGTTGAAAGCGCTTCATGCAAAATGGATAACACTTCTGCGTGCGTTAAATCCTTCAGACTTCGAAAAGTACTTTGTGCATCCGGAAACCGGTAAACAAGTTAGGCTTGACCGATTAGCGGCAACCTATGCATGGCATGGTGAGCACCATCTTGGACACCTTAATTTGATTTTAGGATCTTAATCTCAGATCTAACATTGGACTACAAACCACCGTTTTTTCTCTTCAACGCTCACCTCGAAACAATCTTCCCGTCACAATTCCGGAGTGTAAAGCTTCCATCCTATCAGCGAGAACGGATTGACACACCTGATCATGATTTTCTTGACCTTGATTGGCTGAAGCAGGATTCTAAAAAACTGGCTATTATTTCACATGGCCTGGAAGGCGATACTACCCGAGCCTATATAAAAGGCATGGCAAAAGCACTGTTACGTAAAGGCTATGATGTACTTGCCTGGAATTATCGCGGTTGCAGCGGAGAGATTAATAAAGCACTGCGCTTTTATCACAGCGGAGCCACCGATGACCTTGCCACGGTTGTTGATCATGCCTCGAGCAAGCATTATTCAGAAATAAATCTGGTAGGGTTCAGCCTGGGTGGAAATCTTACGCTTAAGTACCTGGGTGAAGAGCGAACAAGATCTGCACACCTCAGAAAAGCAGTTGCATTTTCAGTACCCCTTGATTTACATGCCAGCTGCATTAAAATATCACAGCCCTCGAACTGGGTTTATTCCAGGCGCTTCCTCCGCAGCTTACGCAAAAAGGTTTTAAGCAAATCAAAAGTAATGCGGGAACTCGATGCATCGGGATTAAAAAAAGTACGTACGCTGCACGAATTTGACGACATCTTTACAGGCCCGATTCACGGCTTTAAAAATGCCATCGATTATTACACACAATCAAGTTCGCTAAAAGTTGTTGCAAACATCAGCATCCCCACGCTGATTGTTAACGCAAAAAATGACCCGTTCTTAAGCCCGGAATGTTATCCCGAAGATCTCTTAAAGAATCATCCGTTTGTAACGTTTGAAAGTCCGGAACATGGTGGGCATGTGGGTTTCGCGCAATTCAACAAAAATGGTTTATATTGGTCAGAAGAGCGTGCATTGGAATTTTTAAGCCGCTGAAGAATTTATGGTCGACCGGTACAGCCTTACAACATCCGCTGCGATACTAGCCGAACGATTTTCGGTGGAGTTACCGGATCACTACAAGCCTCGTTATAATGCCGCACCTACTCAGTTACTGCCGGTAATAACCAGTTCAGGTTCCTCTGGCATTTCCTGGTTTTATTGGGGCCGACCGCCACACTTTGCGAAAAGTAAAAATCTTGCTGAAAAAATAATTAATCTCTCTACGGAAACGCTGTTGGAACGGCCGGTACTAAAAAAAATGCTCATGCAAAACCGGTGCATCGTACCGGCTGATGGGTTTTATGTCTGGAAGAAAGTAGGAAAGAAAACAGCTATTCCGCATCGGGTTACCGAGGCCTCGCAGAAACCTTTTTCATTTGCCGGACTCTGGGAAGAATTCGAAGACGAGGATGAATCGATGGTTCATACGTTTACCATCGTTACCATCAAATCCAACGAGTTAGTGCTGACCTTGAATGAAAGAATGCCTGTAATTTTCGACAAAGTTCAGGAAGATATCTGGCTCAATCCGCACAGCTCGGAAATTGAACTCATGAACATTCTACACGCGTACCCTTCCAATAAGATGGGGATCTATACAGTATCTTCTTTGATAAACAATCCTGCCAAGGACCACCCCTCCCTTATTTTACCTACACCCGCAAGTGATCAGCACGGAAACCTAACGCTATTCGATTAACATCAGAAGCCGTCATCTTTTTCGTCTTCCTTCTTTGCCGGATCGACTTCTTTTTTTGCAGGTTCCTTTTTATCCCTTTTGCGGAATAAGCCTTTCTTTTTCTGTGTAGGTTTTACTTGCTCGGTTGATGGAGCTGTATTCGTTGTGTCTTTTGGCTTTCCTTCAAAGTCATCATATCCATAGTCGGCATCTTCATTTTTCAGGTTTTGGGTCGAATCCTGATCAAGTGTTGACTTATCTTTTTTCTTAAAGAGCTTACTGAAAAATCCTCGAATTCCTTTCTTCTCCTTTTTCTCTCTAGCAGCTTCATTCTTGCTTGCTTCGGCCTTCTCCTTTGATAACTTAACATCGGGAAGCACGAGGATATCTTTCAGATACCACATGTAATTATCCTGCTCGGTATTAAACCCGATCGTATCTACAAAATATTTGCGCTGGATAGGATTATACTTAAGCACACGAACCTCTTTATCTTTTGAAATCATGTAGACGCTATCGGTGCCCAGGGTATCAACCCGGATCACAGCTGTGCTATCGTATACATTCCGTTGAACAGAATCAACATTCATTTCAGCATTCATGCCATCTTCCTTCAATGAGTCAGGCACAACCGGCATAACAGGCTTCATGACAACTGTTTGCAGGCTCCGGTTCTTCTTTTTATAGGTTGTAGGTTCCGCAATCAGATACTTGTTCTTACTGGCGGTATAAATCTTGGGGGTAGAATCCTCTTTAAAATAGCTGAACTTCTTTCGGAGCGCCTCTTTGTCATAGATGTACGCACTCTGATAGGCAGGGCATATCACTTTCTCGGTACAGGATACCAGGAAGGCGCAGAACACAAGTACGACAATTAAAGCCCTGGTCATGAAAGGGTAATTCAAGCAAAAATAGCGATTTTCGTCACAAGTAATCCGAAAAAAAGTCAACTTGTAACCGGTTGATAATCAGTTTTTTAAAATACTATGCTTTAGGTAAAACTTTCATCAAAAAACCTGCTAAAACAGCTTAGTAGCCAAAGAAATAACGCTTCAGGATGATAATCAGACATACCAGGAACATCAAAATGGCGATTTTATTAATGATGTGCATCGCTTTTATGTTGATGTTTTTAGGACGATTGGGGTCCTTTTTTCTGAAAAAATAACCACCTACCTCGCCCAGGCTAAAAAACTCCCTGAACCAATTCTTATCTTTTTCTTCCTGCTGCATACGCTAAAATTTTTCGATGAGTTCGGGATCAATCCAGTTACCGTCTTCCTTAATAAGGCCTATCAATTCATCCACGGCTTGTTTGGAAGGAACGTTCTTTTTTACAACATCCTTACTCCGGTAGAGGGTTATTCGACCCGGCCCTGAGCCTACATAACCATAATCGGCATCGGCCATCTCGCCTGGGCCATTCACGATACAACCCATAATGCCAATCTTAACACCTTTTAAATGATCGGTCCGTTTACGAATCATGGCAGTGGTCTCTTGTAAATCAAATAAGGTTCGCCCGCAGGACGGACACGAGATATACTCCGTCTTCGACATTCGGTTCCGGGTTGCCTGCAAAATTCCGAATGCGGTTTTGTTACAAATGTCTGTCCAGCGTAGTGCCTCTTCTTTGGGAAGATCACTATTCATTCCCAGAATAATCCCGTCTCCAAAACCATCAATGTACAATCCGCCAATATCTGTAGCCGCATGAATGCGCAAGGTATCTTCGTCCGTCACCGGATATGTTCTTAAGATCAAAACAGGAATATCAAGTTGCTTTTCAACCAGCTCAAAGAAAATTCTTCTCAGCTCTGGCATGGCATGCGTGTTGGTTGTTTCAAGTACAGCAACTACAGTCTTGTCATGAGTTAAAGCTCCTAAAAATTCTGGGGAGAGTTCTTCAATCGAAAACCGTACAAAATTTATCTCCGAATGCTTTTTATCAGCATCGAGATATTCTGACGTTGTAAACAGCGGAAGCTTATTTAAATCATCCGATAAAAGCCATGTTTTGTAATCCCGGATTTCTTTTAGTCCGTTTGGCAGCATGAACGGTATCGCTTTCGAGCCGGAATAAACATAGTCCGCTCCCTGATCATTCATTCTCCATTTGTCAGGCTCAGGCAAATAAAAATGACCAATGCTTCGAAGATCCTTGTAATCCGTAATCTCAATCCTGCTTAGATCAGCAATTACACGGGGAACGTGATGGTGGCCACCCAGATTAGCAACCTCACGCGTAATTCTTCTTGTGTATCCAAACGGGTCAACAGGTGATTCACCAATAGGTGTGATCGGTTTGTGATTCTTTCTGGTTAGATACCGATCGACCATGATTTTCGCAACAGGTGCTTCCACTTCAGGTTCTTCTGTTAGTGAAACCCGTACGGTATCGCCTAACCCATCTTCCAGCAACGTGCCAATGCCCACGGAAGATTTAATTCTCCCATCTTCGCCATCACCCGCTTCGGTTACACCGAGGTGTAACGGATAGGGCTTGAACTTTTCTTCATCCAACTTTTGAACGAGAAGCCGATACGCCTGCACCATTACTTGCGGATTGCTGGCCTTCATCGACAAAACAATCTGATGATAATTCAAATCCTGGCAAATCCTTAAAAACTCCAGCGCTGACTCCACCATACCGAGAGGAGTATCGCCATAGCGGCTTAAAATCCGATCGGATAACGAACCGTGGTTGGTTCCAATGCGCATCGCAGTACCATACTCTATACAAATCTTTACCAACGGAGTAAACTTGTGACGAATACGTTCCAGCTCTGCATCGTAAGAATCATTTGAATACTCAATCGTTTCAAAACGTTTTTTATCTGCGTAGTTACCCGGGTTGA
>Ga0075156_10000829_pt1 | contig 16432 bp, 11 predicted proteins | sample JI81AbrownDNA_FD_70966 | JGI IMG/M metagenome (GOLD analysis project Ga0075156, IMG submission 70966) | Wastewater effluent complex algal communities from Wisconsin, to seasonally profile nutrient transformation and Carbon sequestration -... | ecosystem: Engineered > WWTP > Effluent > Algae...
ATCGTGAGCGCCACGCCAGGATGCCGGCCCGAGCGGGTTGGAACATCCGGCGTGGCGCTCAATCTTTTTGCCGTAACTCGTGGTACTGCACCAATGTGCGGTACCGTCCCACGGGATACTTGTCATCAGTTGAACACCATGGGTCACATTGATCCGGCCGGGATGAAGCCTGGAGGGGCGCGTCCGCGGGTCACAGGAGGAAGACGTGAGCGGGGCTATGCACACTGAGTCGCCGGCGGCCGGGGGGACCGCCAGCGGCACGACCAACGAGTCGGCGGGCGTCAAATCCGCCACTCCCAGCAACACCCCCCGCGTGCATGGGCAGCCGCTGGCCTGGCATATGCCCGAGTGGGTGCACCCGTATGTCGATCAGGACGGCCCCGGCCGTGGCTGGCGGGCGCGCTATCAGCGTCGCGTCATCGTCAGCGACTTCCTCGCGGCCCTGGTGGCCTGCTTCGTCGCGGCTCTCGCGCTTTATAACGGCATACCGAATCTGCGGGTCGCCCTGCTGACCTCCGTCGTGCCCTTCGCGTGGGTGATCATCTGTGGCCGGTCCGGCGCCTATCGGGTCAACTCCCTGGGCATCGGGCTCGATGAGTACCGCAGCATCGTGCGGGCCCTGGTGATCCTGCTCGCGTTGCTCTCGGTGACCCTGGTGGCTCTCGGGTGGCGGATGTCGCGACTGCTCTTCTTCGTCGCCGTCCCCCTGATCTTCCTGCTCACGGTCATCGCTCGGCGGATCCTTCGTGGTCGTCTGGCCCGGGCCCGGCACAACGGCCACGCCCTGCAACCCACGATCGTCGTCGGGCGCGGCCTGGCCGTGCACGACATGATCGCCTCGATTCAGAACGACCCGATGTCGACGGGGATGAAGGTCGTCGGTGCGTGCGCCTCGGACCTGCCCGACCCGCACCGGGTCGCCGCTGTCGCGGTCTATGGCGGACCCGAGACAGCCCTGCTCGCGGTGCGTGACACCGGCGCCGAAGCAGTGGTCGTCGCCTCCGACGCCTCCTTCTCCGGCAAGGCGCTGCGCCGCCTGGGCTGGGCGCTCTCCGAGATCGGCGTCGATCTCTTCGTCCACCCCGGCATCAACGAGGTCGCCTCGCCGCGCCTGACGCTGCGCCCGGCCGCCGGCATGTCCCTGCTGCACGTCGAAGGCCCCACGATCGGCGGCTTCGATGCCGTCGCCAAACGGGCCATCGACCTCTTCTGCTCCACGATGATCGCCCTGGTCACGATGCCCGTCTGGCTGTTCATCGCGGCATCGATCAAGCTGCACGACCGCGGCCCCATCTTCTTCGTCCAGCAGCGGGTCGGTGAGAACGGCCGCACCTTCCCGATGGTGAAATTCCGCACGATGGTCGTCGATGCGGAGCAGCGCCTGATCAATGGCGAACTCTCCGCGCACCCGCAGGTCAACGAGATGCTCTTCAAGCACAAGGCTGACCCACGGATCACCAAGCCCGGCCGGATCCTGCGCCGCCTGTCCCTGGATGAACTGCCGCAGTTGATCAATGTGCTGCGCGGCGAGATGTCGCTGGTCGGTCCCCGCCCGCCGCTGCCGCGCGAGGTCGACGCCTATGAGCCCGACGCCATGCGCCGCCTGAAGGTCCGCCCCGGGCTGACCGGGATGTGGCAGATCTCCGGGCGCTCGGACCTGAACTGGGAAGAGTCGCTGCGCTTGGACCTTTGGTATGTCGACAACTGGTCTCCCGTGCTGGACGTGATGATCCTCATGCGCACGGTGCGCGCCGTGGTCAAGGCCGAAGGCGCCTACTGACCCCTCTGACCCCCGTCTGGGTCCTGCGCGTAGCGCGGGAAAGGACACTTTGGCCCCGCGTGGCACTGACCTATGAAGGCTGGCCCCCCGACCTCTTGGGTCAGGGGGCCAGCTGTTGTCCGCGGCGGGCGCGGCGTCAGGCGTCGTAGCCGTAGCGGGCGAGTTGGGGAGCGATCAGGGACTCGATCGCGGCCACCTGCGCGGGGGTCAGGTCGTGCAGATAGGCCGCCTTGCGGCTGGGGGAGAGGGTGTATCGGGCGATGCCGGCCTCATAGGCGTCGGTCCACGTGAGCCCGATGTGCTCCAGGATGCGCGTGAGGTGGGTGCGGGAGTCCTCGAGGACGTCCTCATAGCGGACCGTCAGCCAGCGGTCGCCGAGTTCGGCAGCGCACTCCTCATGCCGGTCCACCAGCATCCGCCAGGCGATTGCCGCAAGCGCCGGCTGGGTGCGTCCCGCCGCGCTCCAGGCGGCATCCAGTTCGGGGGTCAGCGGCCCGAAGTGCCAGCCGGCGGGGCCGAGGTGGCCCTTCCACCAGTCCATCTGCAGCCAACTATTCGCGACGGCGCGGCCGTCGCGCACGATGTGCACGAAGCGGGCATCGGGGAAGGCGGCGGCGATCAGTTCCGCCCGCGGCCAGCCGGTGAACTTGTGCAGGAAGATCTCGGCGGCGTCCAGACCGGACATCCGCTTCTCCACGAAGGTATGCAGTCGCTTCTCCAGCCAGGGGGTCAGGTCTGCGGCTCTCGGGTCCTGCGCCGGGTCCACCAGCGCGGGGGAGACCTCCTTGGCCAGGACTCGATAGCCCTCGCTGGGGGCCAGGCGGGCCCGGCCCTTCTCGCTCACAGCCGCCGGCAGGCGCCGCCACAGGGTCAGTTGCTGGGCATTGCCCTGGCGCACCCCGAGGTCGTCGAGATTGGTGACGAATCCGGTGCTCGGGTGGCGGGCGATCAACTCGTGCACGAGCGTCGATCCGCACCGACCGGTGCCGAGGATGAAGGCGGGCGGCAACGAGGTCATCAGCGGTATCCCATCGCGGTCAATTGGTCGGCCATCGGTTCCAAGGCGGCTTGCTGCTGGGACGGCAGTTGCGCCGTCCACGCCGCGTTCTTGTTGGGGAAGGAGATCTTCGCCAACTCGGCCCGCCACTGCTCATTGTCCGGGTCCAGGCCCGCGAAAGCCGCCACCTGGCCCAGGACGGTCAGCGGGTCGGCGACCAGATCTTCATACCGGATGCGCAGCACCTGGGCAGCGGGCACCTCGGCGAGGCCGGTCTCGATGGCCTTGACCTCTTCGACCCAGTGCCGAGCGCACAATTCCAGCGGATCCTTGCCCTTTGCGGCCCACTCCTGAGGGGTCCGGTCATCCCACCACCACACGGGCATGTCCGGCCACCAGTCGACCTTGCTGAGGGAATAGGCGACCGCCCGTCCGTCGCGGGTGACATCGAGGAACTTCGCCTGCGGGATCAGATTGTGCAACAACGAGATTCGGCGATTGTGGCCGATGCGCTTGCTCACCAGTACGCGGCCGCCGCTGCGTCGTGTCGTCGTGGCCAGCAGGGGCGCCAGCCGGCGCTGCGTGGCGGTGATCGGCGAGCCATCCCACGCCTCGGGGACATCGCAGTGCTCGAAGACCGGCTCGCCCTCGACCGGCTGGGGATAGAAGCGCTCGGCCAGCGAGCGCTTGGTGTTGTAGCGATAGGCATTGTCCCCGTCCGCTCCGAACCACACCCTCCGGCGCAGGTCGGGACGGCGCGCGCCCACCCGATTCAGACCGGCCAGCAGGCTCACCCGAGGCAGTCGGCGTTGGTAGTTGTTGATCCACGCGGCCTGCGGGTGCAGGGCCAGTGCGCGATAGACCAGGCTCGTGCCGGACCGCGGGGCACCGACCACGAAAAGCGGCGGGGCGGGGCGGGAGTCGGGGTTCACGGTGTGGTTCAACCTTCCGGTGGATGAGCAGGCCGGGCGGGACGAGGGCAGGGGCGGCAGTTCCCCTCGTTGCCGGGGTGTATCGTAGTCCCTCGGGGTTGCCCGGCCACGGGACGATGACGCAGTGGCGGCCCTCCCCAGTGCGTCCTCGATGATGCACCCGCAAAGCCATCCAGTCACGAAAGAGTCGGAACACTCCCCATGGAACTTCGCGAATTGCTCACGCGCCTCGGCCGCCGCCTGTGGCTTCTGGTGATCATCCCGGTCGCCGCCTTGCTGCTGGTCCTCGGCCTCAACGCCCCGAGCGGCACGAAGTACACCAGTTCGGTGAACCTGCGCGCGACCAACCCGATCGGTGACCCCACGGTCGCCTCGATCAACCTGGTTGCCGGCTCGCTGGTCAACGCCGCCACCTCTGATGAGGTCCTGGACAATATCGCCAAGACTGCCGGGGTCTCGACCGATCGTGTTCGCGATGGCCTGAGCGCCAACCGCATCGCCGACACCGAACTGGTCCACATCACCTTCGCCGACTCCGACCAGGCGATCGTGGAGAAGGTCATGCAGGCGGTGCCCTCCGCCGTCCAGGAGCAGGCCTTTGCGCCGGCCCTGCGCCAGGCCCAGGTCGCCGCCGACGAGGCCCAAAAGGGTCTCGACAGCGCGATCGCCGAGCTCGCCGCGGTCCAGAAGAAGACCGGCCTGACCAATGCCGACCGCGAATACCAGGCGGCTGCCTCCGAGGTCACCTCGCTCAAGGTCGCCCTGGCCACCGCCAAGGGTCGCCCCGACACTGTCACCACCAAGCCGATCGAGGACGCGCTCAAGGCCGCCCAGGACCGGGTTGATGAGATCACCGAGGCGCAGGCCGAGTTCACCGCGCCGGAGTATGCCGTGGACAACGCCCGCGGTGCCCTCGCCGACCGCACGGCCGCCGTGAGTGACATCAAGGCCCGCCAGGCGGCCAGCATCACCGAGTCCATCGAGACCGATGTCACGCAACTGCCCTGGCGCACCGAGTTCCTGCGCCGTGCGGTCAGCGCCGCGCTGATCGGTCTCGCGCTCGCCGTCCTGCTGCTCGCCATCCCCGAGGTGTTGCGTCGCAGCCGCGAGGGCAGCGACGACGAACTCATCTCGCGCGACTGAGCCCGGCGATGACGAACAACGACTCCGTGCGAGTGGTGTTCGTCGGGGGGACCGGCCGCAGCGGTAGCACCGTCATCGCGGGCGCCCTCGGCGCGCTCGACGATGCCATCAGTGTCGGCGAGGTCCGCTACCTCTGGGAGCGGGGCATCACCGAGAACCGCCTTTGCGGGTGCGGCCAGCCCTTCGCGGACTGCCCGTTCTGGCAGGAGGTGCTGCGCACCGCCTATGGCACCTCGGTGCCCGATGCCATTGCGATGCACCGCGAGCTGACGGCATACACACAATTGCGCACGCTGCCGCGCCTGGCCCGCACCCCCGCGGAGCAGGGGAGCGCGCCGGCGCCGTTCGCGCAGGTGCTCGGGCCGCTGTATCGCGCGATCCGTGAGGTTTCCGGCAAGTCCGTCATCGTCGACTCCTCCAAGCTGCCCACGTATGCCGCCCTGCTCGCCGGCATCCCCGGTCTCGAGCTCGATGTCGTGCACCTCGTGCGCGACCCCCGCGCGGCCGCCTTCTCCTGGCAGCGCAAGAAGGAGAAGAACGACTCCGGCGGGCTCATGGAGCGTCGCGGCGTCGTGAAGTCCGCGACCTTGTGGACCGCCTGGAATGCCGGGCTCGAGCGGGCCTGGCGCGGCTCGCCGCGCTATGTGCGACTGCGCTACGAGAGCTTCGCCAGCCATCCGCGCGCGGCGCTCGACCTCCTGGCGAGCAGCCTGGACCTGACCGGTGTCGAGCGACTCGTCGACGACGCCGGGCGCCTGGACCTGCCGAGCAACCATACGGTCGCCGGCAACCCCGCGCGGATGGCCAATGGCCCGGTCCCGGTCCGCCTCGACAACGAATGGGCCGCGGCGATGGACCGGCGCGAGGCGCGCGTGGTCACGGCCCTGACCAGCCCGCTGCTGACCCGCTATGGCTATCCGCGCTCGATCGATGCGGCCGGAACTGCTGCCGGGCCGGCATCGTTGCCCCACTGATGATGCCCCGCAAGGTGACCTCGGTCGCCGCTGCCCTTGCCGTCCTCGGCGCGCTCGCCGCCTGTGACGGCGATGCCGCCGCGCCGCCCACCACCTCGATGCGCACCGGGCCGGTCTCGACCGTCACGGCGCAGGTCTATGAGGGCGGCGCCGCCGATCTCGGCATCAAGTGGAACTGGAACCTCAAGCCCCCGCAGGCGTATGCCGAGCGGATCGGCTGGGGGGAGACCTTCTTCGAGGTCGAATGGTGCGCCCTGCGCAACAAGCCGGATGCGCAACGCTTCGCCCAGGTCGAGCGGTTGCTCGGCCAGGCCGAGCAGATGGGCTATCGGATGATGCTCAAGCTGCGGGTCGGCAATTGCGCCGGCGGGCCGGAGGAACTGGACCCCGCCGAGGGCACCCGCAAGAGCCCGAGCACCTTCCCCGATGACCCGGCTGCCTACGAGCAGTTCGTCACGACAGTCGTCAACCGCTACAAGCAGCGCGGGGTCAAACTGTGGGCGATCGAGAATGAGGTCGACGCCAACAACTTCTGGTCCGGCACGCCGCAGGAGTATGTCGAGCTGGTGAAGCTGACCGGCGCCGCCGTCAAGGCAGCCGATCCCGAGGCGACGGTGCTGGACGCGGGGATCTCCAGCACCGGCTATGGCATCGCCCTGTCCGGGGAACTCCTCGATGCCGGCAAGGAGCAGGAAGCCCTCGATCTCTACACCGCCTGGTTCGAGCGCCGGCACGGCAGCGGCACCGCCCGCTTCCCCGCCCTCGACTCCGTCGACGCGCTGCGCTCGCTGCTCGGCGAAGGACGGGCCAAGCGGGTCCGTGCGATGGTCACGGCGAACTGGGAAGCCGTCAATTCCGGGGCGGTCACGGCATACCAACTGCACTTCTATGAGAATCCAGACCTGCTCCCCACCCTGCTCGACTACGTCCGCCGGCACCTGAGCCGCCCGCTGCCCATCCAGGGCTGGGAGATCGGGACGGCCTGGCCGGGCGAGGGGTATGACGAGGCCAAGCACGGCGCCGAAGTCGCCCGCTTGATCGGCACGCTGCTGCGCGAGAAGGTCAGCCCGGTCGTCTACCTGCCGCTCGCCTACACCCCCGGGGGCGCGACAAAGGTCGAGATCTTCCGTGGCTTGGTGAGTCCTGAGGGGGCGGATCTGCCCTCCGGGCTGGTCTATCAGCGGTATGCCGAGGCGCTGCACCACAGCAAGAGCCTCACCGGTGTCCGCTTCGAGGGCGGCTCCGGGGTGCTGGTCATCGGCGCCACCGCGAACTTTGCCGTGCTGTGGCCGGACGCCGGCTCCACCGTGACGGTGACCGGCGAGCAGGTCCACTCCGCGACTGCGCCCACCTCGCTCCTCGCCGCCGGGACGGCCTCGCCCGATCCCGTGCTCATCGAGCTGGCTGCCGGTGATGCGGAGGCGGCCACCACCGAGTTGACGCAGGTCGCGGGCACTGCGGTCACGATCACCGACTGACCGAGGCGTGGTCGGCGATTAGCGCCGTTATCGATTAGTGATCTACACTCGCCGAGACGCGCCCTGTGGCCCTCCCGTGAATCAGCTCGGGACCAAGCCCTCTTTCCGGACCTGTCGGGGGCGTGCTCTGACCGCCGTCGTCGCACGAGTGAGATACCCCCACATGAAAATCACCCCCTCCGTTCGCCTACTCTCCGGCGTGATGACCGGCTCGGTCGTCGCGACCGGCGCGCTCATCGCCACCACCGGAACCGCCAACGCGGCCGGCACCGTCATCGAGGTCGCCATGACCGGCAATGACGCCAACTCCGGCGCCGCGGGCAAGCCGCTCAAGACCGTCCAGGCGGCGATCGACAAGGCGGTTGCCGGCGACACGATCAAGATCCACAAGGGCGTTTACAACCAGCAGTTGAAGATCCGCAAGAGCGGAACCGCTGCCGCGCCCATCACCGTCACGACCGCCGGCGATGGCCCCGTCACCCTGACCGCTGCCTTGCCGATGCCTTCTTGTGGCACCAACCAGCCCGACGGGCAGCGCACCATCCTCATCATCGACGGCTCGGACTACTGGACCTTCCAGGGCCTGACCATCGATGGCGGGGTCTATGCCACCGGATCCGATGCCGGTTCGGCCTTCGCCTGGCACAGCGCGCTCGTCGACAAGGGCGACTGGCAGACCCGCCGCAAGGTGCCCGGCGCCGGCACCAAGAGTGCGGCCGCGGCCAAGAATGTCATCCCCTACCTGCGCACGGTCACCAAGGACCCCGACCTCGATTCCAGCGATGGCCTGAAGTTCCTCAACAACACCGTCAAGCGCAAGGGCCTCTTCTTCCGGCTGAGCAGCTACGGCGTGGCCTCCGGCAACAAGATCAGCGATATCGCCTGCGGCACCGGCCCCGGCATCTGGCTGATCACCTTCTCCAATGGCTGGCAGGTCACCAAGAACGACGTCTCCAAGATCGCCGCGTCGACCTGGAAGCACTTCATGCAGGAGGGCATCCGCCTCGGCACCTCCTCCAACTACAACACCGTCACCAACAACTACGTCCACGACCTCCCCGGCGACGGCCGCGCCTTCAACACCGATGTCGACAGCAGTTGGAACACCTTCCGCAACAACCGCGCCGCCAATGTCGCCATCGGCTACAACGACCAGATGTCCGGCTGGGGCAATGTGTGGACCCGCAACACGGTGACGGGCTTCCGCACCTACGGGTATGGCGTGCGCCTCATGGACGGCAAGCTCACCTTGCCCTCCTATGACACCAGCGCCAACAAGATCTCGATGACCTGCAATGTCGCGAGCAAGCCGGTCGGCACCGCGAAGTCCTTCGGGGTCGGCGGCACGATGTACGGCACCTATCAGGGCAATGCCTGGACCACCACGCATGTCGGCAAGCACGTGAAGAGCTACTGGGGCAGGTACGGCAACACCTACAACGGCAAGCCCGTTGCCCCGGCCGCAACCGTTGCGCCGAGTAGCTGCTGAGCGGGCTGGAGAGCTGATGAAGAGCACCGCGACGCGCTCCGCCGCCACGACTCTCGCCGCCCTGACCGGTGTCGCCGCCTTGAGCGCGGCACCGGCGCAGGCGGCCGGGAGCGAACTCCACGTCTCGACCAGGGGATCGGACTCGGCAGCCGGCACGGCCGCCGCGCCGCTGCGCACCGTGCAGACGGCCATCGATCGGGCGATGCCCGGCACCACGATCAAGGTGCACGCCGGGACCTATTCGGAGGTGCTGGACATCAAGACCTCCGGCACCGCGGCGGCACCGATCGTGGTCACCAATGCCGGCGACGGCGCCGTGACCTTGACGTCGAGCCAGGCGCCCGACTCCTGCTCGAACCGCCGGCCCTCCTCGCGCCGGACGATCAAGATCATGACCGGCGCGGACTATTGGACCTTCCAGGGCCTCAATATCGTCCATGGCGCCTATCTTTCCGGCAAGGGCTCGGGCAAGGCCTATTCCTGGCACGCCGCCTTGGTGAAGAAGGGCCAGTGGGAGGCGCGGCGCAAGGTGCCCGGCACCGCCAAGCGTGACCCCGCGGGGGCGCGAGGCGCCGCGGCATACCTCAGCAAGGTTGTCGGCACCTCCCTCGACCCCGTCGAGGGGATCAAGTTCATCGGCAACACGATGACTGGCCGCGGGATTTATGCCTCGCTGAGCAACTCCGGGGTTGTGAAGGACAATGTCATCAAGGACATCATCTGCGGCACCGGCCCGGGGGTGTGGGTGATGAACCACAGCAACTTCTGGCAGGTCAGCGGCAATGACATCTCGCGGATCAAGCCGGCAATCGGGGCGCACTTCATGCATGAGGGCATCCGGTTCGGGTCGGCGGCGAACTACAACACGATTACCAGCAATTACGTCCACGATCTCGATGGGGACGGGCGCGCCTTCAACACCGATGTCGATGGCAGTTGGAACACCTTCAGCAACAATCGTGCCGCCAATGTCGCGATCGGCTACAACGACCAGATGTCGGGCTGGGGCAACACCTGGACCAACAACTCGGTCACCCGCTATCGCACCTATGGCTTCGCCTTCCGCATGAAGGATGGCAGCCTGCGGACGCCGTCGAAGCACAGCAGCACGAATGGGGCCGTCGTCTCGGGGAATGTCGCGAGCAGCCCCGCAGGCGGCCGTGGTCTGGGGATGGGTGGGTCGATGAACTCCGTGTTCAGCGGCAACACCTTCCCCTCGGTCTTCCTCGGCAAGTACCTCCAGAGCTACTGGGGCAGCTATGCCAACCGGTGGAATGGCTCGACCAAGCCACCGGCGCGCTGACCTGCTGGCACGGCATACCACGCACGCAAGCGGGCCGCCTTCCTCGCGATGAGGAAGGCGGCCCGCTTGGTGTTCGGGGACTGGCGCTGGCTGGCGGCGGCCGGCTCAGCAGCCCGTGGAGATGTGCTCCGGATTCTTGCTCGGCAGGGCGGGGCTGCCATTCCACTGGTTGTTCTGGGCGCTCCAATAGGTCTGGAGGTTCTTGCTCAGCCAGATCAACGGGAGGTTGTTGCCCGTGAACCGCGCGTTGAGCATGCCGCCGACGCCGAGAGCCTTGGCCGTGCCCACGGCCCCGGTGGCGACATTGCAGCGCACGATCGCGCCATTGGAACTGCTGGCGCGCGAGGGAGAGGTCAGCTTGGCGTCCATGAGGCGAAAGCCCATGCCATAGACGCGGTAGTTGTTGACCGTGTTGTACTCCCAGCGGTTGCCCCAGCCGGACATCTGGTCGTTGTAGCCGATTGCGACATTGTCGACCCGGTTGTGGTGGATGTAGTTCCAGCTCGAGTCGACATCGGTGTTCACGCCGCGCCCATCGCCCGGCAGATCGTGCACGAAATTGCCGCTGACCTCGTTGTAGTTCGCGGCCGAACCGAGGCGAATACCCTCTTGCATGTAGTGGGCGCGGGTCGACGGCGCGATGTCGGTGACGTCATTGCCAGTGATCTTCCAATTGTTGCTGAAGGTCATCAGCCAGATGCCGGGGCCGATACCACACGGAATATCCCGGAAGGTGTTGTTGGCGATCACGCCATTGCTTGTGAGGGCGCCGTAGACCCCGCGGCCGGTGAAGGCATTGTTGAGGATCGTGATGCCATCGGCGGAGTCCAGGTCCGCAGTTCCGGTGACCGAGCGCAGATAGGGGATGACATTCGGCAGGGCACCCGGGTTGTACGCACCGTGGCCGGGGACCGCGCGCCGCGTCACGTAGTTTTCGGCCTTGACGAGATTGGTCAGCCAGCCATACGCGATATTGGACTTCTTGCCGGCGATCCAGATGCCATTGTGGATGGCGAGATTGTCGAACTGCCAGTAGTCGGCGCCTTGCCCGATCGTGATTGTGCGATCAGCGGCGGGTTTAGAGTTGTCGCAACTGACGGCCTTGGAGGCATGGGTCAGCGCCACGGTGCCGGGCGTGAGGGCAGTGACCCGGATCGGAGCCGCGGCGGTCCCGGAGGTCTTGATTCGGATCGGGCCGGTGTAGGTGCCCGGGCCGATGAGGATGGTGGTGCCGGGAGTGGCCTTGTTGACGGCGGCCTGGACGGTCTTCAGGGGGGCCGTTGCGGTGCCGGCGTTGGTGTCGAGGCCATTGGCCGCGACATACAAGGAACCGGCCGCGTGGGCCTGGGCAGACAGGGCGATCGGGGCCACGGCGAGGGTGGCCGCAGCGGTCAGCAGGGACAGGGGGCGATTGGCGCGCATGAAAGTAACTCCGGGGGACGTGTCACTCACGCGAAGGTGAGCGGGGGGAGGCACGTGGTCCTCGCGGGCGGGGGGCGTAGTGCGCTAGGCGACATCGGCGACCGAACTGCTGGGTGGCTCGCCGATGAGTCATCCAGGGCTGGAGAACCATAGCGAGGCCCGCTTTGATCGATCAAGCTCCCGACCCGTCTTTCCCCAGGTCACGCGAGGTTTTCGGGGGGTTGAGGTCGGGTGAAGGTGGCTCCGGCCCGCATGAATACGCGCGAGTAGGCCTCAGATGTGATCCCCATCACAGTCGGCGTGTCGCATCCCCGGAAAGCACGACACGCCTGGATTCCCTGCCGGGAATCCAGGCGTGCTCGTGCTAGGCCCAGTCGGCTACTTCGTGTTGAGCTTGAAGACCGACACGCGCTCGTTGCCCTCTTCGGCGATGTAGAGACGGTCGGCGTTGATCGTCACCTGAGCGGGCTGGAAGAGCTTGCCCGCGACATACCCACGCTGGGCGATCTTGGTGACGAAGGCACCGGTCTTGGACCAGACCTTGACCTTGTGGACCGGGACATCGGCGACATAGACGCGCTCGTTGTCGACGGCGATGCCGAACGGGCTGGAGAGCTGGTTGTCGGCCGTGCCCCGGCCGATGGTCAGCTTGCCGAGATAGGCGCCCGTGGCACTCCAGTGGGTGATCTGGACCTTGGCGCTGTCGGCGACCCAGATGCTCTGGTCCTTGGGGTCGACCGCGATGCCCTTGGGATAGGAGAACTGGGCCGCGCCGCCGATCGTGCGCAGATAGGCACCGGTGGAGCTCAGCACCTGCACTCGCTTGTTGTTGGAGTCCGCCACATAGATCGTGCCATTCGCGGCCACCGCGACCGACTGCGGGTTGCGGAACTGCCCGGCGCCGGCGCCGGAGGTGCCGGAGGACCACTTGTAGGCGCCGTCCTTGGAGTAGGAGACGATGCGGCCGTTGTCGGTGTCGGTGATGATCCAGTCGTTGTTCACCGGGTTGGAGGCGACCATCCGGGCGTAATTGAACTGGTTCGCCCCGCGACCGCGACGGCCCCACTCCTTGATGACGCCGCCGCTGGCGTTGAAGGTCTGGATCCGCCAGTTATAGGTGTCCGACACGGCGACGGTGCCGTCCTTGGCGACACCGACCCCGCGCGGCGCGTTGAAACCGCCGAGCGGGGGACGCTGCGCGGGGCTCGGGTAGGCCGCCATGAAGGCGCCATTGGCAGTGAACTTCTGCACGCGGAAGTTCGGCATGTCCGCGACCCAGAGGTTGCCGGCGGCATCGACCGTCGCTTCGCGGCCGCCGTCGGCGAACTGGCCGTTGCCATAGCCGGCGGAGCCCCACTTGCTGATGAATTTGCCGTTGAGGTCGAACTTGCTGATCTTGTTGCCCTCGCCGTCGACGACATACACCCAGCCCTTCGCCTTGTTGATGGCGATGCCGCGCAGGTCGCCTTGGAACTGGCCGGGGCCCGAGCCCTTCGAGCCCCACTTGCGCAGGAAGTTGCCGTTCTTGTCGAAGACCTGGATGCGGAAGTTGCCGGGGTCGACGACATAGAGGTTGTCATTGGCGTCCAAGGCCAGGCCGTGCGGGCTGCGCATCTTGCCATTGGCATTGCCGAAGCCACCAAGGGTCTTGATCTCGGCGCCGGTGCTGGTCGAGACGACGACATTGTGGTCCCAGGTGTCGGCGACATAGACGGTGCCGGTGCTGCTCACCACGACGCGGCTGGGATAGAGGAACTTGCCCGCGCCGGAGCCCTTGGCGCCCCAACTGCGCAGATAGGAGCCGCCGGCCGAATAGACGTCGATCGTGTAGCGGTCGGTGTCGGCCATGAAGATCTCGCCATTGCGCGGGTCCACCCCGAGGCCGTATGGCGTGTAGTACTGCGTCGCGCCATTGCCGCTGTTGTTGATGACCGTGCCGAGGTTGGCTCCGCTGGGGCTGAAGCGTTGCACGCGGTAGTTCCAGTAGTCGCCGACGAGGATGCTTCCGTCCTTGGCGGTGGCCATGCCCCAGGCATACAAACCCGCATGGCCCTTGCCGCCGATGACGCGTTCGAAGGTCGGGGCGATGCTGCCCCGCGCGGCGGCCTCGCCGGTGCTCGCGGCGGCGCCACTGGAGACGGCGACGAGGGCGGCCAGCGCTCCCGCGCTGGCCAGTCGGACGGTTGACATGGATCGGTTCATGAAGGGGTCCCCCGGGGTTCGGTGATGGGAAGCGGCGCGCTCGGCGCGACTCGTCGCCGCTATCGTAGCCAGGGGTGTCGTTTCGCGCGAGCCGCCGGAAAGCTTCAATCACGTGGGATCATGAGAGGACTTATGCCGTCGGCCGGCTGGGGCCGGCACAGATCGAGGGGTATTTTCGGGTGCGCACCACAATTGTCACGATGTCCGCTGCCATCGCCTTGGCGACCGTCGGGGCCGGCCTTTCGGTCGCTCCGGTCGGGGCGGCGCCCGGGGTCGGAGCACCGAGCGTGCTCGGCGGGCCGGGCCACGCATTGGTCTATGCCTCGGGTATGGAGATCGCGCCGGACGGCACGCTGGTCGTGGCCGACACCGGCAATGACTCGGTGGCGAAGTTCCGGCCGAATGGCACCTTGATGTGGCGGGTCGCGGCGGGGGTCGCGGAGGGTGACGAGGCGGAGAACGCCCGCGATATCGCCGTCGATGGCCAAGGCAATATCTATGTCGCGGACGCCGCAGAGTTCCGCATCATCAAGCTGGACCCCAATGGCAAGAATCCCACCAGCTTCAACGGCCCGGCGGGCGATCGCCTCGGCAGCCCGATTGGCATCACCGCCAAGAACAACAAGATCTATGTCTCGGACGGGGCGAAGAAAAAGGTCCGGGTCTTCGACACTGCCGGGGTGCAATTGCAGACCTTCGCCGCCAGTGGGGCCTGCGATCTGTCGGCAGTGCGCGACGCCGATGCGGATGCGGCCGGAAATGTCTATGTGGCGAACTACAAGAACAACAACATCGTCAAGTTCGCGCCGGACGGCACCTGCCTGACCACGTGGGGCAGCCAGGGCACCGCCAATGGTCAGTTCAAGAACCCGTATGGCGTGCGGCTGGCCAGGGACCCCAAGTGGGGCGAGGTCGTCTATGTCGCCGACTCCAACAACAACCGGATCCAGGTCTTCTCCAAGACCGGCGTCTTCAAGTCGAGCGTCGGCACGAGCGGCATGTTCAACCAGCCGGGCACCTTCACCACGATGCGCCGAGTGGCGGTCGCCAAGGATGGCGACATCTGGGGGGCCGACCTGTGGGGCTGGCGCCTGGTCCGCTTCAACCGCACCGCCACCGGCTACGCCTATGCCCAGACGATCGGTGGGCAGGCGCCGCCGCTGACCGACACCAAGGTTTTCAACGAGCCGAGGGCCGTGGCCATCGGCAAGGACGGCAACCTCAACATCATGGACACCGTCAACCAGCGCGTGGTGTCGATGTCACCGGCCGGCGTCGTGCACGGCGCCTGCGGGCAGCGTGACTATCGCCCGACATCGGTGAACTGGCCGCGTGGCGTGGCCATCGACCCGGTCACTGGCGACCGGTGGATTGCCGACACCAAACAGTCCCGCCTGCAAATCTTCCCCACCAAGTGCGGCCTTCAGACCTATCGCCTCGGCAATGTCGGCACCGGCGAGGGGCAGTTCACCTGGCCCTTCGCTATCGCCATCCGCCCCTCGGACCGCCTCGCCTTCGTCGCGGACAGTTGGAACAACCGCATCTCGGTCTGGGATGTCGCCACCCGCAAGCCGTTGGGCACGTATGCCGGGACCTTCAAGTCCCCGCGCGCCATCTCGATCGACGCGGCGACCGGCGAGATCGTGGTCGCCGATTCCGCCAACAACAAGCTCGTGACGCTGTCCTACAGCAAGAGCGCCGGCTTCGCCCCGGTGGCCACGATCACCCCGAGCACTCTCGCCATGCCCGAGGGAGCCGCGCGCGACCGTCACGGCAACTACTGGATCGGCGACACGGGCAACAACCGCGTCGTCGTGGTCAGCCGCACCGGCAGCATCGTCGAGACCATCACCGCCGCCGCCGGCAAGCCCCTCTCCAAGCCGACCTCGATCACCGTCGACGGCGCAAAGGTCTATGTCTCGGACACCAACAACGACCGGGTCCTCGTCTACACCAGTTGAGCGGTCCCGGCGGCGCGCCGGGCAGCCGTAACGCGCGCTTCTCATGAACGCTCGCCTCCACCGCCCGCCACGCCGGTGCGGGCGGGACCCCCAACCCGATGGCCCGGCCGTTCGGTGGCGCCTGCCGTGCGGCGGGTCGAGTGGGGGCTTGTGCCCCGTTTTTCCGCGTAAATCGGGGCGTTTCCCCCCGCTCGACGTGGGTGGCGGGGTTGGGTCGGCCCCCGACCGCGCTCCGAGCCGCGCGTGGCGACGCCGTCCATAGCGAGCCCGGTGCGGGCGGCGGGCCGGAGTGAGAGAAGCCGAAACGGGCGCCCTCCCCACGCGGGGAGAGCGCCCGTTTCGATTTCGGCGAGTCGGCCTACTTCGCGTTCAGGTTGAAGACCGAAATGCGCTCGTTGCCCTCTTCCATGACATACAGCTTGCCCTTGTCGACCGCGATGCCGTCAGGGCTGAGCAGCTTGCCCTTGGCGGTGCCGCGGACACCGATCTTGGTGACGAAGGCGCCGGCCTTGGTGTAGACCTTCACGCTGTGCGTGGGGGTGTCGGCGACATACACCCGCTCAGCGTCGACGGCGATGCCGAAGGGACCGCTGATCGCTTTTTCGGCCGTGCCCTTGGCGATCGGCAGCGTGGCCAGCTTGACCCCGGCGGGGCTCCACTTGGTGATCTGGTCCTTGGCGCTGTCCGCGACCCAAATGTTCCCATCGACCGGGTCCACCGCGATGCCCCGGTTGTAGGTGAAGTCGGCGCT
>Ga0075156_10000830_pt1 | contig 16420 bp, 5 predicted proteins | sample JI81AbrownDNA_FD_70966 | JGI IMG/M metagenome (GOLD analysis project Ga0075156, IMG submission 70966) | Wastewater effluent complex algal communities from Wisconsin, to seasonally profile nutrient transformation and Carbon sequestration -... | ecosystem: Engineered > WWTP > Effluent > Algae...
CAGTCCCTAACTCTGTTGTAATCGCAGATCATCCACCGACTCTTGGAACTTTTTACCATGTAATTCGACAACGTGATTGCCAGAAATGTGGCATAAAAGTCTCCGCTGGATTTGAGGAGCTTTCTCTGTCCAGCTCTCGCAGAGAATCGAAATCTCGAGATCACCAACTTGTGAACAAGATCGAAAATGAGAAGTATATAGGGGCATCTCACGTTTCCCTTGAGTTGACCAAACTGTTTGCATGTATCCGAACCAACGACGTCAGCGTTCCAGATAGATTCTTGTCAGCTCAGCAGATCAAATATACAGCGCTAAGATTGGATGTCCCTCGAATATTGTTGAAGAATACTTTTAATTCAACCATCTCAAACACATCAAGTTCAGACCAATACCAAAGTAATCATGCGAAATTACCGATATTTTCCAACATTTACTTGATGATTGGGCCGCTTGAAGCGACGGATGATGTCGAAGAAGAATTGAATGGGAACAGAACGGAGGGCATGCAAATCATAGGCAAATGGGCTCAGTTGCATAATATACTGGAAAATTTTGTGCCAAGCATGCCTCCATGTGGTTATTACTTGAAGTCATTTGTCCAGCAAAACAAGAAAAAAAAGAAAAGCAAAGGAAAATCCAAAAAAAAGTTAAAAGAAAACAGAAAAGTTGAGTTGCAAATTGGATCAAAGCAGCAATCAACAGGTTTTAGAATTTCTCCAATTGTACCTGCTCAAATACTTGTGAGAACTGATTTGTATGTCATGATACTTGATAATACACAGGTAAATGATGATGTGACGATTGCAAGCAGAACACCTTTTGACTTGGAGATATACACTTCCATTGAGGCGGGTTTTGTTCATGACTCGACGGCTACGGAACCAGTGCCTACCAGTCCGCCGGAGACTGTACCGATTGTTCAGATGGTTTCTGCGAAGGTTGTTAAGACGAGAGTGACAATGCTGAACTCATTCGACCTAGTGAATATTCCACTGATATCTTTCGATCTGGAAAATCAATTGCGGAAACTCGATACTTCTATTTTATCAAATTCCAATACTCTTAACAATGACGTACCAGAGATATTCGATAAGGACTTGCATTACATTTCCAACCAAGTTGTGTCAGTCGCATTCGATCCCATCAAAGTACATGCAGAGAATTCAATCGAGGGATTTGCAAATTTGATGAGAACACCAATCATTCCCAAACCAAAGTCCAAAGCAGACAAGAAGAGAAAGGTGAAAGCTGGTGCTTGCAAAAAGATACCTCCTGTAACAATCAATTTTGCGTGCCCTTCCATCGAAGTTTTCTTCATTGATCGAGTAGATCGATTCCCTTCCTCAAACGGTAGATGTTTATTGGAGCCTTATAGCGTGAATTTGTTTCTTATGGATATTCTTGGAGCCGTAAAATTGGAAGAAGAATCGCCAATGGAGACAGTTGCCAAAGTTGCTATAGGAGTTTCTTCGGTCCTTGCGGCTGTGAAAGTGACACCCCTCCCCTTCAAATTTGTAACTGGAACCAAAAACGCCAAGCCCATACTACCAAATTCAACTTCACCACAGAATCCTGCATTGCTCACGCTGACGGCATACGAATTATCAGCAAAGCTAGCCATAACTCCGGATGAATCACAGCCTGGTGCAAATGGCACGATAGTCACCAAAGAAATCTTGTTCCGTGAATGGATTAAAAGTCCAAGCGATATTTCGCCGCTAGCGATTGAGCAAGCTTCTGAGTCAAACTATCAGGTTGTTGTGCAGACAAAGACATTAGAAGTTAATTTACATTCCGAGGCAGCAGATGAATATTCAAAAGGTATCATGGAAGTCAAGCTTACATTCAACTCTTTGGTAAATGCTAATTGGTGTGGTTTGTTCATGTGGAATGGCATAGCGGCAATATTTTCAATCCAGACATTTATAAAATCCGTTAAGGAAATAATCAAAATTAACTCGGGTGCAAAGCTTGGACCCTCATCGCCAAATACAAACAAGCCTGTTGTTAAAATCATAATGGAAGCAAAAGATCTTATTTCGGCCCATTTGTATGTTGGCTTGGACGATGTGGTAGATGTAGAATGCCGAGGACTTGAACTTCGAGTTTCTGATATTCCAACAAGGAAAAAACCAGACGTTTCCGTACAAGCTGGACACATTATTGCATATATGAACAATCATAAACCTCCAGCTGCCGACGTTAGGGACTTTGTTTTCAAGGACTCTTTTCGTCTCGCATCCGCTCAAGAGATGGAAGTTTACAATTCCAAACGCATACCATTCCATGCGGAAAACCCAGAAAGTCCGAATGAAGTAAGCGACGATGTAGTTTGTGACTTCTTTGGGAGACCATTAGTTGAGGAATTTCATTTGGGTGTAGGGAATGGAGTTGCAAGAATTGCACCAAAACTTGAATTTGGTAAAGTTATAAATGGTGTGGAGATGGCGCACAAAACAATTATTGTAGCCCTTCTTGAAAATGGTATGAAATTACCGAGCGGTCGAAAAGAGAACGAACTTATGTTGATTACGGCCGCTATTCAACGCGCTGATTTTTCTATCTTAGACGAGGATACCTTTGTATCTAATAAAAGTAATCTCCCCCCATATCTACATAGGTTCAGGGCTCTTGCGAGGGGGGTAACTGTACACATTGATAGAATGTCTCCGCCAAGTCATCGCAAGGCACATTTAAATATTTTGGATGAGGACCCTAATTATAGAGAATACGGTCCTCCGGTTCAAGGGGGAGAGATGTTGGTCAAAATTCAGAAAGCTGTTGTAATCATGCATCCTCTGACTTTGGCCGTTCCGCTTCTAGTAGTTAAAGAATTGAGATGGGATGGATATTTCATGTTGGCTAATTTATCTCCAGACACTCCGAATATCAAGCCCGGCCGGGTTTCAGATTTTCCAATGAGTACTTTTCCATCAAGCGGAAAGCAGAAATCAGGCTTTTTGGCGGTTCCTATTTTGTCTCGGGGGGTGCCTCCCAAGGTATTTTTTGACGGTGCACTCCGCATAAAAGTTGCTGAAAGTGCATTTAGCATTGATGTACAAAAGGTCGCACCACTTGTGTCGCTTGCCTTCAAAAGAGTTGAGCCCCCACCGCCTGAGGGAGCAGTATCTTCCCCTCCAGTTGGCCCATGGGATGCCATGCGATTCTTCATGCACGGCAAAATTTCTATCAAGGTCAAGCGAGTGGCGTTCCGTTGGTTGCTTGACTCAATGCAAAAACCAGACTGCTGTATCATGATTCAAACGCAGAAGATTTTGCTCAGCCACAGCGTGGGACGGATTAAGGCTCAATTTTCTTCACTAGTGGTTTCGGTACCCAGAGAAGCATATCCGTTGTACTCCAGTACCGCCACCGATGCAGCAGAGAAATATTCCTCGGGCCTTCGGCATTCCTTAGTATTGATACCAATCATTGAATTGGATGTAGGTTTGAAATGGAACGTTTTATTACCTGAAGAAACGTCACCTCTGGAACATCATAGTCCATACCTTATTTACCCCAAGTCTTCCGGGAAAGAGGAAATTGATAAATTTTATCGTTTTCGAAGCACGGGCGTCATAGTCAAATTGTCCGCCAAAATTTCTGGAGAACCTGACTGTTCTAATTGGATCGCATGTAGAATAGACGTCTTGCCTTGGTTGACACATAAAGGTCATCGTTTTGCAGAACTTGCTGCGGGCAACGGAACAATTTCGTCTGAAGAAAACAAACCAAAGCTGGTAATAAGCAATATTGCTGTAAGGGCATCTCTTGAGGAATTGCGTGTGGCTCTTTGGTACGGCATGACTGATGCATCTGGAGTGTGTGTAGTAGTTCGTCGTGCAGCCTTGGAAATGACTAAAGTTGAACAAAACGCCTCGTCTAAAACTCCTGGAATGAGGATTGATCTGAATCTTCGCACACTACTTGCCGTACGATTTGACATTCCGACTTATGAGAAGGATATAAATCCAGAAGCCATCCAACAACACGGAACAAAAAGCGATTCAGACCCTATAGAACTATACGACCGTATGTGCGGTTTATTTGGTGCTTCTCGACACACGCGAAGTGATGTATTGCTTGCAAAAGCCAAATCGTCTCCGGAAGTACAAGGTGATGAAAAAGCAATATTTGGTTTGCTCAAGGAATGCTACGAAGCCACAACTGCTGTAGACTATCTTCTGGAAGCAAGTAGTATTCTACTAATGGATCGTTCGATTGCAGTTGTTCAACGCGAATGTGGTATTGAAGACAAAACGAACCTTCCTACGGCAACTCTCTCCCTAGAGCAAGTGCTTGATGATCTCATACTTGACAAACAAACTTGGACTGTTTTAGTTGCTGGTTTAAAGCTGCTCTGGACAACTGCTATACGTGATATGATAATAATGCTTGTTGGAGATCTAATTATGACAACTGAGCTCATGATGCTCCAATTAAAGCTTAAGAGCTCTGAAAACTCAGCACACTTAATAAAAAAAGAGGTGGGCCAAGTTCGTCCGACCATGGTCTGCTTAGAAGATGTTCTCGCAAAAGGCAAGTTGCATGAAACTAACCAAATAGGTGAGATTGCTATGCGGCAATCAAATTTGCTTAGACTTCTTCGAAATGATTCTGGGTTAGATCGAAGTGATGAATCATCTGACGATGGCCAAGGCAGGCCCAAGAGGAGTCTGTTGTCTCACGAGAATTCGTTTTTGCAGACGAATGATATAGAAGAAAATCCTGCACTTCCTGCTCTTGATGTACACTTGTGCAATGCCCAAGTTCAGTTGCATTCGGACCAAACTGGTGGTAGTATTATTTTGGCAATCCGAGGTGCTTATGTTCAAGGCCTTGATTTCCAACGTTACTACGCAGACTTTTCAGACTTGAGATCCAAGGGAGATGATTACAGTCAAAAGAATGAGTTTGCACGAGTTTTGAGAAAGAAGGAATTCAGATTTCAACTCGACCGTGTCGAAGCTTTTGCTGTTGATTCTGGAGTTGATATTGGTGCTGGTTTAATGTGGCTAGAGCTTCCGCCTGCATCATCTAATTCATCGTCTTCTAGGATTGACTTGATTAGCCAGTATTACTCGGCAAAAGATTTTTTAGTCCCTGGCATGATGAGGCGAATCATGAATCAATTTTCCTTTCATACTAAGCAACAGGCGTTTCGCCAACCATTGGATCTATCTAAGGATGAAGTAGAAGATATGTTCAAGATGAATTCGATTATAAAAGTTGGAGGGCAATTCCGTTCAGCTGATTGCATAATTGACAGTGTCCAATGTACATTGGATGAATTAAGTTTTGTTCTTGATTCACACCAATTCAGCACAACTGTTAACTTATTTAGATATCTTATCCTCGCTCCGCCTCCCAAGCCAAGACAAGCTCCGGGAGAGAGGATAATAGAAGTAGAAGGAGGAAAAAATGTAGCTGACGACGTTTCTGAAATGTCTGACGATGAAGAGGTTCGAACGAAGCTGAAGACAGTTGTGCGTGCTACAGATGGGGGAGAAGAAGTTTCTCAGTCGTCTGCATCCTCTGAAGAGAAGGATGTATTTGATCCAGAATCTATGGGGAGAGCTGGAGAATCAAATCAGTTCATGATGGAAAAGACGGAATTGGGTGACGAGTACATCAAAAATGTACTTGACACTTGGCGTGCTTCGCGCGGAAGGAAATTAGATCGAGATACATTAAGAAATGCAATCCAAGCAGTTGCTGGAGTGCTGGAAGAGCAACATCTTGAATCAAGAATGATTCGTCACATTTCTTGGTCGCTGTCGAAAGTTGGCTGGAAAATATATAGCCCTGATTTTATTGATGACATAGAAATTTCTCTCACAAACATTCAAGGTCAGCATGATTTTTTTGCGGACAGCGGTATTACAACTCAGGTCGAATTGGAAGACGTTAGAATCACGTCATTAATGCCATCACCGGAAGCCCAGACTTTTGTAGATCCTTCGGCGATTCTTACAAACAATCTAGATGGAGAAATGTCTCCATGCATCCGATGTGGAGAATTCTTCGACAGGGCATGGAATCATTCGCATGCGTGTTGTTTTCATGGAGATGCGTATGGAAAACGAGGTTTATTCAAGAGTGGAGTTTGGACATGTTGCAGTGCCATGCAATTCGAGGCCAAAGGATGCAAGGCCCGACCACACACTGGCAGAGAGCGATTTGCGCTGATTCGTATCGAAAACTTGCCGAGAGTTGCAGACGGACTGACACTGTACAAGCATATCGAGATTAATGTGTATCCTGAAGTTCCACACACCTTAGTAGTTCAGATGACCAAAAACATTGCTAATTTACTGATGGCTTACTTCTTGGGAGACACCGGTGATGTAATGAACAATCCTATAAGAAAAGAATCTGAAGAGGATTTCCTGGTTAACATTGAGGGAGGAGCGACGCCTCTAGATGGAAGCACAGCTGCGAGCGAAGAAGGCTCTTCATCTCCTTCTAAGGATGCCCTCAAGAAACAGGCGCTTCTTGGGGTGGTGAGCAAGCAGAAAACAATAAGCAAGTTTGGGAGAGGTCGCACCAAATCAGACGAAATCTCATCTTCTTTGACAAGTGGCGCAAGTAAGTTAACAAGTGAAGAAACAGTTGTAAGTGGAACTTCATTGGCCGGAAATAAAACCATTACAGGACGGAATGTTACCAAGACCAAGGTTAGTAGCGAAGAAGTTGCTATTGGAAAAAATAATGGTAGTCTTGCACGCAGAAAATCCAATGCAACGACCGAAAGAGATGATGCTGCTAAAGCCGCCGATGGCCCAAAACTAGAGGAGTTGGTCTTCATGAAGCACATGCGCATTGGTAATATCCGTATAGAAATATCCTTGGTTGGATTTCCAGTTGAAATTAGAAATTACGGTATAGGTGTTCCTTCTTTTTCGAGAGCCTACAAGATCGGCAATCCAACATACTTGAGTAAAAAGTATGTCGCCTTCTTGGTTTCAGAAGTGCTCAAGAGTGCAGCGAACAGTGGCATGAACAAGGTATGAATTTGATCAATACGGCATATTTGTTTGTGAGGCAGATTTATGTTACTATAATTTCATCTTTCTTTTCTTTCGCAGATGATCCCTCTACGGTTCGCTAGAAGAGACACCAGCGATGAAAAGTCTAGCAACGTGGATAGATCTAGGACGAGATCCGTAGAGTTAGATGATGGTTCTATTACATCTGAATCAGACAATGCAAGAAAAATGCTACTACTTGGGACCCCAGCGAAAGGTGTGGAGACGCAAACCAATAAAATGAAAAGGTTCTTCAAGCAAAACTTCAAGAAAAAGCCCGATGAGTGAGGTAATGCAATGTCTTACGATGCTTTGTCGTAATTAATCGGTTAGATAATAAAATGTGATTACCCGAATTTTGCAACTTGTGAAACTTTAGCTACATATCTTTCATCAAGATGTATTTAAATAATACCCACGTTCATTCGACTGGCCATGGCACGATTTTTCAAGTATTGTGCTAACATGAATGGAAAATTTGAGACTTCCTTGTAAGATGGAAAGTAATTAATATCCACAACCAACAATTTCATCTTGCCGCCCCTTATTGTAACCAACATATCGAACCCAAACAAAGTCAATCCAAACGCTTTGCGCACTGCTTCGACCACAGGTCTTATCTCACTAGAGGTGACAACATGACTAAAGTTCGCCGACTTCTTATTATCGGAACAAGATTCTGTAAAATCAATTTCGTCGTTTTTCACGCCAAAGTCGGACAATCCGGGATAAGGTTTCTGCGAGTCAAACTCGAGATGCGTGCAAAGATTGACATCACCAGGGTTCGACTCCCCCTCGGGAAGATTAGGAAGACTCGATCGTTGGAACACCATTACATCTTCTCCAAGGACATAGACTTTAAAAAGAATACCATCATGATTAGCATACTCCTGCAACAATGTAGGTCGAGGAGAAAGCTTTTTCAAGCCATTCCTATTCAACACGATCATCATTTTGTGACTCTCAGATGTTCCAGCTGCTGTCAATGGTTTGGCTATTATTGGAAATCCAAATGGAAGAGACTCAAAGTCAAATGTAATGGGCTTCCCTAATTCTTGGCCTACAACGTGAAATCGCGGAGTCGACACGGGAACCCCAGAAATGGTGGCCACACCGTTCAAATGTTCAGATAAAGTTCTTGCAATATCAGATCTGGACAAAACAAGTCGTACAGATTCAGGCGGGTCAACAAAGCAACATGAGGAGCGATGCTTTTTGTATTCTTCCAATCTACCCAGGCGTTCTGTAGCTTCTTTCCGACAGATACTGGAGTAACAAGTCCCACTGGCTGAAGACATGCTAAGTAGGATGTCCTCTGTTAACTTGTGCAAGATCACATCAAACTTTCCGCCGTGTTGTTCCTCCAAGGGGAAGTTCAGGTCTAGAGGGACAAACGAAACGCGGACAAAATGTTCTTTGCTAGGAAAGGCATGCATTTTATCTGCGACACGCTTTTTGTCGGTGGAGCTTTCACACGTAATCAGCGTTGGGTCGTCGTTTTCCAAGGGGATCAATGGCTTACTTTTGACAACATGATCGGTCTGATGGTCGAAATTCGGTACCAAAGTTCCACTTAGTGAGATTGAGGCACAGCCTGAGGAGACTAAGGATTTTGCATCTTGGTGGCTTGCCCCATCATTCCTGCAAGACGAATTTCTAACCGAATGAAAAGACTCTTGAACATCATACTCTTCTTCATCCTCAAGCATTTTGGAAGCCTCTGCCATAATCAGACCCATGGTACTCATTTTTTTGGGGCCAAAAGCATAGCCCACGATGATCGAAACATATTCTGGGTAATCTCCAGCTGAGTTATTTTGATAAAACCCACTAAAATGTTGATTTGGTCCGTCTGGAGCTGCAAAAGTCACTGATGATAATGATGATTTGCTTCTTTTCGATTTTCTTGGAATAGTAAAATGCCCATGTCCGTGATGAAGTAGCAAAGGCGCTGAAATAGCGGTGGTTGGTATCATATGGTGATCCACTTCTTCGTCGTATCGATGTTCTTCCTCACTCATGACGGCTGTTGTGATGATGTCCTTTATTGAATTTTGGCGCTAATAAATTCCTTTCGATAACCCTCAAACTATTTTTATACTATTACATCTCCTAACGAAAAGTAAAGGATGCTAATTGTTCTACGTGACATTTTAGTCACTACTTATTGATCACAGATCAACCAGAAATGAAATTTGCTTGACTCGATTGAATTTAAAACAAATATAATCTACTTGACCATTATCGAAAGATTCACAAATCCCAAAATTTTCGTCTTAATGTGCTGCGTTGCGTTGGTGGATGCAACTTAAGTTTGTTAAAAAGGCAAGCCTGCGTGCACTGCGAAGCTGCTGCATTTAAGTGACACATGTGACGCCAGTCAAATTTAGTTGTGTGGGGTTCGGTTTAGCGTGAATGCAATGCAATTTCTTAGTGTGCTGAAGTGAAACAATTGCCTTGACTTGAGCTTGCCCCATGCAGATGCAGGGCGCTATTGTCGCTCGTGTTACTGTACTGGATTGATAACAGGCAAAACTCACTCTTTAATAGGATTAAAGAACTCAGATTCCATGCCACAATATTTGTTTGTTCAGTGGGTGGATAAATATAATAACACAATAAAATTACTAAACATAAAGCAGAAGAGGCATTAGTGTTAATATGAAGCTTTTTCCCAATCCACCAAGTCCTTAATTCCCCTTAATACTCAATTAGATTGACGTTTTATGTCTTGAGCCAAACTATCTTATCTTATCATGAACTATGATTGCAGCAGACCTAAAACTCTTTTTGAGGGTGAAGAATTTTGCAAAGTAGTTCCATACCAGAGCAACTGTGTGGCTTTATGATGAAGTAAGAAACCAAGTGGACGATGGGGTTATGATATCATCTTCTCAATTTATGCTTGATGCCAAAGACTGTTATGAAGAAGATGTTATGGCAGTAACTCTGGTAGTACTTTACATACTTGAAATTGAGTTTCTCTTCTCACTGTTACACTCTACATGATGGCACATGGATGGTATTGATGCTTTTGATGCTTTTGATGCATTTCAGGTAGCCTTGGTTGCACTCCTCTCAGCACTCATAGTCTCTTTTGTATTCGTATTGATCAATGATCAATGATAACTAATACTAGAATAGATCTCAACCCTCTCAAACTGTTTGGCAGGGGTGAAGGTGTTGGGACGATGAGTAAAATAAAAATAAATAAAAATGCACAGAACGGCGTATATCCTTTAATTTGGTCTGCTTGACGGCAGTTTGCTAGTTCCCGGGACACGACATCACAATTTTTTGGGCTTTTGGTTGTGGATGCGGGGCGCTGAAGATTCATTGGTGTTCACAACAGATGTGAGGTATTTGCGGTTCTAGCTTTATCATAAGGAACTGAGGGTAATTCGTGATAGATATAAAAACGAGATGATGTATCATCAAGCAAATCCCATGTCAGCATCACTGCGATATTTTATCGAAGCGTCACCAAAGCTGACGCAAAACAACTATGAATCCATCGATGATGAAATTCATTTTTGTATAGCGTGAGATTAGACTAAGCTTTGTGGCGATGTCAAGTCTAGTTACCTATAACCAAAATAGATTTTACACCTAGTATACCTCTATGAGTTTACTGATAAAAGGACACCCAACTTGCATACTTTTTTGATTCATACTTTAATCATCCAACCCTAGGCACACGGAAGTTTTAAGCTCAATGCAAAACTCACTTGTAATAAAGCTGCACAAATTACACTTCTAACTTGCATTCAAGAGTCGGATATGTTAAGCAGCGCCTTGAATAAAAAGTAACTCTTGAAAATTGTGATATTGTCGAAAAATAAAATGTGTTAAACTTAGTTTTATATACATCATACAACAAATTTATGAAAGTTACAAAGATTTTTGGATCATTGATATTTTTTCTTTAAGTTTTTCACAAGATAAATCGAAAATATTTATTTGAATTAATAGTTAACAGTTTAAATTTTGCATTTAAAGATGGTTTCAATCAATAATCATCAATCAACATTCAACAATCACTCATCTATCAGCTTTTAACATTCAAAAATCAATAATCAATGATCAGCAATGATTAATCAGCAATGATTAATTAATAATCAATTGACAATTGACAATTGACAATTGACAATTGACATTAAACAATAAAATTAACAAAACAAGTAATTACCAAAAATCAAATAATTACAATCAACATTTCATGTTTAAAAGTCAAAAATCAATAATCAACATCCAAGTATCCAAAATCAAGCTCAATAATAAAGAATCAAATATTAATTAGTACTTATCAAGTATAAACAAAAAAAATTAAATGTCAAGTTTTAATTAGTAAATATTAAGTACTAAGTATCAAGTAACAATTTTAAAGTAACAATTGTCAAGAAACAATTGTTTCAATTATCAAGTAGCAAATATCAAGTAACAAGTGTCAAGTTTCAAGTTTTAAGTATCACCGACAATGAACTAGGAATTAGCAATAAACTTCAAATTATGACTCTGGGATAATCTACATTTCTTTGAGGAGCATTCAAATAGGGTTTTGCTAAAATATACGACCAAAATTGTTAAATACACGACAAAAATTGCTATAAGACGAAAAAAGGGTTTTGTTAAATACACGACGAAAACTGTTAAATACACGACCAAATTTTTTTAAAAAACGAAAAAAATGGAATACCCCACTACAGTTGCTAAAAAATTCCAGGACGGGTTTTGCTCAATACATATATGATAAGCTTAATTTGTAAAATAGATAGTTTCGACACAAGTCATTTACATGAACAAATTAGAAGTAATCACAAATTTCTATTCCAACAAGGTGTCTTTCTGTAATGGTTTCCTCCACAAGTTCTACAAATCACAGTTCTTCTTTTTCGACCACAAGAATTATTTAAAGAAACAGGATCTACATTGGATGTTCCTTATGGCTGGCTCTTCAAGGATTGGCCTTTGGATTACCATAATTTTGGCACGTTCAGGACAGGTCTTGGAGTTGTGGCCCATTCCTCTCACAACACAATGACAATAAATCTCAAACAATTGTTGAGCCTGGGTGATATTTGTCTTTGTTTTTCTGTGATTGGATGTTTTCAAACTTCTTGGTACTTTCCTCCAAAATCACATTTGATTGTGATATTTTTCTCTTTTTGGAATTTTTGGTTGCCACTGCATAGCCGTTCTGTTTTGTATGATTATTGCAGTATCAAAGCAGCTCTTGTGCAGTATCAAATTCTGCTGAAGGAGGTGATGTTAAATCAAAAAGTTGTTCATTATTCAGGATTAGTGATCAAAAAAACTTTGAATGTATAAAATAAGGTTTTCTGGCAATTTTGGTCGTTTATTCAGTAATGCTCGTCGTATGTTTGCGATTTGTCTTGTATTCAAATTTTGTAGTCTTTTTAAAAAATTTGTCGTGAATTTAGCAATTTTCGTCGTGTATATAGCAAAACCCTTCATATAACGAAAACAAAATAAATCCTAAATCCGAAGACAACACGTCATGCGTATACAGGCATTGCCTTCGTATTTGATAAATAAAGACTGTACGTGAGAAATGAGAACTAACTATCATAATGACTTGATGACCGGTTTTTCTACATCAAGCGAACCATTCCTGTTATTGAGAACACCAAGTTGTTGCTAAATTCAACCAAGTTATTGAGAGCTACCTATTATATACAGTAACATACGACTACCGTTAGAAACTTGTCAGAGTTGATTTTTTTTAAACTATTGCCACCTGCCAACTCATAAACTGCAAATAATTTACTGCATCAAATCACCCGAAAATTGAACGAAGCATTTGTTCCGCCTGGCAAACTGCCATAGCTCAATAGGTCTACCGGTATATTTATTTAGATTTTTCGAGTTAACGTAGGTGCTTAATAACATAAGCCTCGCGGATTGAGAGTACATTAATAAGTCCTCTAGACAAATGACACGTAAATGTGAATATGGTGTGACAAATGTTTTTCATTAGTCGCGATAGCTTCTAACATGACAAATACAAATGCATCTCGGATCTCGGGCCATCAAATTGATGTGCAGTCGTTTGAAAAGAAGAAAGCTTTTACAATTTTCGAATGCCCATAATCTGATCATAATAATGGCACAATGCTTCAACAAAATACAACGTCAGTTTAAATGTATATCCTTTTTTCTGAAATATTGACAATATTGACCATATTAAATGAATTGTGTATAAGAATGCACACAGTATGAATCGCTTTAACATATGCGAAGGAAATGAAACGGGTAAACTAAATAACTCGAGTTTTTTTGGATATTATAATAATGATGTCATCATTTCAACTGTGCCGAACAAGTGAGAATTCTGTATTACGAGTTTCTGATAGCCGTAGACTAATTATGGAAAGTGAGCCGATATTAATAAACAGCTGATACTGACTTCCAACAAAGCCAAGACATAGTAAGTACGGAAAAACATCAATAGAGACAAAAGCATGTCCGGTTAGACATGTCACATAGTACTTCATAGTACTGAAGCAGAAAATAATTATGTCTATAAGCAGTTTGTGAAATACTACCAAGGTTGTAAGCCCTCGTTCAAAAGTCCACTACTTTTTGTCAAGAACGTGAAGTTGAAAGGAACTCAAAGCAAAGAATGAATAAGATGGCGGTGGGATCAGACACTTTATCTAGAGGAGGTGCAGACTTGGACGACTATGATGTGTATACGGTGCAAGGTGGAGGACGTTATTGGATATGTCGTCCAAAAGTAATGGCATGCGTCTCTCTGTTATTAGGTTTGAGCTTTGTATTCATTGGAGCTACGATCTCGTCCAATAGACGGATTAAGGGGGAAAAAGAAGGCAATGATACTACAACTACGAATGTGGGAGATTATGAAGATATATCGGGAGATCATTCTGATGATATTCCCGAAATAGAAATAGTGCCCCCTCCATTCAATCTTGTTGAGCTTTGTGATTGGGACAGTATTGTTTTGGAAGATGGTCTTGCTGTGTGTGAGATGACATGCCAGCAAGCCTCATGCTGTCAACCAAGCAGCGGATCCAAAAATTGCTTCTCGGAAAGCTCGGATATTTGTTTGCAATATACTGCTTGCTATGCCGTTATTACAGAACAGTATGGGCCTGCCATTGGAAGCACTGATCAATCTTCAACCGATTTTAAACTTGGAGAAATCTTTGGCGAGTCTGGGGTGGGTTTATATTATGGATATTTCAATGCTACCGTTAATCAGACATCGGACGCGTCTGAAGTTCCCACATTGGAAAACGAGAATGGTACATCATTGTATGATAATGTCCCACCCACTCTCTCTGAAGTTTGTAATCGAAGTGACTTGACCGAATGTTCAGACCTGTGCGAACAAGGAAGATGTTGTTTTGAACCTGATAATGATTGCGGGTTTAATGAGGGCCAGAACTGTTATGGCTATGAACCGTGTGGCGTATTGGACTCGTTTGATGATGTTTGGAATTTAGCTAACCTGGGTGCAAACTACGGAGAGACGGCTATCACGAACGCCACTGGCGGATCATTGTATTACGATGATATTTTCGCTCCCGTGTCTGGTGGTACAGTCGATGCAATAATGATGGCGGCCCCCATTAAAGAAGCTTGCAGTCCAGAGAATATTTCTCAGCTTGGAATACAGACCTGTGAAGATATGTGTATGGCCTTTCAGTGTTGCTTCGAGGAGGGTGCAAGCAATTGCCGTGATATCAACGACTGCGAGGGAATGGGAGCGCCCTGCACTATCATATATGGAGAAATGCCACCATCATCATCGTAAAGTATCTCTGGCACGCGCAAGGTAGATACACGAAAAAATGTGATATGACTTCGCTTAATGAATCTCGTATTTCTTTTTTTACTTGGGGTATATACCAACAAAACTCTAGATGTAGGTGCGAGATTAGAGCATGATTACAGCCTTTCTCGAGTTTAATAGAAATCTTGTAGCACTATATACAATACCTGGAATCTGAAATAATTCTCTAAGTTTATTTATAATCTCGTCTAAGTTCTTATTTTCTTCAAACTCAATGCTAACATCAAACCAACTGCATTTAAGTCAAGATTCCTAACGCTAATAGTTTGTGTAAAAGTAGAACAATCTATGCATTGTCTATATCCAATGTGTCAAAAAGTCGAATGAAGATTTAAACCTTACATTCGGAGTTACACTTGCCGTAGCATGCGTAATTCACTTCACCACAGATCTCAGTGCAACGTATGCCGCGAGGATTCCCGGCACACTGAGCTGAATCCATGCATGCTATGGTTTTATTTACACATCCCATATGACACTTCTGATAACACTCCGAGTTACCGACTTGAGAACGTAAGTATCTTGGCCTTTCAATTGTTAGATTTGACGGTGAAGCCGACTTGGTTGAAAAAGAAGTAAACATGAAGAGGACGACAAGAATCTTTGACAGTGAAAACTGCATCTTGCTTAAATTCCAATGCTTTTTGTTTTGGTTAAAGCAACTCTCTCCCTGACCGAACAAGTTTTTCGGATCAATCCAATTCAAGATCAGAAATTGATTTGAAACTCCCTGGATAATCTCAATGGTTTTGAGCAAGGTTCACTCACTTCCATCGCTTTGCAATGGTGTGTTCTCAACAGGCAAATAATTGTTTTCAACATACATGAAGCAAGGATATCTCAAGAACTACGATTAAAAGAAGACATAACAATATCGGGGTCATTATAATAAATGGCAATTAACAATTTAAGTATTGGCAGCGATCTCAATGACCCGATTTGAAGACAGAAAAATTGATAACTGTGACGGTGACGAGTCATGCATGATATGCATGAGATGAGGTGAGTTCTTTAAAATCGAACGTGAAGTAGTTAAAATTCAACTGACCACCGACCAACATTAATCGGATAGCTATGTATGGTTTAAAAATCATAATTTAAAGATACCATTTGTCTTTTTTATACGACAGAGCTTTTTTACACGACAAAGATTCATGATATTTGCCATCAACGATTGGGAACCATAAATCTGAAAGGTCTTTTTCTTTGAACCATAAATCTGAAAAGTCTCTCTTCTGCCTTTTAACAATTATAGATTTGAAGCGTCTGCGAAGAATTGCCTTGAAATTTCAGCGCTCTAGGAATCAGTTGATGATCTTTTACCCAAAAAGATTGCCATGAGGATCCTACTTTGAGCGCTATTGTTTGATTGGAATGCACGATTTTATCGTGAGAAATTATTTCTGGCAAATACGGTACGTTAATTCGCTTCAACATCACTGACGTATCACAAGATATGCGAACTCCTTGCTTAAATATTCATGTTTTCATCGTTCTTCGATGTCAAGAGTGTAATAATTAATACTCCAATGCTATTAAGTTAATTCAAAAT
>Ga0075156_10000831_pt1 | contig 16417 bp, 12 predicted proteins | sample JI81AbrownDNA_FD_70966 | JGI IMG/M metagenome (GOLD analysis project Ga0075156, IMG submission 70966) | Wastewater effluent complex algal communities from Wisconsin, to seasonally profile nutrient transformation and Carbon sequestration -... | ecosystem: Engineered > WWTP > Effluent > Algae...
CTCAAAGACAGCGCGATCTAAAGCAAAAACGGTGCTGCCAAACATTGAGAGAAATCGGCGATAGGTATCCCAAGCCACCTTTTCGCCAGCTCTAACAGCCAGAGCCGACACCACCTGACGATTGAGACCAACGTTAAGGATAGTGTCCATCATGCCCGGCATACTAACTGGAGCACCAGAACGCACAGAAACAAGCAAAGGATTCTTCGTGCAGCCGAAGCGAGAGGCACTTTTCTCTTCGAGACTGCGAATTGCTTGCAGCAATTCGTCAGCAAAAGACTTTGGCAATGCTCCATGCTCGGCATAGTAGCGCGAGACCTCAGTACCCACAGTTACAGCCGGAGGCACAGGTAAGCCGAGAGCATTCAACTGAGCTAAACCCAGGCCTTTGCCACCGCGAACATCGGCACTCATACTGCTGACCGGTCCGGAGTCAATGCCATAAATCAACGGTTCAGAAATTAGACGACGCCACAGTCGCTTGATTTGCCTGAGACAAGTCGTCGCAACTGAGACTTCACGGCGAGCAGATTTGATAGCAGCTGCAAGCAGCTGCCCATGGTTGTGCATAAGTCTCCTAATTAAAGTTACAGTTCAGAATCAATAAGCTCGTCAACTTCGCAGCGGTTGCGCTGCTAATTCTGGTCGTATCCGGCCACGAAGGCGATGCCGTCGGCCGCATGATAAGCCCTTTCAAACTGGCCGAAGAAACCCAACGGTGAACCAATCGCTTGAGGCAGTTGTTCGATAGCCGCTGCACTGCCACTACTGACGGTGAACTGGGCTGCCGTCGAACAAGTGTCGAATTGGTACACGTCAGGTCCGGCTAAGCGCGCTATCTTTCCTTCCAAACAAACCTTAGCGCGCTGCACTAAAGCGATTGCACTAGCACCGTTGCCGGGATCAGCCAAAGAAACATAAGTGGCTTTATACATTGTAAATCTCCCTTTATTTAGACAGTACTGCTCAGAGAAGCTTAGGCAAGCAGACCGCACTCTTCATTCGTAGAAAAATTGGAACTTGGTAAAGAAATGCATGATGGTAAATAGATCGGCTCGCCGAAGCGATCGTCTATCAAGATAATGGACAAGCCAGTGCGCAACCATTGCCTCAGTTTCTAGGGCAAAAACTATTCAAATCAGTGGTCGTCTGATGTTTCTTCGGGGGTTATCTGCTCAAGAAGCGGAGGCGGTTGTCAACACCAACTCTAGCGTCATGCAGTCGCATCTCCAAGACTTCAGGAGAGATTTTCAAAAGATCAATTGCAGCCACCTAGCACTGACATTCAACCAGGCAGTAAAACTGGTTGCCAGCAAAGAAAAATTATCAATTAATCCATTCTGCAACAAAGCATTTAGCTTCAGCCGCCGCTGGATATTTTTCAAGCTAGTGCAAAGGGGCAAACAGCATCTTTTCTTGTTTATCGACAGTCTTTTCAGCTTCAGTTAAGACTGCCACCCGCGGAAAAATTCGTCTCAATTGTACGAGATTCTCCTTCATCGCAGAAGGCAGAAAAAGCTGCCTGAACTCAATACCCTTAAGCTTCCTCACGCCAGCAATACTGACAGAGGTACCACGCAAATCAAGTCTCTTCAAATTTTTCAACGACTGAATATAATCCAAGCAGCTATCATTAAACCTGACATTTCCTTTTACCGACAAATCTTCTAACTGTCGACAATTGCCCAGATACCTAGCCCCAGCTGCATCTAAATGTGTCCAGTCAAGATTGAGTACCTGCAATTTGGGAAACTGTCCAAGGTATTTCAGATTCTCCGGCTTAAGCTGACAATAAGATGCCAATAAACCGCGCAAGGCCGGTAGTGTAGAAAGTTCCTTGAAACACCGACCGTCGATGGAAGACAAAAAACAACTAATGACCACAAGAGAGGGCACGTCTTTTAACTTGGCCAAACCTGTATCAGTAGCCTCAGAGCGATCAACATTAACCTCTGTCAAACCCTGAAAATGCACAACATGAGCTAGAGCAGCATCACACATATCATCTTCGCGATCGGCAAGCGAAATCATACCGAGCTTTAGACCGTCAATTCCTACTGGAGAAATCTGATCTAGATACTTTGGATTTTCGAAGACGCGGCGATTAGCCTCAAAAATCACCCGCTGCCCAGCCGGAACACTGACTGTCACATCACCCATAGCACCAGCCACGGCATGATTTTGCACAGGAGAGCCAAATAACATGGTTTCATTACCGAGGTTGATCACCCCTAGAGCTACGGCTTTAGGAAAATGCAGTGTTCTCTTAGAGGCTGCCTGGATCTTCGCATCATTAGCTTTCGAGTAAGCAGCGCTATGGCAACCGCTAAGAACAACTAAGAGCGACAAACAATACGATAAGTGCTGACAAACCAGACGTTTTTCCCTTAGTACTGACATCAAGGGCTCCAATGAGAAACAGGCCTAAATACTAGCAAGAATCAGGCAGCCAGAAGTTCAAGGTCTAGTAATGTTTCTCAATTCAAACCACTCGCTACATAGAATAGTAAAAGGCAAAGAAAAAGAAAAGCAAAAAAAGAAAGGAGAACCAAGAGAGCAAAAGCTCTGATGGTCCTCCTTTCCCAAAACTGCGGTTGCTGTTTAAAGACTAGCTTATCTTGCTAGTTTCTTGTTTATTGTCTCGTTCAAATCCTGTCTATTTCCAGCCAAGACCTGAGAGGATGCGGACAAGCCAAGCCTTCAGCCTCGCCAGGAAACCGGGGCCAGAGACTGCACCACGAGTGGAGGCGTCTTGCTGCCGATCATCAGAAACAGAAGTGGCAGCAGGCTCAACTGAGACTGCAGTGGTGTTGCCTTTTTCCGCCGCATCACTGGCCTTGGTGGCACAGCAGGTCGGCTCGGCCTCTTGCTCGTGCTTGGCCCGCACGAAGTTAAGGAACGAACCCTCAACAAACCAATTGATCTGGTCACGACCCATGCCATGGCTCAGCTCAACGGCCTCACTTGTGCCATCAGCGTGAGTGATGGTGGCAATGACGTTCTGCTCAGGAGCAAGATTTTTCAAGCCAGCCAAACTGAGGCGGTCACCAGCTTGAATCTTGTCGTAGTCATCTGGCTGCACAAAGGTGAGAGCAAGCATGCCCTGCTTCCACAGATTGCTTCTGTGAATGCGGGCAAAGCTACGAGCAATGACAGCGCGACCACCAAGATAGCGAGGGCTCATAGCGGCGTGTTCACGGCTGCTACCCTCACCATAGTTGCTGTCGCCAATCACCACCCAGCCCATACCACTGGCCTTGTAATCACGCGCCACCTGGCTCAGCGACTTGCTTTCACCCGTGATCAAGTTAACACCCGTGCCAATAGTGCCAGTGAAGCTATTGCTGACACGACTGAACATGTTGTCCGAAATGTTATCCAGGTGACCACGGAAGCGCAGCCACTCAACCCCAGCCGGAGAAATGTGATCAGTGGTGCACTTACCCTTGGCCTTGAGCAAGACCGGCAAATCGCTCAGATCATTGCCGTCCCACACAGGGAAAGGCGAGAGCAACTGCAAGCGGTGGCTCTTGGGTGACACTTGCACAGTCACCTGTCGACCAGCAGGAGCATCAACGATGGCCTCCGGGTCACCAACAAAACCATTGGGAGGAAGAGCGTCAGCCGTCGGCGCAGTCAACCTGAACTCACTGCCATCAGCTGCCTTGAGCGTGTCTTTGAGAGGGTTGAAAGCCAGGGTGCCAGCCAATGCAAACGCCGTGACAATTTCCGGACTGGCGATAAAAGCGTGGGTCGCCGGATTGTTGTCGTTGCGCCCCTTGAACGGCCGGTTGAACGAATTGATGATCGAATTGGCCTGACCATCCTTAACGTCAGAACGCTGCCACTGCCCAATGCAAGGGCCGCAGGCATTGGCCAAAACTTGGGCGCCGATGGCTTCGAAGTCTTGCAACTGGCCATCGCGCTCGATAGTGTTGAAAATCTGCGTCGACCCCGGAGTGACAAGAAAACCACACGCCACCTTGATACCGGCCTGGGCAGCTTGCCTGGCAATGTGAGCAGCCCGCCCCATATCCTCGTAACTGGAGTTGGTACAACTGCCAATCAGAGCGTAGCTCAAACTGAGAGGATAGCCCTTCTCTTTGGCTTCAGCAGCAAACTCCGAAAGCGGCCGCGCCAGATCTGGGGTGAAGGGGCCGACAATGTGCGGCTCGAGGGTGCTCAAATCGATTTCGATGACTCGGTCGAAGTACTTCTCCGGCTCCGCTTGCACTTCGTCATCGGCGTGCAGCAGGTGCTCGTACTTACCGGCAGCAGCGGCCCAGTCGGCGCGGTCGGTGGCAGCCAGATAGTCACCAGCAGCGGTGCTATAAGGGAAGACCGATGTGGTTGCACCGAGTTCAGCACCCATGTTGGCAATTGTTGCCTGACCAGTAGCACCAAGGCTAGCCGTGTCGCCAAAATACTCGATAATGGCCGAAGTACCACCAGCCGCACCGAGAATACCGGCGATCTTGAGGATGATGTCTTTCGGGGCCGTCCAGCCATTGAGCTTGCCAGTCAGCTTGACGCCAATCAGCAAGGGCCAGGTCAAACCCCAGGGTTCGCCGGCCATGACTTCAACTGCATCAGCACCGCCGACACCAATGGCGAGCATACCAAGGCCACCGGCATTGGGGGTGTGCGAATCAGTGCCGACCATCAGAGCACCGGGGAAAGCCAGGTTTTCCAAGATAACCTGGTGGATAATGCCCTTGCCCGGTGCACCAAAGGCAATACCATGGGCAGCGGCGGCAGTCTTGAGGAAGTCGTAGACTTCGTTGTTTTCGCCATAGGCGTCAACCAGGTCGAGCTTGGCGCCAGATTTGGCACGAATGAGGTGGTCGCAGTGGATGCTGGTAGGAACGGCCACTTGGCCCAGACCCGCCTGCATATACTGCAACATCGCCATCTGTGCCGTGGCATCCTGCATAGCCACACGGTCGGGCAGAAGGGCGACCTGAGTCTTACCCCGCACCGGCAGCGCAGACCATGACGCTAATTGGCCCTTGTCGAAAAGGTGAGCGACAAGAATCTTCTCAGTCAATGTCAGCGGCCGCTGAAAGCGCTTGCGAGCCTCAGCAATAGCGGCTTCCATGGCCTGATAAAAGTTATTGAGGGTGTTACCTGTTTGTGATTTCATGCGATTCTCCCGCTTAAGCGATGAGAAAGATGGCGCCCCGGAACTAATCGCAGTCAAAGACCAGCGAAAAATTCTTGAGGCGCCATCTCTAAGTGATTGGGAAAGGACTTTAGGCAAAACTACTGGTACTGCCAATAAGTCCGCAGTGTTATTACCGGTATTACTCGGCAGGCATCTCGCCAGTGTAGAGCGAGAGCGGGCGGAAGAGCTTGTTGTCAGCGATCTGCTCGGCGACGTGTTCACCCCAGCCGATGATGCGACTGGTACAGAAAGTGGAGCTGAACAGTTCGCGCGGAATGCCCACATGCTCAAGAACGACTGCCGTCCAGAACTCGACGTTGACGCGCAGCGGGCGAACAGCCTTGCCCTCGGCAGCAGCACGCAGGTTCTGCTTCTCAGTCAGAACAGCGAGAGCAGCCTGCTCGGTCACCTTGGCCAGCTCGATGCGCGGACCGTTCTGCCGCTCGGCCACACGCTTGAGGGTGATGGCACGAGGGTCGTCAGTGCGATAGATGCGATGACCAAAGCCCATCAAGCGAACGCCAGCAGCCAACTGTGCTCGCACCCAAGAGTCGGCCTTGTCGTTGCTGCCAATGGCGTCAAGCATGTCGAGCACCGGGCCGGGAGCACCACCATGCAACGGCCCCGACAGGGTACCGATACCACTGGTGATGGCAGCGCCAACATCAGCACCGGTCGAAGCAGTGACGCGAGAAGCGAAAGTGGAAGCGTTGAGGCCGTGATCCATGGTGAGAATCAGGTAGGTCTCCACCGCCCGAACATTCTCGACCGAAGGCTTGCTGCCAGTAACGCCCCAGAGATAGCGCTCAGCATAGCCGGCGTTGCCGTTCTTGAGACGAGGACGCCGACCAGTGTGCAAGACTTCAACGATGCTCGGCGCCAGAGCGCAGAGAGCGAGAATTTCTTCGACAGCTTCGTGCTTGGGCCGATTGAGCCAGGGCTGATAACCACGCTTGTTGGCAATGGCCGAGAGAGCAGTGCGGAAGGCCGACAGCGGCTCAATGCCGCGCAGCTTCTTGATCAGATTGACCTCATCGGCAGGCAGGCGACCGAGGTTTTCAATCTTGTCCTTGAAGGCAGCCAGTTCGCTTGCATCGGGCAGGTGCCCTTCATGCAAGAGGAACCAGACTTCTTCGATGGTGTTGTTCTCAGCCAGTACAACAGCGTTGTGACCAGCCAGAACGAGCTTACCAGCAGCACCATCGACATGGCTCAGTCTCGTACGGCAAGCAACGACCCCTTCGAGGCCGGCGGAAAATGTTTGAGTGTTCATAGGTCTTTTCTTTTTGATTCAGCAACGCTCCAAAGAACTTTAGATCGTTCTCAAGGGGCGGTGCGGCGGTGTTCTAGCAAGTTGTTCTGCCCCAATTGCAGCAAAGTGGCGCAAAAAGGGCTTGTGGCTTGCTAGGTTGCAAGAATTTGGATGGAAGAAACTTAAATTGGAAGAATTGTTTTGCTAGAAGAGAGTTTAGGAGAAAGAATACGCTCTTCTCACTAGCAGCTATATTGGCCTCTATTCCAATCTTGGCTACCTCATTGCATTTTTGCTTTTGCTAAACTTGGCAACTAAAACCGCGCCAACTGCTTAAAACAAGACACTTACAGCAAGTTGATTAACGCTCGCGTGAGTTCGCATCAGCTCAATGCTCCGCCGGACAAGCGGTTGGTAAGGGGATAGCCTCACCCGAGAAAGGCAGTGGCTGCATCAAACTCGGATCAATGTCACTTGGGTGTTTTGTCTCTCTCTCCGTCGGAGACCAATTACCTATATCGCCATACACGACGTTGCTCTTACCGGCTAGAAAGTCACGAACAGAGTCGCGCCGGAGCATTGAAGCAAGTGATGGCGATTTGTGCTCACCAGGGCGCATTGGCGTTATTCCAGGAAAACCAGCTATTGTTGGCGCACAAGCAGGCTCCGAAACTGGCACTGCCACAGGCGATGGACACCTACGCTCAGAAGCAAGCATGATGAAAAGCAAGCCAAAAAGTACACAACCGATAGAATTTTTCAGCCTTAGCAATGCGATTTTGCCTTCTGTGTGTAATCAGTCATAATCAATGAACTTCGGAACAGCCAGCAGAAAGCAAAGCTCATGCTCAAAGCTAGTTCAAAAAAATGGCGAAGTCAAGCAGCACTCAGCAACGACGAGAAACAAAAGAACCATGCTACCAACAGAGCCAGAACAGACCCAAGATCAGATTCTGGTGCTAAATCTAAAGAGAGATTTGCCAGAGGCATTCAAAATAGTATTTCAGACCATGGCTGCCACACCAATTATTTCAGCATTGTTTGTACTGCTAACACTATTTGATGATTTACTGCCACCTTTAACCCTCGACACACTCTGGGCACTAATCCTGCAACTAATAATCACGCGCAACATCATCAACAATACCTACAAAGCTGCCTTCCCCGAGTCAAAAACAGCGAGCCAACACTTCCAAACAAAATGCCTGGCTAGAATGTTCGGAATACAATTTATTTGGGGCTTAGGCACGCTGCTATGCGGCTTGCTATTGATAGCACCAGGCATATACTTTGCTTTAGCCCTATCCCTGTGCCTGCAGTTCGTTGTTCTAGAAAACGAAAGCGGTTTTGCAGCGATAAAGAGCAGCTGGAATCTGACCAAGGGCAAGAAATGGCAAATAATCAAATATGTCGCACTAGGGCCTCTTATTTTGACGTCATTAGCTCTTGCAGCCACATTTGGCGCTGGGTTTGTCGTAACACTTGTTGGCCTTAATCTCGATGCGGCCAACACCGAAAAAATAACCGACATCATTGCAGCAGTAGCTACTCTCATAGTCGAGTTGATAGTTCTATCGGCTCAGCCACTGGCAGTAAAAATCTGGATCGACCTCATGCACAAATCCGGCCGCTGCACTGCGATCGAAAGAAAAATTGCCGAGCAGCAAGTCGCTTAGCCAGCACCGCACCACGACATTTTCACATGACAGCACGCCGCCACTAGTGATACCATTGGGCAGGCATCCCTGGGCGAAATTTCTACATCAACCAAGGTAAGTAGGCACCATATATGAACCAATTACCATCCGGTATTTCTTCCAGTCCTGTCCCAGAGCTACACTTCATGAGTGACTGGACAAAGTCATTCAACATAGTAATTGAATCAGTAACAGCCGCACCCATCCCAGTCGCTTGTGTGCTTGGAACAGTCATGGCTCAATTGGCATTGCCGAAAGTTCCAGGATGGGGCCTACTACAGACAGTGATCACATTTTTTGTATTGTCAAAACTAATTCAAATTACCTACAAAAGCCTAGTTCCCGACTCGCGCCAGCGGCCAGAACTGTTCCCAGTCAATCCAGAAGCTAAAATGTTTGGTGCCGCAATAGTGATCAATATTGGCACCATGATCGGCATGTGTTTCTTCCTGGTACCGGGCATCTGGTTCGCCTTGGTTCACGCCTTAACCCAAGAAATTGTAGTACTGGAAGGCTGCGGTGTCTTTGAAGCAATGAGCAAAAGCAGACAACTAATGGCCGGAAACATATGGCGCATTGCCACCTATTGCTGCTTCTTGCCGATGGCCGTCGGCCTTGTGGCGCTCATCATCGTAGGCATCGGATGTGGAATTTTATATTTTGCAGGCGGAGTGATAATGCGCGGTGAAGCCGGCCACGAAATACTGAAAAACATGATAGTAGCCGTGTTCACTGTTGTTTTCATGGCTCTTGGTCTAACCTTCAAAACCCTGGCAGTGAGGGCCTACGTGCACTTAATGCATGCAAGCGGAAACCGCACCGGTATTGAACAACAACTAGGCAACAACATCGGCATGAGCTAACCCTGCATTTATGAGCAGCAACTAAGCACTTGACTGGGCACATTTGTTTTTGACCTCACGTCTAAAAACAAATGTTCCTTAGTCAGAGGTCGAGAAGTGCTGTCATCAACTTATAGGCAACCCAGCAAACACCTAGCACTACTCTCATGCTTGCTAACAAGCTTTACCCTGGCACCATACGGATACTGCATAGTTCCACCTAAAGGATCTAACGCACAAAGCTTGAGATCAACTCAGCGCCTCAGCAGTCGCCCCCAGGCAGAAGGAAGCGGCAGCCTTGAAGCCAGCGACCAGAGCGGCAAACAACTGGGTCTCTGCCCCCTCAAGCATACAGATGTACAAGCGGATATTTCAGGCTATGTCGCTCGGGTAAAAGTCGAGCAAGAGTTCACAAACCCTTTCTCAGAACCAATTGAAGCAGTCTATACCTTCCCCCTATCGCACACAGCGGCGGTAGATGAAATGACAATGCAGATTGGCAATCGCACAATCGTTGGCAAGATTCTCAAACGAGATGACGCCATGAAGGCCTATAAAGAAGCCAAACGAGAAGGTAAATCCGCGGCCAAGCTCGACGAAGAAAGACCTAATATATTCACTCAATCAGTGGCTAATATTCCGCCCCATAGCACAATCAAAATTCAAATTACCTACAGCGATCTGCTGGCCTACCATTCTGGAAAATATTCATTCGTATACCCTATGGTGGTTGGACCAAGATACATGCCTGGTTCGCCCATAGGCGCGCAGGGCAGCGGCACAGAACCAGATACAAGCAGAGTGCCAGACGCTTCACTTCTATCGCCGCCAGCTTCGCCGCAACATACCAGAGCTGGACACGACATCGCTCTCAAAGTAAATCTCGATGCCGGGGTAACTTTCACTGATGTCAAAAGCGACTTGCACAAAATCACAAACGATCAAATCGCGCCTAACAAGGCGATTATACAGCTACAACCAAGCGACCGCATTCCCAACCGCGACTTTGTTTTAAGCTGGGCAGTAGGCGGAGAACAGGTTAAATCTGGCTACCTGACACACAAAGACGGCTCCACTGGCTACTTCACAATGATGCTGGTACCACCGGCCAAACCTAGCCAACAGCAAATCAATCCACGCGAATTAGTCTTCATCGTTGATCGCTCTGGCTCCCAAAGCGGTCTCCCTCTGCAAAAAGCCCGAGAGACTATGCTCTATATCCTTGATCATCTCAATCCTCGTGATACGTTCCAAGTAATGAGCTTCAGCAACGGCATCGAACTACTTTTCGCAAAACCGCAACCAGTCAGCGCCGACACTATAGATGAAGCGAAAAAGTATGTCGCAAACTTGCAGGCCGACGGTGGCACCGAAATGATGCAAGCAGTCGAAATTGCCAATGAAATGCCCGCCGCAGATCACCGCCTGCGCGTCTTTGCCATCATGACCGACGGCTATATCGGCGACGACAAGCAAGTAATTGACTTTGTCAAAACTACTCGCGCTAAATCTCGTTGGTTCGCTTTCGGCACAGGCAACTCTGTCAATCGCTACTTAATAGATGGCATCGCCAATCATGGCGGCGGTGAAGCCGAGTATGTTCTACTCAATAGCTCATCAGAGAAAGTAGCTAAACACTTCCACGACAAACTTTCGAGCCCAGTACTCACTGATGTTGCTATTAAGTTCGAAGGCCTTGATGTAGCAGAGATCAATCCCAAAATCTTGAATGATGTTTGGGCAGAAAAGCCGCTATACATCACAGGAAAATACACAAAGCCAGGCAAAGGATTAGTAATACTGAAAGGAATCCGCGGCGGAGAGCCCTATGAACAAAAAATGGAAGTAGACCTTCCGGCTGCCAACGCCAGCAACCCATCTCTTCCTTCTGTTTGGGCACGCTCTGAAGTAAGCGAGCTGATGCACAGTTCAGAAGATCAGGCCGGGCAGGTACCGCCAGCTATTCAAAAACAAGTTGAAAATTTGGGCTTGCAATATCACCTCCTGACCAAATTCACTTCTTTCGTGGCTGTAGACAACAGCGAAAACAGAGTGACTCCAGCGTTACGCTCAACCCAGGTAACAGTAGAAACACCTGATGGAGTTTCTATGCGCGAAGCCCCAAATACTTTTAAGCCGGGCAATTTAATGCCACTCAACCTACCAGAAGAAGTCGGTCGCATTCAGGGCCCCAGAGACATGAACATGTTCCATGTTGAACCAACAGTCTTAGATGAGCGGCACTACTCTTCTGGTCGAGCAGAAAGGCATCAAAAAACTTCTCCAACACTGCCAAATGGCGCACCGGTTCCAGACGAAGCACAAGCACTCCCAACAGCCAGCACCGGGGCCGGAAAAGCGCCATACGCAGGAACAGCAGTTGGGGCCTTAGCAGGAGGCAACTCTCGCAAGCGATTCGATTCGCTTTATGGCTCACCAATTCCATTCAAAAGCCTGACTCTCAAAGGTGCGCCGCCACATTCAAGCACTGAATTTGCCAGCATAGCTGCTCCGAAAAAAGAACAAATCAAAGCTCTGAAACAATCGAAGCCAGACCGGTCACAGAGCACAACAGTTATGATGAAGGGACAGCCTGTCACAGTTATAAGTTCCATAAACAAACTGAGCGGCAGCAAAACCGACAGAGGAAGCGACGCACATCGAATTAAACGACTAGAAGAAGCTGCTGCCAACAAAAACAAAATCGACAAAGAATTACAGAAGACCATGGCGTCTTGGAGAAAAATCCAGGACGACTCAACCACACTAAAACTGAAGCTCACATTGAAGGAAGCCGACCCTTCAATAGTTGGGCTTCTCAAAAAGCTGCACATAGTGGTCATTTCGACTAGCGTTAACGCCCGCGAAATCGTTGCCACTGTGCCCGTACGCCGAATAATGGAATTGACTAAATTGACAGCGGTCGAGCGCTTGTCTATAGAGCCATAGACCATTTCGGCTGCTAGTAAATGAACAAGGGCTGCTACTCCCCCGGCGGCCCTTGTTCATTGTTACCCTAAAAACTGGGTATGAACTTAGCTAGGAAACATGGCATCCAACCCTAATTGAAGTAGGTGATTTATGTCATTGCCATTTTTCGGCAAAAAAAAGCAAATAGTTCAACAGATCAAAGAGCACATGGGTTGCGACCCGGCCAGCCTGCCCATTCTCTCGGAAGAATTTGAAATATGGAATCACCCCAACTTACACCTGGCCTTAGAAGATTTCACTACCCGCTCAGGACGCTCGGCCAAGCTAATAGGCATTCAAGGTGGAATTCTCAGTTTTGGCGGCATTAGTCTAGCTGAAATTGTCACACCCAAGACCATGGCTGGCTTTGCTGGCCTCGGCGGCGCCAAAGAAGGCCCTGTGCAATACAGCAATGTCGATTTAGCCGACGGCAAGAAGCTAGCCTGCGTGCAAGGAGCACTCTATCTGGTCAGTGGGGAGCCCAAAATCATCTTTCTCATGCGTCCTAACGGCCTAAAAATAGCCGGAGGCGGAGGTACTACCCTCGATGTTTTAGCGCCGGATAAAGCTGCGGCAGAGGCCGCTATGGCAGACATTCGCAAGGCTGTGAATGAACACAATATCTATCGCGGCAAAATACTGTCTATGACAAAACAAGAAACCGTTGGCGGCCCCACAACAGTCGGCGGTATCAAATTTCACTCGGTACCAACGATCGAGCGCAGCAAAATCATTTTGCCAGAAGGCTTACTTAAGCGCATTGAACGCCAAACGACCGATGTTGGGCAATACAGCGAAGCCCTGCGCAACGCTAAGCGCAAAATGAAACGCGGCATCTTGCTGCACGGCAAACCCGGTACAGGTAAAACACTAACGGCTATGTATCTTGCTTCAGCTATGAGCGATCGCACAGTGCTGTTAATGACCGGCAACGGCCTGGGCCTAATCGAAAGCTCTTGCTCTATCGCTCGCTGGCTGCAACCTTCGATGGTTGTTATCGAAGATGTAGACCTAATTGCAGAGGAACGCACCAACACCTCATCAAGCGGACACGCCCTAATGTTCGAATTGCTCAATCAGATGGACGGACTTAACGATGATTGCGATGTGCTCTTTTTGCTGACCACCAATCGACCAGAAGTTTTAGAACCGGCCCTGGCCTCGCGCCCCGGCCGCATCGATCAAGCTTACGAAGTGCCGCTGCCAGACAGCGACTGCAGGCGCCGTTTGTTTGAGCTGTACAGCGAAGGCATGACAGTTGAGCTTGAGCATCTCGATACTTATATAAAGAGAACAGCTGGCGCTAGTGGTGCCTTCATCAGCGAACTAATGCGCAAAGCCGCTCTATTTGCCGCGCCCGATGGAGTTCCCATAGTCGTCAAAGATAAGCATATGGATGAAGCAATGCATGAACTAGTAATAGTAGGCGGCTCCTTGACCAAGAACTTATTAGGCTTCAAAGACATAGGATTCTCACTGGGAGACAATTCCCACTAGATCGAGAAAAATCATCTTCACAATTAGTGAACAATTCGACAAGATTGGTTGACTTTGTTTTTCGCTCAGTCATAATAGTGCACATGTTTACACGTCACATGTGCCGCCACTGTTGTCATTCCGTCCACCAACGGAGGGTAATGCGCTAGCGCATTTGAGTAAGTAAACAAACTTGCTGCAGAGCACAAAGCTCCCCTCCACTCACCGGACGGGAGCATTTTTTTTGCAAATAAAATGGCTTGAAGAGCTGGTCTCTAAAAGCCTGACTGAATGCGCCTTGGCGCAAGCCGCAGTAAAAAAATGAAGATCAAAACTAGCTGCGACTCGAATCAAACAACTACGACAACAACACTACAAAATACTGGAGAACGAATAATGAGTACTACAACTGAAAAGACAAACGAAAACAAACAAACTATCAAAGCCGAATGGCAAGCCAACAAGCTACAAACTGAAGTTCTAAAATCAGTGGCAACCCTATACAACTCGCTAGAAACAATTCTTTCAGAGCAAAACGCCCAAGTAATTGCTGAAGTAAACAAAACTATTCTGATCAACAAAAACTATTACGCCAGCCTGCCAATTGAAAACCCAACCGACCTGGCCAAAGCAGTTGCCGAATACACCACAAACGTTCTAGGCATCAAGGTTAGCACTGTGACCACCCCGACCAAAGCCACTATTGTTTTTGAAGGTGGATCGCTTGCAAACAAACTAGCCACAATCAACAAACTGCAAGAAGAAGCAGTAGAAAAACTGATTATTGCTTACAAAAACGGACTGGCCGATCTCGGCGCAATCTACGGTTATGTCACTGAAGTAACCACTGCCCAACCTGATTTCATCGTCACTTTCAGCAAAGAAAAATAGACTAAAAACTAGACTGAAAACTAGATTCATCTATCAAATTACAAGAGCGGTAAGGTAACACTAGCGCTAGTAATGGTTAAGCCGAGATCTTCTAAGATCTTGGCTTTGCCGTTATATATCATCGCACCGTAATATGTTAGTCAATAAAAAACAGAAGCCTATTTAAGTCACAGCAGCTACAATTTCAGAGTCGCTAGTTCGTACCAAATTGGACGCTAATGCCTCGCTTTCAATGTTTTTCCAGCCCGCGATATTTTGCGCCATTGCCAGATAGGCACCCCTTCCCCATGAATAAATTCATTGACTCAGCCAAGCGCTTAGTCGATGAAGGCACATTATTAGCTGAAGAGATTATTGATCCCGGTCTAATTGCTGAAGAAGATCTTCTACGGGTGCATACAAACGATTATGTCCAGTCAATTGCAATTGGCAACTATTTCGGCATAACCAAACGAAAACTCGGCTTGCCCTGGAGTCCCGAGCTAAATATTCGCAGCCGCACTGCCGCTGCCGGAACAATACGGGCCACAGAAGCAGCGGCCCAACAGGGCATTAGTTGCAATCTTGCCGGTGGAACGCACCACGCTTTTCCTGATCACGGCGAAGGATATTGTGTTTTCAATGACATCGCCATTGCTGTGAAGAAGCTGCATTTTAGGGCCCCTTCCACAAAAGTTCTAATCGTTGATTTAGATGCCCATCAAGGCAACGGCACTCATTTCATTTTAGGTAAGGAAGAGCGGGTCTTTACTTTCTCTATGCATGTGGGAGTTAATTACCCCTCGCAAAAAATACCGGGCACAAAAGATATCGAGCTAGAGCGCTATGTTCAAGGTGACATCTACTTAGAAAAGCTGCAAGAAACCCTGCCCCACATACTGGCTCAATTCGAGCCAGAGCGCGTGTTTTATATTGCTGGAGTGGACGTACACAAAGATGATCGTTTTGGCCAGATGGGCCTAACTACAGAAGACATGGCTCTGAGAGATAGTTTCGTCATCTCTTCTGTGCGCAAACTGAAATTGCCTCTTGTGGTTGTTTATGGTGGCGGCTACAACAAGCATCCGCAAGTTACTACCGAATTGCACTGCCAGACTGTGCGGATTGCGAAGAGTTTCGCCGATTGACGAACTGAGCGGCTAAAGCTGATGGAAGAACGCTTGCAGCAAATAAGCTGACTCCGTCTAAGATGCTATGGACACTGTTCCAAAATTCCGCCGCCTATCAACTACTTAAAATAGTATACAGCTGACTAAAAAAAAGGGAATCGGAAAAAAAGGAAGGCCGACTAGCATCACTGTAGAAGTGAGTACTAGTCGGCCTCTGAAGAGTTAACGATAGAGCCGAGGACGAACCAGCGGCGAGAGTCAATCAGGCAATCTTGCGATCACCTGATTGCTCTCAATCTGATTGTCTGTCCAGCGCTTACTCGACGCGATACTTGATGGCGTAGACCACCTTGGTCTTGCCGCCCTTGGGCACGGTCACAGTGAAGGTACCGGAGCCCTGCGCTTCCACCAGACCCTTGACGCCTTCGATGGGCTTGGTGAACTCGAACTCGTAGGTCGGGAGCGAGTCGGTGATCTGCACCTCGACGTCCTTGTCCTTGAAGTTCTCGATCACCAGCTCACGCTCTTCGTTGCAATAGCGCGGCTTCTTCTCGGGCTTCTTGGCCGCGGCCGGAGCGACAGCAGCGGACATCACCGGACCAGCGGCAAGGGACGGCGCGGCAGTGGCAGCGACTTCCAGGCCAGCTTCGGGGCCGCCTTCTTCAGCAGCCGCAGGTACCACGACCGGGTCGATCTTCTGCTTGGTCAGCCGGCGAGTGGCCTTGATGTCCTTCGACGGCGTGCCCAGCTGCAGGGTGAAGGCCTCGCCAGCGGCGACATGGCTGCCCAGGTTGCTGGCGTCGGTGCGCTGCAGAGCGCCCGAGCTGTCGGGTTCGAAGATGTTGACGGCGCCGGAGGGCAGGGCGAAGCCGAGGTTGCTCGCCTTGTCGTTGGCCACCAGCAGGCGGATGTAGACAGGCAGCTTATTCTCCGGGGCATCGCGGCGACCAGGCGTCAGGTAGTAGCCGGTGTCTTGCAGGTAGTACTCCGGCTTGACAGGCACGCCTTCGGCCAGA
>Ga0075156_10000834_pt1 | contig 16410 bp, 10 predicted proteins | sample JI81AbrownDNA_FD_70966 | JGI IMG/M metagenome (GOLD analysis project Ga0075156, IMG submission 70966) | Wastewater effluent complex algal communities from Wisconsin, to seasonally profile nutrient transformation and Carbon sequestration -... | ecosystem: Engineered > WWTP > Effluent > Algae...
GTCGTGCTAGGCCAAGGGCGAATGCAATTCGCCCCTACGTCGGATAAAAAAGACCATAAACACATCTGTAGGGGCGAATTGCATTCGCCCAGGTCGTGCTTGGGCAAGGGCGAATGCAATTCGCCCCTACGTCGGATAAAAGACCTCAAACACAATTTTTAAACAAAAAAAAATCCCGACTGCCGCTAAGCAGTCGGGATTATAGATAAACAAGCGATTGATTACGCTTCGACCGTTGTATTGAGCGCTTCGGTCACTTTATTAGCAGCATCCTGAAGATTGCTTGCGACGAGGAATGCCATGCCGGAATTCTGGAGAATTTCCTGTGCTTCTTTAGCATTGGTGCCTTCGAGGCGAACGATGACCGGGATATTGACTTCGACTAATTTTAATGCCTGGAGAATACCATTTGCCACGCGGTCGCAGCGAACAATTCCACCAAAAATATTGACGAGCACGGCTTTTACATTCGGGTCGCTGAGCATGATTCTGAATGCATTAGCAATACGCTCGACATTTGCTCCACCCCCAACGTCCAAGAAGTTAGCCGGGAAGCCGCCCGCAAGCTGAATGATATCCATTGTTGCCATGGCAAGACCGGCGCCATTGACCATACAGCCGACATTACCATCGAGCTTGATATAGTTTAAATTGAATTTTGAAGCTTCGACTTCGAGTGGCGCTTCTTCAGCAACATCACGGAGTTCGTTGAATTCCGCATGACGGTAGAGAGCATTATCATCGAAATTGAGCTTCGCATCGAGAGCGATGATTTTATTGTCTTCGGTAAGCACGAGAGGATTAACTTCGAGCATCGAACAGTCCATATCATCATACGCTTTGACGAGCTTAGTAATAAACGAAAGGAAGCTTTTGAAGCCGTCACCGCTGAGTCCGAGACCAAATGCTATGCGACGTGCTTGGAATTGTTGGAAGCCGATCACAGGATCGATGACTTCGCGAATGATACGCTCAGGTGTTTCTTCAGCGACTTTTTCGATTTCCACGCCACCTTCGGTCGATGCCATGATGATATTTTTACCGGTTTGGCGGTCGAGCACGATGCTGATGTACATTTCGGTTGCGATGGCGCATCCTTCTTCGATAAACATACGATTGACGATTTTGCCTTCTTCACCGGTTTGGATGGTGATGAGCTTATTGCCAAAGGTAGCTTTTGCATATTGATATGCTTTATCGGCGATATTTCCCTCGCGGATGACCGTCACGCCACGTACTTGTTTACCAAGGACTTCGACGGGTTGGTTGGTCGTAGCATGCACCACTGTACCTTTACCGCGTCCGCCGGCATGAATTTGTGATTTGAGCACGATTGTCGAAATCCCGCGAAGTACAAAGTCGCGGTAGGCGGCAGTGCCTGCTTCTTCGGCAGTCGTCACTGCTTTACCAAAGAGTACGGGCACACCGTAGCGGCGCAGTAATTCCTTGGCTTGATATTCATGAATATTCATTCAATTCTCTAAAAATGATAAAAAATAGGATAGTTGTTCAAAAGAAACGAAATCAATTTTTTACTTGATGGTTCGGCAAGATTACCGTAAATTCGGAGTAAATCGTTGATTTCGACTGCAAAATTACCGAAACTTGGCATGACTGCCAAAGATAAGGACAAATCTACTATGAAGTTTGCTAAATTTTACATCCCTCTCTTACTGCTGATTTTAACCTATTTATCCATCCGACCTACCTTCGAAAGCACGACGCTGGGTTCGAAAGGGAATCCCATCCGCCTGCTCCTCGTTCCCTCGGTGGACGCTCAGAAAATCTCGACGAGCGCCGACTCGCTCGTTGCGTATTTGCAGCGGGAAACAGGATATACGTTCGCCGCATCGCTCCCGACGAGCTTTATTGCCGTCGTCGAGGCATTCGGCAGTGGCAAGGCGGATGTGGCGGCGATGAACACGTTCAGCTATGTGCTCGCGCATAAAAAATACGGCGTGGAAGCAGCCCTGAAAGTGATACGCCGCGATGGTGAAAAGACGTATAAAGGACAGTTTATCACCCGCACCGATAGTGGAATTGACTCGCTCTATGAGCTGAATGGTCGGAAAATCGCCTACGTCGATGCCGCCTCGACCTCCGGTTATATTCTCCCCAAAGCACTGCTCGACAAACGCCATATCAAGCCCGCCGAAGAAGTATTTGCGATGAAGCATGATAATGTCGTCACGATGGTGTATCAAAAGCAGGTCGATGCCGGCGCGACGTATTATTCCCCGCCGGATAAAAAAACCGGTGAATTTCTCGATGCCCGCGCCCGAGTACAAAAACAATATCCCGATATTTTCGAAAAAGTGAAAATCATTGATTTTACAGAAGATATACCGAATGATCCATTCGTCTTTCGCAAAGATATCCCCGTGGAAGTCAAGGAAAAAATCATCAAAGCATTGCTCGCATTTCAGGCGACGCCCGTCGGACGCAAGGCACTCTACGAGACCTACAGCGTCGAAGGACTCGCCCCGGCACAGGACAGCGATTACGACGGCCTCCGAAAGATGATTACTCAATTTGGCGGGAATGTTGAGGATGCCTTGAAGAAGCAGGTGAAGAAGAAATAGGTGAATTGTATTTGCCCTAACTGTTTGAGAGATAAGGTGGTAACGACAGGAAGCTATCGTTGTAATTAAACGATGGATTCGCATTCAGTCCGGCAAAAATCCGCCCGTCAGACTGAGCTTGTCGAAGTCTCAAGCATAATACCGAATTCTATCATGGGTGGGTGTTGATGAACAGGTGGAGGAAATGGGCGGATGGCGTGAATGACATTTTCAACAAATTGAAGTGAAAAATGCACATGATACTTATAACAAAGAAATTACTCTTTTGTAGTTTATTCATTCTTCTACAGATTACCAATTTACGTGCTCAAAATACTGACAGTCTGCTTCAACATTATATTCTGAACTATAAAGAAAAATATGATTGTTGTGAAGGGAAATGCCTAATACCTAGATTTTCGGATATAGATTCTCATCTATTTTACAAAATTGAATCAGAATTTAGTAGAAAGGATTTTCATCTACTTTATTTACTAATAGTTCCAATTAAATACAATCACGCTATTTATGTAAATAAATTCAAACAGGATTATATTATAGATGATGGACTCGTTTGTCAGGAAAATTCAATCATTAAACTGATACGAATTGCCATGCATGATAGCACCTTTATAGTATCCAAGGCAAGTCAATGTATTGAAGACACCGGCGATATTTTATACTGGGTTAATTTGAATAGAAATAGAATTGTTAACTATCAGAAGATTGATGTCTATCTAAAAAAAATACAGAATAAAAGAGGCAAACATAGAAAAAGCGAAGCTGTGTATATGAAGCAGAAAGAATAACTAAAATATACTCCAATTAGTCGTTTGCAAATTGCCCGCAACCACTTACCACCAAAAACAATTGCACGACAGCCCACAGAACAATAGCTATCGTATTCAGTGATACACAAATACGCAGAACCAATCCCAGCGGGATTGAATATCTGTAGCATATAGCATCTTCAAGCAGTTACGACCCCATCGGGGTCGAACGTTTGGTTGGTGATATTTACATAAGGTACAGACGAGCAGGGCGTTTCAGCGGTATGTGTTGACGGGCAGTTGTAGCCAACTGACCGAACGGGGAATGATATTAAATTACTGCTGCTCAAATTACACGAAATTGAGAATCAAAATACGTCCGACGTAGTTGATCTTTCTGCTATGAGAAATGCAGAATTTCAACAGAAAAATAATTCCGTCCCGACCAGTTTTTAGAATTTCAAGACGCCCTCTGTACGACGTGGGCGAATGCAATTCGCCCCTACGGTCAATGAATACAAGGTATTCTGATTGTCAGCCCCAAAAAAACAAAATCGCTTCCCCGGCCAGTCCGAGGAAGCGATTTATTTTTCAACACGTTGGCCGTATTATTTTCGAACAACAAACGCCCTTGTAGCGACACCTGATGTGGTCGTAAACGTACAGAAATACGTTCCATTCGTAATGTTTTTTGTGTCTATCACCAGCGAGTATGTGCCTGCTTCCTGCATGGTATTCAGGGCTGTCATTATCTCATTTCCGCCGGCATCGAAGATTTTCACGGAAACCGGTAATCCAGCCGTAAGTGCATATCCTATCGTTACTATCGTGTTCGCCGGATTGGGATACACGCCAAGCACGAGCAACGAATGTGAGTCATCATTGTGATCCTTCAATTCGAAGACCGACGTGCTGCCTTGCGGCGGGTCATTGGGAGCAAAGTCGGGTGCATTTGGCTTGGTCGGCGCGGGAGTCGAGGTGACGGTAATGCGCGGGTCATTACTTGGAGCGGAGAATCCTTTCCAGAAGGTTTCTGTTTTGACCGGTACGTTAATGGAATCACTAAAAAAATAATCAGCTTGCGTTTTCGAAGGATTGACATCGAGAATAAAATATCCGTGACTCGTGAGCTCTACATCTTTGAGATGAGGATTGAGTAATTTCATCACGCCTTCTGCTTGTTGTATAAATGGCGTGCGTCCTTTGACATTGAGGAGCTCATCGATATTAGCCGATGATATGCTTGGGGTTACGAATTCCACAGCGAGCGAACCTTCCCCCGTGAGACGGGAGTATTTCGTGGAGTCAAACGGATTAAACGTCAAATTTGCAGCCCAAGAACAGTGAATATCGCCGGTGAGAACGACCAGATTTTTAATTCCTTTCGATTGCAGGAAGGTATATATTTTTTCACGTTCGGCGGGATAGCCGTCCCATGCATCCAAATTGGTCGCGAGTCCTAATGCCTGTGCTTCGACCTGCATCATCATGACCTGATTAGCGAGAATTTTCCAGGTAGCTTTTGATTGTTGTAATTGTTCGAGGAGCCATTGTTGCTGTTCTAAGCCAAGAAGCGTACGCCCCGAACTCTTCCACAATGCGGTATCGATGGCGGTTTTTCCCGTGGTATCTTTCCCGCCGAGCTGCTTTTCGCGACCTTCAAGGCGTGTATCAACGAGGATTAAATCCATGAGATGACCGTACGATATCGAACGGTATATCTGGTTATTATTAATCGCCTTACGCCTAATCGGCATCCACTCGAAATACGCTTTTTCGGCTGCCAGTTTGCGTTCCTGCCAGCTCCCTTCGGTAGCACTGTCATGATTATTTGCTCCATCTTTGTACGAATCGTTCGCTGTTTCGTGGTCATCCCAGATTGCGATAAACGGATGCTGCTGATGGGCGCGACGGAGGTCAGGGTCAAGCTTGTAGAATGAATGGCGGATTCGATAATCGGACAGTGAGATTACCTCGGTTTTGGGTTCATGTCCGCGTCCTACTTCTTTCGTATAGCCATACCCTCCATCGGCATATTCATAAATATAATCACCGAGATGAATAACGGCGTCGATGTCTTTACGTTCGGCGATGCGAGCGTAGGCATTGAAGAATCCTTGTTGGTAATTCGAACACGACACGACGGCAAAGCGTAATTGCTGTACGCCATCCACGGGAGCAGTGCGTGTACGTCCGGTAAGCGATTTTCTGCCAAGTGCTTCAAATCCATAATAGTACGTCGTATTCGGCTGCAGACCGACGGCGTCGATTTTTACGGTGTAGTCGAGTGCTTGATTGGTGGTTGTCGTGCCGGATTGGACGACTTTAGCGAGAGCGGTATCGGTGGCAATTTTCCATTGGACGGTGATTTCTCCATCGGTATCGGGAGTAACGCGGGTCCAGAGAATCACTCGGTCATGGAGCGGGTCACCGGAGGCGACACCATGATAAAACGGCTTGAGTTTGCTGTCAAAATTCATCGTTTGGTGATTGGCAGAGGCGAAAGGACGTGTATAATTCACCACATTTCGTTCATCTGCCTTTGGAAGTTCTACTTCGATTTCATGGGTCGGCGGGAGGGGTATTTGCCCCCGCACCGGAAGATTACTTCCTAGCACCCCTACTACAAACGCTGCCACAAGAGTATTCCATCGTATCATTGATATGCTCCGGATATTATACACAAATATTTCGTCTGCAAATTTACGGCAACAATTTTACGTGGATAATACCGGAGCATGACCAAGGTGTGAGCGTGTATTATCAATTGACTACAATGCCGGAATCTATCTGCATATTATACAAGATATTACACAGCATACAGGCGTTGCTTTCGGCGTATTATTCCACCAGCAATGAACGTACAATACTATTTTCACCCGATGCAAGACGCACAAAATAGACACCTTTCGCGAGATTGGGGATTGAGATCTGTACGGTACCTGCGCCACCGCCGGACGGGAGTGCACTTCTCAATTGCCTTGAAAAATCACCAATTTGCCTGCCCATCAGCGTATAGACCATCAGCGTTGCCGTGGGCTCAATTTCCCCACCAAAGGCAATGGTCACGGGCAAAGACACCGTCGGGTTGGGTTCGATCGACAGCGACATCATCCCTTCCTGCGGATTGATTAACCGTACGCCATGCGTGGGATCAGTCCATACATCGGTCAGGCGAAAGACGGCTGATTTGACGGAATTTTTGGAGGCAATTGTATCGCCTGCCACGCCGAGCCAGGTAAACGAGAGTATTTCAATCGGTGTTGATTCGGCATCTCCGAGGCCTGCCGTAAGCTGCATTACAGCAAGTGTATCTCCCGACAACTGTCCGGCATATTTGCCTGTCAGTGTCGCCGTCTGAAAACCGTTCGAAATAGTCCCGCGCTGAGATTCATCGGTCGGAGTTAGAAGAGTAGCATTAAATCGAACAGTAGCAATAAAATGGTCAATTCCGGCAGATTGAATACTCGGCTTTGCAGCTATCGTATCGAGAATCAACGGCAGAGTGACCACCTCACCCGAAGCACATGATACATCTACCGGCTTGACCGTAGAATTGAGAAACGAAGTATTCACCATATTCATACCGCCAATGTAGCCATAAGAGTCGGCATTTCCGTAACCGAAGACATAGATGCCGATACCGCTGTCGGCTGAAATAGCGTGAACGCCATCGGGCAGTGGAATAGTAGCATAGGAGTAGCCGGAGTTTGGAATTTTAATGAATGACTGTGTTGGTGACACACCGTCTAACATAATGGTGGCAATGATACTATTGGGGGCTACAACATTCACAAATTGCTGGTCATAGACCTTTCCACCGGATACGTAAGTCTGTGAGTTTATCCATCGGTAGGATGTAAGAAACTGTTCAGCAGGCGGAACGAGCATCATGAACGGATCGCTGTCGTACTGTCTTCCGAAGACTCCACCACCGGGAGTAGTCGATTTTTTATATAATGCTACTAATATCGGCTCTGATGCTGAAACAGCAGCCGCCGTGGTAAGATTACCTTGGTAGAATTCACCGGCATTCAACGTTGCTATTCTCGTACCATTCATCGTGATTACCGTTCCATTTTTTGAGGCGAGAATTCTATACAAGTCGCTATTATTATTGCCTGTTCCACCGGCAGGACCGGGAAATGGCACCAAATAGGCGTCATAGCCCCATTTGGTAACGGTTGGCATCTCTTCGATCAGATAATCACGTGCAGCACTTGAATTGGTATAGGGTATGGCGGCGCGTTTTTGCGAACCAAATACGGCCACCGGTTTAGTGGAAGTAATACGCGTTCCGGTGAGATCATCATTGCTGTTCGGATTGGCCTGTAGAAGGTATGATTCTCCTTTATTCAGAACCACTTGCCGAATTTTGCCTCCTCCTAAACGTGAGTTCGTCACACGTGTCGGCAGGGTAATACTGACGGTCGTCGCGTCTTCGGTAGCGGTGACTGCAAATTGCGACGGTGTATCCGAGCTCGATACATTACTGTTATCAGAATTATATGCCATCACATAATATTCATTACCAAGCACATCAGTTGGCAATGCCAGGAATGCATCGCTTGTCTGCGTGGCCTTACTCAAGCCATAGACCGTCACTTCATTCCCCGTCGTAATGTGGAAGCTCCTCTTCGTTGCTTTTTCAGATTCTCCCCCTTCCAAGAGTTCATAATCAGCGTATGCGACCTGATACGTATAGACCACCTTGGGATCGGTAATGGAAAACGTATGATTGGGTTTACCGGAAAACGCTATCGTTCCCGTTGTCGGTACTTCTGATGTGATATAAATAGTAATATTATCACTATTCGAATTTGAATGAAAATTCGGCGGGAAAGCAATCCAGAAATCTTTGCCCTTGGTATCAAAATCAGAAGTCTGTGCGAAACTTACCCGAGTCCCCAAAATGAGGAAAGCTATAAGAAAGAAGAATAATTGCTGCATAATTGTGCTAATGATAGAGGTGTATGATACTACTACATTGGAGAATATTCTACAAATATTCGAACGGTACGTTCTCCCCAAGCGCAGTAATGGACAAATTCCGAGAGATGTTACTCAAAATCCACCCTATTCTTCATTTTTCCCCTTTTGGCACATTGATTGCCGCAATTACCTCGATCTATTTAACTATATCCATGCGAAAACAATTTTTACTGTATATTCTCCTTGCCTGCGCCGCTTTTGCGGTGGGGTGTTCTACGCCCAAAACTGCGCAAACACGCCATCCATTACCGCCGCTTTCGTCGATGATTGCGCCGCCGCAAGCGTCGTCTTCTCCGGCAGGAGCAGATACCCCACCAGCAGACTCAGCCGTCGCAGTACCACGAAAACGCCTTCTGACTCTCCGCGAACAAATGCAGCGACTCGAAGACCGGCAATCTCTCGGTGAGGAAAAAATCGACTCGGCATTACGGGAAATTTCTGATGTTCGAAAAGACGTCGAAATGCTCAAAAACTCCGTCGCCGAGACCTTTCAGCCAAAGTCCACCGCCAAAGCAGGCAAGCCGGTAATTGCCAAGCGGGATGATGATGAAATTCTGCCGGATGATCAGACTGATATGATGCCGGGTAAAAAAACGAAGCAACCTGCACCGGCGGCGAAAACAAAACAAGAGAAAAAAGCCAAACCTATTAAGAAAATTATCCCCAAAAAAGATACGCCGGCTGAAGATCTGACCGACGAAATTAAGCCCGACGAAAAGCCCAAGAAGCAAGCGGAAGCTAAGCCGGAACCCAAAGCAGAAGCGAAGCCCGACAGCACGAAAGTCAAGCCCGGTTCGCTCTATCATTCAGCGCTCAATCTCATCTCCAAGAAGCAGTATGATGAGGCAATTCCACTCCTGCTCGAGACCATAAAAACAGAAAAAAGCACCGAAGTGCTTTCAAATTCATACTACTGGCTCGGCGAGTCGTACTTTGGTGTCGGTAAATTTGACCAGGCGATATTTAATTTTCAGAAAGTAATAAACTACAAGAATTCATCCAAATTAGACGATGCCCAGCTCATGGTAGCCGAGTCATTTCAACGCCTTGGCAGGAATGAAGAGGCAAAGAAAGCATTCCAAAAGCTTGTCGATTTTTTCCCGACCAGTGAATTCGTTCCCCGCGCCAAGAAAATGCTGCAGAAGCTGTAAAGAATACCGCTACATCAACAAAAAAGCCCTGCTTTCATAGAAGAAAGCAGGGCTTTTTATCGTTGAGAATGAATTCTTATTTCTGTTCGTATCGTGTGCGATACTTCTTCGCCAGCTTTGTTTGCTTGCTCGAAAGCGACACGCTGCGTCCCTGAATAAAGGCAAAGTCGAGAGAATTAGTGAGTCCGTCGAGTGCATTACCCTTGGATACAAAGAGAGTAGCATCTTTACCGACCTCGAGCGAACCTACCCTGCCGGCGACGCCGAGGATTTCTGCCGGAGCGAGTGTCAGGGCGCGGAGAGCGTCATTTTCCGAGAGACCAAATGCCATTGCCGTACCTGCTTCAAATGGTAAATTACGCTGCTGCCATGAGCCGCCATCGGAGAGTGCAAATTTCACACCGGCTGCGGCTAACTGTGCCGGAAGCGTATATGGTGCGTCATAACCTTGTTCGTCACGGCGTGGAACAGAGTGTACTTTCTGGAGAATCACCGGAATATTCGCCTCGCGGAGCAAATCACTGCATTTTAATGCGTCGTTTCCACCTACGATGACTGCTTTCAGGTTGAATTTTTGGGCAAATTGAACAACTGCTCTGATTTGCTTCTCTTCACCTGCATCAAAAAGCACGGGAAGATTATCTTCAAACACAGCCCGCATCGCTTCAAAGCGAATGTCTTTTTGATTCTCCGCCAGTCCGTTTTTTGCTGCTTCGGAGTACATTCTTGCCTGCTCAAAATAATCAGTAAGCTCCTGAAGGCGTTTTGCATTTTCTTTGCGCTGTTCGTCTGCGCTCTGCCGTATCCACGGCGCACTATAGACCGCAAACTGAGGGAATTGTACCGAGAGACCGGTTACGCGCTTGAGTGCGATGTCCTCACGGGTCCAGCCGTCCAGCATCATGAGCGAGGAGCTACCCGCCACGATGCCACCATCAGGTATCACATTAGCAATCAATACACCGTTCGAACGGATTGTCGGAATAATTTCGCTGTCCGGATTGTAGGCGACATCCGCCTTGGCATTCGGATTATAGATTCCGGACTCCGCTGCATCGCGTGTGGAACGCACAGCTTCGATTTCTATGAGACCAATCGTACTCGCCGGAGCAATAAATCCGGGATACACGAATTTTCCGTCACAATTAATTATTTGAGCATCGGCAGGAATCTGAATATTTTGTCCAACAGCGGTGATTTTTCCCTTATCAAAGACAATTGTACCGTTTTGGATGACCCCTTGAGTAATAGTATAGAGCTTGGCATTGGTCAAAGCGATGGGTTTTTGCTGCGGAGCACCGGGAGTTTCATCATTAGCAAAAAGGGAGGCATACGAACAAACAAGAGCAAACAGAAGGGCGAAAATTCTATTGGATTTATTCATAGTATCTATATTTAGTAGGGAATTACGACGGGAAGAGCTTGGAAGGCGAGAAGGGGAGCAAAAACCTACAGTTACCCCCAGACAGTGAGATGCCCCTTGACGTCACCACTCGTCAAGGGGCACTCCCCTTCTCACCTTTTCACCACCACAACGAAAGGAGTCCATTAGGAGGTCGAGGGCAAAAATAAGGGTTTGTCTAATACTACGCAAACTTTTTTTTTATTTTTTGAAAATAATTTTAAAATACCTTCTTTCCGAGAAAAATATTTTCGTTGTCAGAGCACCCGAATGAAAATAAATCGCAGATTAATCGGTAAAAATTTGTCTATCTCAGAAAAAAGGTGCATTTTTGCGCTCCCAAAAGTACGGGGTGTAGCGTAGTCCGGTTAGCGCGCCTGTTTTGGGAACAGGAGGTCGAGAGTTCGAATCCCTCCACCCCGACATAAAAATCCCTCGCTATTTTGGTAGCGAGGGATTTTTTTTGTTTCCTCTTCTGTATCTTCCATCTGTGCGGCTTGCGGGCTTAACCTGCCCTGAGCGAAGTCGAAGGGTTGCCGACCACACAGAAGATTTACCGAATGATAGTTCCGAGGCGTGACCAGCGGATGGTACCTAATTTTTTAAAGAAGTCACCCATACCGAGCCCGGTATCCCATGACCAATAGACCATCATCGGCGTACCGACGACATTTTCTACCGGAACGAATCCCCAGTAGCGGCTATCCAAGCTGTTATTACGGTTATCACCCATTCCGAAACAATAATCCCGCTCAACAGTGTAGCTTGTCACCGGCTTGCCGTCAATCAATATCTGCGTGCCACTACTTCCGAATGAATGCCCTTCACGACGAATAAAGGTGTCCCATTCCAACCGATTACTTGCGTTGAGCTCAATAATATCACCCTTTTTCGGAATGCGGACAGGACCATAATTATCCCTCGAAAATCCCTTGCCCACCGGGAAGGTCTGATATTGATCACCCTGATTCATTGGGATATTATCGAATTTACCATGCTCCGGGAGTTTAAATTCCGTACCATTGACAATTACTTTCGTATCTCGGATAACGAGTGTATCACCGGCCGTCGCCACGCATCGCTTTAGATAATATTCAAAATTATCCGGCTCTGCCTGATCGCGCATTCCCGGGAAGATAAACACAATCACATCTCCCTGATGCGGCGTACGCCAGCCCGGAAGTCGAAAAAAAGGCAGAGGAGCATTAAGGAAGGGAAATACCTGAGGGGTAGAAGGCGCGAATATCAGTCTATTTACAAACACAAAATCACCGGTGGCAACGGTATCCTCCATCGATCCGGTCGGAACGACAAATGATGCAACAAGCAAGCCGTTGATTACCATCACCATAAGTACTGCACCAACAATTGTTTTAATCCAGGAAACGGCGTGTTCCACGGGTGTTTCCGGTTGTTTTTTTGGTTTTTTGCTTTTTAGTTTATCAAGAACAGACATACAGGTTTAGAATAAATGGAATGGTACATTATTAATTATCAATACTCAGCACAGCCAGAAACGCTTCTTGCGGTATTTCTACTCTGCCGACCTGCTTCATACGCTTCTTGCCCTCTTTTTGTTTCTCTAAGAGTTTACGTTTACGGGAAATATCACCGCCGTAACATTTTGCGAGCACGTTTTTGCGCATTGCACCGATTGTTTCACGGGAGACAATTTTAGCACCGATTGCAGCTTGTATGATCACTTCAAACATCTGGCGTGGGATGAGTTCTTTGAGTTTTGTGCAGAGTTTTTTGCCCCATTCATGAGCTTTGACGCGGTGAACGATGGCGCTGAGTGCGTCAACTGGTTCGCTATTGAGAAGAATATCCAATTTGACCAAATCACCGGCACGATATTCGGAATAATCATAGTCGAGGGAAGCGTAGCCACGGGTTGCAGATTTCAATTTATCATAAAAATCAAAAATCACTTCACCGAGCGGCAATTCAAAGCTAATATCTACCCGTGTCGGCGAAAGATAGACCGTATTGATGAAGGTACCTCTGCGGTCGAGGCAGAGCTTCATAATTGCCCCAATGTAATCCGTCGGGGTGATAATTTGCGCTTTGATAAACGGTTCTTTGATTTCGGAAATATTCCCCGGAGGTGGCATTTGTGCGGGATTTTCTACCCATAACTCTTCACCGTCGGTGCGGATAATATTATATCGTACGTTCGGCACAGTGGTCACAATTACCTGATTAAACTCACGTTCGAGTCGCTCTTGGACAATTTCCATGTGGAGTAATCCCAAGAAACCGCATCGGAATCCGAATCCAAGCGCGGCGGAAGATTCGGGCTCGAACGAAATCGCCGCATCATTGAGTGTCAGCTTGCCGAGTGCTTCCCGTAAATTCTCAAAATCATCACTATCAGCCGGATAAATCCCGCTGAAGACCATCGGCTTGACTTCGCGGAAGCCGGCAATTGCCTCGTCGCAGCGTCGATTATTATGGGTGACAGTATCGCCTGCTTTGGTATCCTGCAAACGCCGTATATTGGCGGTGATATACCCTACATTACCGGCAGTCAGCACGCCGGTTCGCTGCCGCTTCATATAGAGAACGCCGGCTTCTTCTACTTCATAGACTTCATTTGCCATCATAAACAGCACTTTGTCTTTTTCGCGGAGAGTGCCGTCGATGACACGTAAATACACAATCACACCACGATAAGCATCAAAAATTGAATCATAAATCAGAGCTCGCAGAGGCGCATCGGGGTCACCTTTAGGCGCCGGAATACGCTCTACAATTGCTTCAAGAATTTCCTCAATACCAATACCGGCCTTAGCCGATGCCATAATCATATCTTCTTCTTTACAGCCAATAAGTTCCATTACTTGCTGCTTTACGCCTTCAATTGTCGTAGCAGCGCTTGGCAGGTCAATTTTATTAAGAACCGGTATGATTTCAAGACCGGCTTCGATTGCAAGATAAAGATTACTAATGGTTTGCGCTTCCACTCCCTGTGTGGCATCCACGACAAGAAGAGCACCCTCACACGCAGCAAGTGACCGTGATACTTCATACGAAAAGTCCACGTGACCGGGAGTATCGATGAGGTTGAGCGTATAATCTTTGCCGCTTTTTGCGGTATAACTCATTTGAATAGCGTGAAGCTTGATTGTGATGCCGCGTTCTTGCTCGAGGGGATTGTCGTCCAAAATTTGGTTCATGGTCATTTCGCGGCTCGAGACACGTCCTGTTTTTTCGAGGAGGCGGTCGGCAAGCGTGGATTTCCCGTGGTCAATGTGGGCTATAATACAAAAATTTCTAAGATTCTCCATTAGTTCCTTTTTTAATTGATAGTTGCAAAGCTGAGAGTGTAAAAACAACTGATAAATCATTGGCATGTTCAATTCTACTTTTTGAACATGCAATTTACCACAAACACAGAATTTTACTCAAAATTACGAAAAAAGAAAACCTCACGAAGCGTAAATGTCCGTGAGGTTTTCGGAGAGGGGGCTCCACCGGGAAATGCTATCAGCTATTTTCCTTTGGAACTTCTATAAATATAAGGCGGGTTCCATCTTTTGTCTTTAATTGCAGGCGTATTATATCACCGCGTTTGGCATCGAATGCTTTTTTAAGTTGTCCCGGAGTTTGGATATTCTGTTTGTCAGCTTTGAGAATGACGGCATTCGGAAACAAGCCACGTTCGGCCGCTTCGCTAAATTGCTCTACTTTGGTAATCACGACACCTGTTTCCACATCATTATCTTTTTTAGCTTTTTCGGTGAGCATCCCGACGGTGAAGCCAAGCTGTTTGAACGAAACCGGCTTTCCGCTATCGGTGTCAATGTCATCGTCTGTAAGTCCTTTTTTAGCATCTTCGGAGGCGAGCTTATCTTTGTCGCGCGGCTGCAGAGTCACTGATTTGGAAATTAACTTACCGTCGCGCCAGATTTTGAGCTTAATACTTTCCCCTGCACGGTGCATTACGACTCTACTTTGTAATTCATTGGAAGTATTTACAGATACGCCGTCAAGTTCCAGAATCACATCACCGCTTTCAATTCCTGCCTTCGACGCTGCGCCATCGGGCAACACATTGTCAACCAACACGCCGGCTACTTTATCGAGTTTCATGGATTTAGCAATCACTTCATCGACCGAACGAATCTGAACGCCGATATAGCCGCGATCTACTTTTCCGTCTTCCATAATATCGAGGATGACTGCTTTTGCCAAGTTTATCGGAATTGCAAAGCCATATCCTGAAAAATATCCTGTGCGCGATGCGATTGCTGTATTTATTCCGATTAGACTTCCCTGTAAATTAAACAATCCGCCACCGCTATTCCCGGGATTAATTGCCGCATCCACCTGAATAAAATTCTCAATTGCATAATTGTCCTTATTAAGCCCCAGTGCACCGCGTCCCAATGCACTCACAATGCCCGAGGTGACGGTAGAATGCAGTCCGAGTGGATTACCCACGGCTATGACCATTTCGCCGACCTGCACATTGTCGCTGTTGCCGACATGTACTGCCTGTAAACCCGTTGCATCAATTTTCAGCACTGCCACATCAGTCAGTGGGTCGCGTCCGATGAGCTTTGCTTTGTATTCTTTCTTGTCACTGAAAATCACTTTGATACCGTCTGCTTTGGCATCTTCTACAACGTGATTATTCGTGACAATATATCCATCATCGGAGATGACGACTCCGGAACCGGCACCTTCTGATTTTTGTGTTTGATCTTTGCCACCGTCATTTTCTTCGCCATCTCCCTGTCCTGTGCCATCATCCGGCATTCCGAAGAATTTAAAAAGATCCGGAATTCTGTTCTTAGAAATTTTGGTTTCTGTGATTACATTAATACTTACAACGGCAGGATTCACAGACTTTGCAACGGAAATATGCGCATCATTGAGTGCCCGAACAGCTTCGTTCATCGCTACCGGCGGGGCTTTGGCACCAATATCTTTTATTCCCCCGGCAAATAGGGATGTCAAACCACTATTTCCAAAATTAGATACGAGTACAACGCCAAAAATAATCCCAACACCGATGAGCATTATTGCGGCGACCAAAGAACGTTTGTTCATACATTTCTCCTGAAAAAATTTATTGTAGAATTGTTAAAATTGAGGAGTGCGGTAACGAAAAAAAACGTCGTTTGTTGTATTTGGTTTGTTAATATACGTTAAACAAAATCACTCTAAATAAAAAGAGCGGAAAGGATATTCTCCTTTCCGCTCTTTGATTTCTACCGCCGGATAACTTATTTGGCGATAATGATTTGCTGTTCGCTGGTAAACTGACCGGATGTCATCCGTAAGATGTACGAACCGGAGCTGAGACCATCGACCGGTAATTTCACACTGTATGCACCCGGCTCAAGAACACCGACTGCTACGATTGCTACTTGTGAACCGCTTGTTGTGTAGAGTGAGAGCTCAGTCATGGCTTTTAAGCCAACGGAGAAGCTAATATCTGCGCCTTTATTGCCGATTGGATTCGGGCTGACGGCGTTGAGATAGTATGCTTTTCCGCTTCCATCGACTTTGCGAAGGTCAAATGC
>Ga0075156_10000835_pt1 | contig 16400 bp, 11 predicted proteins | sample JI81AbrownDNA_FD_70966 | JGI IMG/M metagenome (GOLD analysis project Ga0075156, IMG submission 70966) | Wastewater effluent complex algal communities from Wisconsin, to seasonally profile nutrient transformation and Carbon sequestration -... | ecosystem: Engineered > WWTP > Effluent > Algae...
CATGTGCTCGACTGCTCCATGAATAAAATAACTAAAATTCCGGCGGAAATCGGGAAGCTGACAGCGCTCGAACGCTTGAGCATCAACGATAATCAGCTCACAGTACTGCCTGCCGACATTAGCAAAATGGAAAAGCTTACCACACTTACACTTAACAATAACAAACTCACAAGTCTGCCGGTTGACGTATTCAAAATGGAAGGACTCGCCCAGATCGACATCTCAAATAATCAGATTGCTTCGATTCCTGCTGATATTGCCGGATTGAAAGGGCTAAAAATCCTCCAGCTTGGCGGTAATCAAATCAAAATCGTTCCAAATGAAATCGGCTCTCTTGCCAAGCTTGAGCGTCTTGAGCTGAAAGACAATCAAATAGCAAAAATTCCTGCAACCATTGGTAATGTTTCTGGGTTGCGCGCTCTCGACCTTAGCGGAAATCCGCTGCTGGAATTACCCGTCCCCGAGCTGGCAAAGCTTCCGAATCTACGCACTTTGCTCATTAGTAATGTCTCCAAATCACCGGAAAAGCGACCTGACCCACGGAGTAAATAACACACCTATGACTACACAAATTCGTCCTGTTATTCTGCTATGCGCCACGCTGATGTGTGTGGCGCACTACAGTGCATTCAGCCAGCAAACAGCCGAGCAGCTCTATGCGGCAGTGGTCAAAAAATACGGATCGATGACGACCTTACGCCTGAAATTTATCGCTTCAAATGGCGCCGTGCCGACGACTGCCGGCTCCATTAAAGCTAAAAAAGGGAATAAGTTCGTACTTGATTTAGGGGATCGAGTGCTGGTGTCCGACGGCGCGACAATCTGGAATTATTCCAAACCATCCAATTCGGTCGTGATGAGTAATTTCGAAGATAAAGGGCAGATTTCTATCGAAAAAGTATTTTTTACATTTCTTAAATCCTACAAAGCCAGCGCGGTGCTATCCGAGCAAACATCCAAAGGTCAGAAGCTGACCACCCTCCGCCTGATGCCGCCGAACGGTGAAGGAATGATAAATGGGGTCAAGTCAATCGAGCTCGGTCTGTCACCCAAAACCCTCGAAGTGCTCCGCATCAGCATCACCGATGCAACCTCTACCCAGCGTTGGGATGTGTCGTCAATGAAAGTTGACGTCAAAATGCCCGATTCTACCTTTCAATTCACCCCGCCCAAAGGTGCAAAATCCGTTGATATGCGGTAATTCCATCTATCGTCTCATTAGAACTGCGCTGTAGCCCAGCGATAGCGAGCGAGCGCTCTGTGATAACCTGCCATGGCATCGACTTCCCGCCCTGCTGCCTCCGCGCTGAACCGTTCACGGAAATTGACGGTGAGTAGGGAGCTTTCTCCACGTTCAAAAAGTTGGCGTTCGGCTTTTTCGAGTGCGTCGGCAGACTCGCGTTCTGCTCGTGCTGCAGTATATTGTTGAGATACTGCCAGTAATTCTGATCCGGCATCTTCAATATCAGCATTGATTTCTCTTTCCAGCAGCAATCGTTTGAGCCCTACATTTCGTTGTTTTATTTCTGCCTGAGCAAGCTGACCTCGGGCATCACGTTGAATGATAGGCATTGAAAAATCAAAACCAACTTTATAGTCAAGTCGATTGGAAACATCTAAATTTAATTGTGAGCTAAAGGGCGCAAATTTTAAAGAAATATCGGGTTTCCACTGTTCATTTGCGAAGTCTATATCGACATCGGCGAGGCGTTTCTCTACGGTGTTTAATCGTAACTCCGGCCTGTTGACAAGTCCTGCGAGGCGGTCAATTTCATATTGAGATGGAGTGAGAGCCGATACACTTGGAAGGGGAGGAGGAATAATATCCGGTTGTAATTCTGCGGGTGTTCCATCTTGTTTCCAGAGAAAGACCGAAAGTGAGATTGAAGATTTTTCATAATCGCGTCGTGCTTTAATTTTAAGTCCAATTCTTCGTTGAATCTCCTGGTAAATTTCAACGGAATCAATTGGTGCGCGTTCACCATTTTTTACTTCCTCACTCACTGCTCGGGCACGAAATTGAGCAATTTCAAGGAGTTCATTTGCAATCTGAAATTTACGATAGGCAGCACTCCATTCCCAGTATTTTTCTGCAGATTTAAGGAACAGTTCATTCCTTACGCTTATGAGCTCAGCATTTGCAGCTTCAGGTGAAGTTTCTGCTTTCTGAATTGAAGCTCGATTTTTATCAATCATGATGTTTCTCCACAGAGGCACACGGATACCAACCATAGCTTCGCCACTTGAGGAAGTATTCTCATCCTGGTCAAATAACCCTAGGGTACGTTTCCAGCCAAGCTCAATTTTTTGTCCCCAATAGAGCGGAATAGTAGCTGAAACTTCGGCAGATTGTTGCTTGAATTTGTCGAATTCACGCTTCGCAGTTAATGATGATGTTAATTGAGGGTCGAGTGTGCCCCACGCTCGTTGGAGAGATGCATCCGCATTTTGGATACCCAGGCGGGCGGAGAGCAATTTAGGGTGATGAGCATTGACCACTGCAAATACTTCATCGAGGGATAGAGTGCCGCTTGGAGTACGCGTGAGCGCGCTATCTCGTACAAAAGAAAAAGTTGACTGTGCCTGTCCAAGGAATGGCGAAAAAATAAGTACTACAAGACAGGAAAGTAGGAGTTGAAGCATTACTTTTCCTCACTTGTATTGTCTGAAGAAGATTCTGACTTTTTGTTATCGGTGGGCTTATCTGTCGATAGCGGGAAGCCGTTCAATTGTCTCCAGAGTTCGTAACCAAGAGAAACATTATTGAGTTGCATCCATCCGGCGCATTTTGTACCTAGCCGGAGACTTTCTGTACTTGGCCAGGGTTCACTGAATGAGTCCGGCTTGATAACGAGGCGGAATTGTCCTTTACCGCCATCGGTTTCGAGAGCATCGACCACCGTCACTTCACCACCAAAGGTACCAACGGCTACCGATGGCCAGCCTGCAATCTGAACAGCCGGAAATCCATCGAACTCTAAGCGTACTTTCTGCCCAATTCTCATTAATGGAGCATCGGTACCACTGATAAGCAATTCAACAGCGAGGGAAGTAGTTTTGGGGGCAATAACGGCGAGCTTGTCACCCTGCTTGACGGTTTCTCCGGCTCCGAGGGTAAACAGACGCACTACTTTACCGTCCACAGGGGCACGGACAATTGATGCATCTCTTCGTGAGGTAGCAGAATTAAGGTCTGAGCGGGATTTATACAGTGAATTATCGATACTTGAAATTGTTTCGAGTGCTTTAGATTCATCACCCATTACTTTGAGAACTTTCGAAGTCCCTTCTGATTCTTTATTGGAGATATTCGCCATTGCCTCACTCTCGCCACGGCGGGCTGACTCTACATCGGCTGATATTGAATTAAACGTAACTTCTCCACGTTGGAGCTCCAGTCGGGCGTTTTCGAATTGACGCTGTGAGAGCAATCCTTTGTCATGCAATTCTTTACGGTCATTGAAGCGTTGGCGGGCAATTTCCCAGTCAAGCTTCGCTTGCTTGAGCCGCTCCTCGGTGCTAATGCGTCGCTGAGTGGCTTGTTCTAATTTTTCTCGTGCACCTTTTACGCTGGATTCACGAGCTTTTTCTTCGGCGAATACCTGCTTGCGGAGAGCGGAAACTTGTTCTAAAATACTTTCACGCCGACTGTACAAAGCAGCGAGCTGTTTTTCTTGATTGACCAGTAATTCCAGATCTAAAAATTTAGAATCAATATCCTGAAGAATAGCAATGGTATCGCCTGCAATGACGGTCGCTCCTTCTTGTACCGTCCATCGTACAAGGCGTCCTGTGATTTGCGATTGTACAAATTGAGGACGTTGTGCCGGCGTTAAAGCTGTTATCTTCCCTTTGCCGGATACTGTCTGCATCCATGGTACAACTGTAAGAATCAAAACAAATAGAAGCAACAATCCGAGTAAAATAAAAGCAAGTAGGCGTACAGGATGCCCTGAACGAACCAAAGTCTGTGAGAACGAATGTTTGTTTGAATCAGCTATGTAATCATGAGTTTCCATTACTTTTTCTCCGTGGTTTGAATGAAAGAAAATGATCGGAGTACTTGTGATAAATCAGGAAAAAGTGCTGAGAAAAAGGAGCTTTTTTGATCGGCTAGCTTCTGTGGAGCGCCAATTTCTACAATATGCCCTTCTCTGAGTACAAAGACCGTGTCTGCGGCGGCTACTACTTCCGGGTCATGGGTAATTCCAAGAATTGTCCAAGGATGTTTTTTGTCGTAAAGTTCGGTAAGAATTTCAATTTTTAAATTTTCTTCGATACCTGTAAATGCTTCATCGAGAATGAGTAGGCGTGGCTTGTGTACTATAGCCCGGGCTATCATTAGTCGTCGGATTTGCCCGGTTGAGAGGTTCTTCCCATGGCTGAGAACAATAGTTTGAAGACCTTTAGTTTGCCGGAAAAACACTTCATCGAGACGGGTAATTGCTACTGCTTCCATAACATTCTGAGGTGAAATGTCACTGCGCCCCATAACAATATTATCCCAAATTGTACCCTCAAAGATCTCATCATTCGGTAGGACCAATCCCGCATTACGCCGTAAGCTTCCTAAGTCGAGTGTACGGCAGTCAAATTCATCCATCAGAATCGTTCCCACAGTCGGATCGTACATACCGAGCAATAGATGGGCAAGGGTTGATTTGCCGGCACCACTTTTTCCAACCAAGCTTACTCGGCTGCCGGGAGTTACGTAAAAATCCAATCCATGAAGCACGGAAGTTGATTCATAAGAAAAACCAACATTTTTGCAACGAATAGCCATCCCTTCCTTTCGCTCAGGCATCATAAGTCCGCCTACACGTTCTAATTCTATATCCGTAATATGTCCTACTTTATCCATTGCTGTCAGTAAATCGTAGGTTAACTCTAATTGACGGAAAAGCTTATCGAGAGATGTGATGAGAGTAACGATGATAATTTCAGTGGCAATAAGTTGTCCAAGGGTGATTTGACGCTCAATTACCAGTAGGCCACCAATAGCGAGCACTCCTGTATTAACGATAGCTCGAATTATCGAAAAACCTGAAAATTGGCGTACAAGTACTTTAAAATGCGCGCGGCGATGTTGTAAATAATAGCCAAGTAATTCATCAATTTTTTGATACACCAATGTGGGTGAACCGGTAAGCTTAAAGCTCGTCATACAGCGACCGACATCTTCCAAGAACGCAACAACATCGTACTTTTTCTTAGATTCATTGATACTTGTCGATAGTCCTCGGCGCCCTAAAAGCACGACCATCCCAATGGAAAGTATAATAAAAAGAAGTCCGATTGCCAGTAAAGAAGGGCTAATAAACACCAAAAGTACGAGTCCGGCTGCACCGACTATCACCGCACTTAAGCCATCAATAAGTAATTTTGCGACGCCTTTTTGTATTGTAATTACATCAAAAAATCGGTTCAGCAGCTCAGGTGCATATTCTTTCTGGAAAATCTTAAAATGACCTGCCGGAATTTTATGGGCAACTTCAAAAGCGGTATTCACAAAAATTCTCTGTTGCAATACTTCTACGACATACTGCTGTATAATAGATATCCCACCGGCAATTAATAGTCCAAAAAAGATAAGCGACGAGAGCACAACCAATGGAAATGTAAAAATTCCCGTCGAAATAGTGGAAACAATCGCATTGACTGTAAGGGGAGTGACTAAAGAAATAAGACCAATCACCACGCCATAAATAGCCACGATGGTTATGTCGCGCTTCTCCATTTTGAGTAGGTGAATCGCGCGGTCAATAGGAGTCGGATGATGGTGTATAGATTCGGCGGAATCATTGAGAGTGGTATGATGTATCTCAGAGTTGTAATTTACTATTCCTTCTGAAAGTAAAATTGGCAAGCCGGTCTCCGATGGATCAGGACAATGATTGGGCTGTGAATGAAGCCACATTTTGATTAAGAGAGGCGCAGATAATAAATGCTGAGCGAGCAGGAATTGCTGTTCTTTTTGACCACCAAATACCAAACAAACAGACGCAATATCAAGGAGTAATTTACCATCGTTTTTTTGTACAAACTCTTGAATTGCTGAGCTCGGTATTCCGTAACTCTCCAGGGAAGCTCTCGCAGATGATAGAGCAGCTTCTGAAGCAGCTTGAGAATACGAATCTTCAATACTTTTGAGCTCTTGAGGTGAAAGCAAACGCTCAGTGCTTTCGAGAGGCAACCGATAGTGAAGCCCTCCGGATGACGACTGCTTAGTGAATATTACCGTTTGCCACAGACCTTCTATCGGAATACATGCTACCGATGGGAAGAGGTGATCCTCGTGCTTCGAAAGCAAAAGTGAGATTGGCAAATGACGTAAGCGTAATGGTAATCCAATCAACTGACCAATCCTAATCAGTTTCTCATAATCCTGCCATTGATTATTTCCATAATCGAGTAAGTCCGTATCGGCGATTAACTGAGGTAATGATGGAGGTAAATCTTCGCGATTAACTTGAGATAGAATTTCGAATAATGCGATAACTTTTTGTATTTTATCCGGTTGGGTCATAGTTGGACTTTCTGTTCCTCGTTGAATATCCGATGATAAATCGAGTGTTTTGAATCAAAAAATAGAGCGCTCTTTTCTTAAAGAGGGGGTTGACGATAGTAAATGAACAAAATTGACCGACCAATCGATAGTTGATAAAAATTATCTTTGTCATCTTATTTGCGTGAATATCGCCCATGTTGTAATTTGCAGTGGTAAATATCGCCGAAAGCAAACTCTTAGCTCTCTTCTATTGCCTGCATGAACCCTTATCCTCTCCTCTTTGAGCCGTCTCTCCATGAAAAAGTATGGGGCGGACATGCCATGAAAACCCAACTCGGCAAGCAGTTCGCTGCAAATGGACAGGTGGGTGAATCATGGGAAATTTACTCCGGTAATTCTATTGCAAATGGCGAGCTTGCAGGAAAAACTCTCCAGGAAGTCCTCACGCAATTTCCCGGCGAAATTCTCGGCAAACACGCGCAGGAAGACTTCCCCCTGCTCGTTAAATTCCTCGATGCCCAAGAATGGCTCTCGGTACAGGTGCATCCCGATGATGCTCTCGCACACGAGCTCGAAGGAGAGCCCCGCGGCAAGACCGAATGCTGGTATATCCTCACAGCTGATGAAAACGCAGAAATAATCTACGGCTGCAGCCGGGAGCTGACAGCAGAAGAATTTAAAAATGCTCTTACCGGCGGCAATGCCCGCGATGTGTTGCAGTTCGTCCGTGTCCGGGCAGGAGATTTTATCTATGTTCCCGCCGGCACAGTCCATGCTATCGGTCCGGGAATTCTCCTCTATGAATTACAGCAGACGAGCGATACTACCTACCGACTCTATGATTGGGATCGGGCAGGACTCGACGGCAAGCCACGGCCTCTGCATATCGACAAAGGCGTACGATGCTCGCATCTCGATGTGCAGCCAACGGCATGCGTCAATTATACTGCAGAAACCTACACCCCCGGAATCACCGTCGCTTCGCTCATACGCGGTGAGTATTTCGGACTCGATGCACTGACAATTTCGATACCGCTCTGGCTCAATACCGAACACCAAACGCCGCATTTGCTGACCGTGACGGCAGGTAGTGTGGAGCTCCGCGGTGCGTTCGATACCGTGATCCTGCCGCTCGGTACATCGGCACTCCTTCCGGCAGGCACGGGAGAATATGAAATCGTTCCCACCGGCAATGCCACAATCTTGTGCGCATTTGTTTCATGAAAGATAGGACGATGATTACTCACCTCATCCTGATAGTGTGTTTGCTGGTTGTAGGCACTTCTGCTTCCCTAACCGCTCGGACATCAACGAGTTCGCCGGATACGGCTTCGATACTTCTCCCCGAAAAAACACTCCGCTACGATACCACGACCACCATGCGCGAGCGGACAATTTCCCGTAAATCACTCGATGAATATTATAATGACAAGGAGTATGCCTACGACCGTGAGCAGATGAAGCAAGACTCTCTCTGGGATATCATCATGCAATGGTTATCGGATATACTCGGCGCTATTTTTGGTAATAAATACGGCAACTCCATCGGTGATGCACTGATGTATATTCTCATCGCCGTCGCAGTGGCTCTTGTCAATATTATTTTATTTCGAAGCAACTTGCGGGGACTGTTTTTTAAAGCAAAATCACGGGCGGCGATTACCTTTGATGCTATCGACGAGAATATTCATGAGTTGAATTTTCCGGCTTTGATCGCTGCTGCCGAAGAGAATGCCGACTACCGCCGCGCAGTGCGATTGCAGTATCTCTGGCTCCTCAAGCGACTTGCCGATAGCGAGACGATTGATTGGAAGCTCAACAAGACGAATCGAGATTATGCGCATGAAATCAAGGACAAAGCCCTCAAGCGCGACTTCCGGCGGCTGAGTATGATATTTGACTATGTCTGGTATGGTGATACAACCGTTGACGAAGAGAGCTACAGCCGGACGAAAGAACTGTTTATGAGTGTTCACCAATCTGCCGTGCGCCATGAAATCACAACGTAAGTTCATCATTATACTCGGGATAGTCTTTATTGCCATGGTGGCTTTTGAGTTCATGCGACCCAAGCCGCTCGACTGGCGGCAAACGTATTCGCAGTACGACAAGATTCCTTTTGGTAATTATATTCTCCATCGGCAGCTTCCGCAGATATTTCCCGAGGCATCGTCTGTCAGAACCGTGCGTGAGCCGATCTATAATGTTCTCCCGCAGGGCAGTGATGCAGGCGGTATGGTCTATCTCTCGGTGTCGAAGGCATTTGCGCCGGACGAACTCGACACGGAAGTGCTTCTGGAATTTGTCGCTCATGGCGGAGTGGCTTTTCTTGGTGCAGATAAATTCTCGGGCGCGCTCATTGATTCACTCAATTTCAAGCTCGAAGTCAATTACGCACTGAAATTTGCCGATACCAATACCCTGCGCTTTACTGCTCCTGCCCTCTCGCAGAATGATAAAAAATGGCAGTATAAAGGCAGCACGACGGCAAATTACTTTGTGGACCTCGACTCGACATCGGCGACCGTAACGGCGATTAATCAGGACTCGCAACCGGTAATGATAGAGCAGCCCTATGGCGAGGGAACATTCTATATCTGCTCGACACCGATCTGCTTTACCAACTACTCCATGCTCTCGGGCGACAACCGTGAATTCATCGCAAAAAGCTTCTCCAAGTTTTCCGCCGGTACCATTCTTTGGGATGAATATTACAAGGTCGGTCGGGATGAGATCCGAAGTCCGCTGCGCTATATCCTTTCGGTTGATTCGTTGCGGTGGGCGTACTACTGCATACTGATTGGCGGGTTGGTGTTTGTCGCCTTTGGCATCAAACGCGAGCAGCGGAGTATTCCGGTGATCCCGCCGGTGACCAATTCGACGCTCGAATTTGTCGATACCGTGGGGCAAGTCTATTATCAGCAAGGAGATCATGCGAACCTTGCCGAGAAGAAAATTCATTATTTTCTCGACTATGTCCGCACGAACTATTATGTGCGCACGAATGAATTTACCGAGGAATTCTATCAGAAAGTATCTGAAAAATCAGGAGTTGACTTGCCAAGTGTTCGGAAAATATTCCGTGATATCGAGCGCATTCGCAGGCAAGAACATATCCTTGAGGTCGAGCTGGAGTCGCTTCATGCGAATATCGAACAGTTTTATGCGTGGTCGCGGTCATCGAATGGCAATGGATCGAAGAGGAGTTAGGGGCGGTAAAGACGTTACACAACTACAATCTGCATGGTGATTCTCCGGCAATTCCTCATATTAGCGATAATTTTTTAATAATCTACCCATAAATTTAAATTCTTGGTGTAATTTCGCAGTAAGTAATTCAACATCATGTTTCCACCGAAACAATTTAAGAGTCTTTATGAAAAATATCTACACTCATTGCATCCTGCTTGCAGTGCTGCTCGCCGCCCTTCTACCAAGCAGTTCGGCGGTCGCCCAACCTCTCGAAAAAAGTAGCAAAGGCAAGGATTTCTGGCTGACGTTTATTCCGAATTTTCATCAGAATGCATCGTCGAGAACAGATTCGTTGTTTATATATGTCGTAGCCGAAGTACCCACCGGCGGCACTATTTATTACCGTAACAAATCCGGGACAGTACTTCAGAAGTCATTCCAAATCACCGACCCGACTAAAGTATTTATTTTCCCTATCTGGTGGAATGGCTATGAGTTGGAAGGTTTTAACCAGATGAACGCAATCGTCAATAACAGCCAAACAGAAGATGTCGCGCGTCAGTATTTTCATGTGGTCGCCGATCAGGATATAGGAGTCTATGCACTCAGTCAGGCGACGACGACAAGTGATGCATTTTTGGTATTGCCGACAAGGGTGCTTGGGCAGGACTATTATGTACTTGCCTACAATAGCGACGGAAGAAGTAATGGAGGTGCCGGGATTTCGAGCGCAAGCACACCGTCCCAATTTGCAGTGCTGGCGACAGCGGACAGTACCGTTGTCACCATTATCCCCAAAACAGCCACCTACTTAAATGACCTGAACCCGCAGACAATTGTTCTCAATCAAGGAGAGTCTTACTTAGTACAAGCACAAATTACCTCTCAAAATCTGAGAGCTGATCTCAGCGGCAGCCATGTGACCTCGACGAAGCCGGTCGCGGTCTTTGCCGGACAGCAACGAGCGACGGTACCGGTAGAATTAGCCGAGGATTTGACTTCCCGCGACTGTTTGATTGAGCAGGTGCCTCCCGTCGGTACCTGGGGGAAAAATGCGTTTCTCACACCATATCCACTACCGGCTAAAGCAACGACTGTCGGTAAGGACATGTATCGTATTCTTGCATCGTATGACAGCACACAGGTATTTATCGATGGGAATTTTATTGGGTCCTATTTGAATGCCGGTGGAGTTTATTCGGGTGAATTATTAAAGGGGCAAACTATTACTGCCAGCAAGCCCATCCTCGTGGCTCATTTTAAAAAGACATCGAGCACAAATTCATTCGGCGGTGATTCTCCGCCAAGCGATCCGTTTATGCTTATTATCCCACCAAAAGAACAGTTTCTGAAGTCCTACCGGTGTTATAATGTTCAAGCGTATGATGCACGTCACCCGAGCGGTGTCTATGAAGAGCAATACATCACGGTCGTCGCTCCAACATCCACATTATCAACGATTAGACTCGACGGGAATCCGGTGGACGTCTCGAAATTTGTGCCGATTGCTCCAAGTAATGAATTCTCGTACGCTTGGCTTGGCGGCGCTAATGGTGCTGATGGTGTGACCGACGGCGCGCATACAATTTCGGCTGACGAGCCAATCGGTATTTATATCTATGGGTATGGTGAGGCGAATTCGTATGGGTATGTCGGTGGTACAGGATATCGGGTTTTTGACTTTAACCCGCCGAATATCATAGCCGCTGATGAGTGCTTTGGTGCAAAAGGCGTGGTATTTGATACACTTACCGGCGATACGTATATCAAGGAAGTGACGGTGCCGGTTGATTCTCTCAACAATGTCACGGCGACGATCGCTGCATTCTCGCCCGTCTCGCCCTCGGTGACCTTCTCGGCGCGTCTCAATGACATCTACAATGACGGTTCATTTACCGTTTTTGCCACGGACTCGGTCGATTATATATCTGAAAAAACGATTGAAATCCCGGGATTTACCATTGGTCTCACGCAGCCGCGCGGCGCAGATTCACTCCTTCACGCCAAGCGGGTCGGTCCGGTGAACAAGCAGTACTGTTTCAAGATAGAATTATATAATTACGGTAAATTTTCCCAGCAAATCACTTCCCTCGGCTTCCGCAAGAAGCTCCCCGAATTCTCGATTAATACCACAGCGCCAATCACACTCAAGCCGAAAGAACGCAGGACGATTGAAATATGCTTCAATTCCCTTGCCGAAGGTGAGTTTCTCGATACATTGCTTGTCGGGCAGCCATGTGGAGAGCGGCAACTGGTCGAACTCCAAATGACGGCGCTCATTGACCGCAACAAGCCCGAATTTACGCTCGCCGGTGACCCTTGTCAGCATAATTTTATCCTTGCTATTACCGATACTCTTGCCAGTGATTTAGGTATTCAAACGACTGAAATACTGCAGGATTCTACCGTTAATTGTGTGGTAACTGCCGACTCGACCAATGATTCCCGCGTTGCAGGATATTCGGTGGTCGTGCTCGATTATTTTCAGGATGCCTCATATTCAATCCGCGCGACGGATTCGGCAGGGAATTCTTCGATACGAACGGAGTCGATTCCCGGTTTTACACTCAAAGTAGAGTCGGTATCGGATACAATGCCATTTAGTTATGACAATACTATCACCGGTGAAGTGCGCTGCGAAGGGCTCGATGTGTTTAATTACGGCAAATTCCCGCTCACATTCAGTGATATTTATCTGGCGCAGAATATACTCTTCTCAGTGCCGCAGTCGCAGCTACCATTTGTACTACAGCCGAAGGAACGCCGGAAGCTCACGGTCTGCTACAATCCTAAAGTCGTTGAAATTGCTCCTGATGCCGATACCCTGGAGTTTAAATTCGGTTGCCTCTCAATGAAAGCAGCCCTCGCCGGTACAGCAAAAGAAGGGCTGATAACAATTGACGGCGATACCCGCTGCCAAATACCGGTGAAATTATCTACTACCGGAGCACCGGTCACTGCTTTCTTACAACAAAATATACCGAATCCTGCTGTCGTGCACGGTGAAACAAGTATTCTCTTCGGTATCGAGCATTCCGCGCAAACGACCATAGAAATCTATGATCTGCTCGGTAATCGGCGTGCAACAGTCGTCGATGGAAGCTTCTCTGCCGGTGTCTATCAGGTCACATTGGACGAGATTAATCTGCCGACAGGAATGTATGTCTATCGCCTGCATTCCGGCAGTACAGCTATTAGTAAAATCATGGTAATTGCTGAATAATTAAGCAATTACTTTCGTATTAAGGAATTGGAATAAGATGGCAGTTCAAGAAAATCAAGTGCAGAGCCAAGCTCCCTGTCCCGTGTGCGGCAACGCGCGCCGGATGTATAATCAGGGCGATACCACCCTTGCCGAATGCACTGAATGCGGACTCGTCGCTCTCGCCGTTATTCCGTCCGATGCTGAACGTACTGCATATTATGCTCAAAAGTACGCGCTCAATCATGATATTTTCCAACAGGAAACAGCCGCTGAAATGCGACGGTGGTCACGTTTGCCGGAGCAAATTAAGCTGCTTCGTGATATCATAGCCCTCAAGCAACCTCCTGCGACGATTCTCGATCTCGGATGTGATCGGGCTCCGTTTTTGGACGAAGCCAGACGATTCGGCTATACCGTCGTCGGCGTCGAACCTTCTGAATCTGCCCGCAAGGATGCCGAAAAAATTGGAATATCCGTCGTACCGCATATTGACAATATAACTCAACCCGTTGATATTGCTGTTCTTTGGCACTCCCTTGAGCATACCGGCGATCCGCTGGCAATGCTGCAATCACTCCATACACTCCTTTCATCCGATGGAATTATCGCTATCCGCGTTCCCGACTTCGGTTCGCTCTGGAGCCGCCTGCTCAAGCATCGCTGGATATGGTTCCAACCGGAAAATCATTGCTATCACTTTACTGTACAATCACTTAAAAATGTCGTCGAGCGCGCCGGTTTCGACGTGATTACCATCCGTTCCCAGCGCCCAAGCAATGGACTCACCCGCAAGGCAGGCGTCGTGGCGATGAAGAGTTTTGGACGATATATGGGTGAAAAAACAAGCTTAAAGCGTCGGCTCGCAATTCTCTATCAATATCTGACGGGAATTGAAGTATATGTGATTGCAAAGAAGGGGAAGTAAGCACGCAGATGACGCTGATTTTTATGATGGACGCCGATGAGAATTAATCCTATACAATTAACTATATCTCCTTATTATTTCAAAGAGTAACAATACATGAAACTAGTAACCTATTCGCCGATTGCAGGCATTGAACGCCTCGGCTTGATGATTGAAAATAGAATCCTTGATCTTGAATTCGCCCATCGTGCTGCTGTCGGGCAGGCAGCACTTCAAGCCGGATATCTCCCCTCCAATATTCTTGATTTTCTGAGACTTGGCGCGGTCGCAATGAGTGATGCCCAAGCGATTGAAGCATGGTTTGCAAAGCATTCCACCAAAGAAGACCTCGCCGAAATCTGGTACTTCTCCGAATCGGTCACGCTCTGTTCGCCCGTGCCACGCCCTACGTCCATGCGCGACGGCTATGCATTCCGCCAACACGTCGAGGCAGCCCGCCGTAATCGCGGACTCGAAATGATCCCCGAATTTGATGATATTCCAATCTTTTATTTTACGAATCATCAGGCAGTGTTCGGACCGGGGGAAATTCCTGTACAGGAATTACATCTCAATCAGTTAGACTTCGAACTCGAATGCGCCATCGTCATCGGTAAGCAAGGAAAAAACATCGCAGCCAAAGACGCCGATGACTATATCGCCGGCTACATGGTCATGAACGACTGGAGCGCCCGCGCGCTGCAAATGCAGGAAATGAAGCTCAATCTCGGACCGGCAAAAGGGAAAGACTTCGCAACGTCGCTCGGACCATGGCTCGTGACCAAGGACGAACTCGAAGAACGACGAATCCCCACCGAACATGGTGATAAATATGACCTTACGATGAAGACCGTCATCAACGGACGTGATATATCCCTCGGAAATGTAAAAGACATGAGCTGGACATTTGCTCAAATTATCGAGCGTGCAAGCTATGGTGTGACGCTCTATCCGGGCGATGTAATCGGTAGCGGTACCTGCGGTACGGGATGTTTTCTCGAGCTCAACGGCAGCAAAGTCTTCACACCGCCGCTTTGGCTCGTCGATGGCGATGTGGTGGAATGTTCGATAGACTTATTAGGGAATTTATCGAATACCGTGAAGTTGGAATGATGAAGTAGATAATTATCTGAAGCCGTAAATAGTTAAACGCCTATTTACGGCTTTTTTTATTCATTTTCCCGTGCTTTTGCAGGAGCATGAGCGTATGCTCAAGCGCGCCGGTATCCATCCATGAAAAATGTCCGGGAATGATAAATTTGGGGTTCGGGAAGGTGCGGATGACATTCTTAATCGTCGGCGCCCATGCTTTTAAATTAGCATCAGCAATATTACCAAGTCCATCATTATCAACGCTTTTAACGAGGCAACCACCGTAGAGAATTTTTTCGTTATTCATCCAGACGATGATGTTATCCTTCGTATGACCCGCACCCGGGTAATAAGCGCGAAAGGTATGCTTGCCAACCGTGAAGGTCGTGTCGTCGGTAAAGGTAAACTCAGCACGGGCATTTCCCTCCGCCGCGCAGAGATCGTACGTCTGCTTCGAAGTAAAAGTACGCACGCCCTTTTGCTTGTAATAGTCGAGTCCCGCCGAGCGGTCATCATGAAAATGCGTCGCAATACAAAGCACCACGCGCTGCTGATGACGCGCGGTAATACTATCGAGTAATGGCTGGAACTGCGTCGTATCCCACGGCGTGTCGATCATCACAACACCTTCGCTCGTAACGACATACATTCCATTGGAAGGGAAAGGTTGGTGATTGTAATCGTGGTACGTTGTATAGACATACACATCACCCGTCAGGTGGGAAATTTCTAATGCTTGTTCTGCGGAGGCAGTGGTCACGGCGAGGATGATGAGGATAGTTTGGAGGAGTATTTTCATGGGATAATCCTTGTATCGAAGAAATTGAATCTTTGTAAGTTTTTTTGGAATATAACAATTGGGTCGTAGGGGCGAAACGCATTCGCCCAAAACCTAGCACGACCGGGGCGAATGCAATTCGCCCCTACGGTGGCCAAAATTCCTGAACAAAAAACAATCATTCTCCGGTCGAACTCGCAAACCTCTCAAACTGCAAAGCCGAAAGCCGCGCGTACTTACTGTCGTGAGCGATGAGCTCGTCGTGCGTGCCGGACTCGATAATTTGTCCTTTCGAAAACACAAAAATCGTATCACAAGTACGAATCGTCGATAAACGGTGGGCGATGATAATCGTCGTGCGGCTCGCCATCAGTCGTTCGAGCGCTTCCTGAATCAGATATTCGCTTTCGGAGTCGAGCGAACTCGTCGCTTCATCGAGAATGAGAATCGGTGGATTCCGCAAAATCGCGCGGGCGATGGCAATCCGCTGACGTTGTCCTCCTGAGAGCTTGATACCACGTTCGCCGACGAGCGTATGAAGCTTTTCAGGGAATTTGTCGATGAATTCCGTTGCATTGGCAAGTGCTGCTGCGTGAAGTACTTGCTCTTCTGTGGCTTCTAAATTTCCATAGCGGATATTTTCGAGAATTGTACCACCAAAAAGGACAATATCCTGCGGCACGACGGCGATATTTCGGCGAATATCGGTTACATGAAAGCT
>Ga0075156_10000836_pt1 | contig 16393 bp, 13 predicted proteins | sample JI81AbrownDNA_FD_70966 | JGI IMG/M metagenome (GOLD analysis project Ga0075156, IMG submission 70966) | Wastewater effluent complex algal communities from Wisconsin, to seasonally profile nutrient transformation and Carbon sequestration -... | ecosystem: Engineered > WWTP > Effluent > Algae...
GAAGCGGGAAAAAAGCAAATATGACGAGAACCACAAAGGGGAGGAGGAGGACGAGGAGGAGGAAGTATATTCAGACGTAGCACGCCTACGCAGGTATTTTGAGAGAAATATCGAGCTCCGTATTTCCACCATTGACAACCTAGTACAAGGTAAGCTTGTAACGCCCAAATTTAAAACTAGGATAGATTCTTTGAAGGAACTCAACCAAGAATATTTCATACCTGTAGACGAAACGGCGATACAAGTGGACTTGTCAGAAAAAGGATATAAGATTCCCGAAAAGGATTTATTAGCCTTCCTCAAGGTAGGTGTGCCCAAATTCAATATTTTCCAAGACTACTTCGAAGGGCTTACCTGTGATGGCGACTTTGGCTATTTCAATGCGTTTTATGATAGCCTCGACTTGCTCCCCAACGACCGCAAACGGCTTGCCTCCTTGTTCCCCAACTGGCTCGCCCGCGTAGTCGCCTGCGCCATTGATGATACCTTTTACAACAAACAATGCCTTGTTTGGCAGGGCGAGCAACACATAGGTAAGTCCTCCCTATGCAACTTCTTTGTACCGCCCACCCTTACAAGCTATGTAACCTCCTACGTCGACTTTGCAAACAAAGATGGGCAAATAGCTGTATGCCAAAACTTATTCGTATCCCTTGAGGAATTAGACAAGTACCCCGCCAAAGATGTTGCCGCGATGAAGGCATACATGGCTATGCCTTATGCCAAAGTACGCCCACCCTTCGAACGCAAGGCAGTGAGCACACCCCGCCGTACAAGTTTTGTGGGCAACTGCAACGACACTAATTTTCTGAAAGATACAAATGGTGGTTCGGTGCGTTGGCTATGCTTTCCCCTACAAGGGCGTATGAAATGGCATCTTTTCAACAAATTGGACATCAATCGTATGTATGCCCTTGCCTACCTAAAATACAGCCAAGCCGTTGCCGCAGGCAGTTGGAGCAGTATCGAGATGACGGCTGAACAGATAGCCGAGAATAACGAGGTGAACAGACAATTCACCGAGTACACCGAAGAGATGTATTACCTCAATCTCATGTACAGACCTGTGCCAAAAGATTTAATCACTGATGATTTGGTAGCATCTGGCGAAGTCATGTTTTTCAACTCTACTGCTTTGTGCGAAGAAATACGCGCCGCATATTTTGCCCAAACGAAACGCGAGCTTCGCCTGCGCACCAACAAGATGGGGGAGGCGTTGAGTTTCTTTGGCTACGTGCGCGATAAATTCAAGTGCTACACACATAGCGACCTTTACACATACGCGGTGACGCGCGCGCCCGCCGATGGGGAGCACAAAGGATTTTATGAAGGAGCGTAAAAATACATTTTTTCAAAATTTTGAAGGCTTGTATATTTTTCTAGAGAGATTTTTTAAAAAAGTAGTTACCACTTACCACTTTATATAAAAAAACGCCTCATACAAGCTAGAAACAGCCTTTTTTGAGTGGTAACTACTTTTTGAAATACTTACCCCCTAGTTACCCCTTTTGAGCAAAAAAGGGGTAAGAACAGCCCAAAAGTGGTAACTAGGGTAACTAGGGGTAACTACTAAAAAAGCCTCCAAAACGACTACTTACCCCTTGAAATCAAAAAATAATAGCTTGTCAATCAATGTGTTACAAATTCCCAAACACCCAAAGGGGTAAGTGGTAACCACTTTTTCGAGTTTTTTGCTTTTCCGTGCATTTTTTTTCATCACTAACAATTTTTTTTCAAAAAATGAGTACCCCGCCAAACATCGCCACCGCCTTGAAATCCTGCTTTATCCACGTTCGAATTTTCCATGTGGAGAGGCAGTGGGACGCGCAACTCGACAAGCGAGGCAAGCCCGTCCGCGTCTTTGCCCTTACCTCTTATTGGGTAGAAAGTTCCTTTCTATTCCGTGATATGGAGGTTGCTATCCAAACTGCCTTGGAGAAGTTTGAAGGAGAACTTGCCGAGCACGCCTACAGGAGCGTCCAAGTTTGCGAAGGTTACGCTTTCCCAAAAATCATCAAAGAATTTTCTACCCTATAATTTCTCACTCGCCTCGCCTGCCCCGCGTGGGTAGGCGAGGCTTAAACTTTTTTTGTATGCACTCTATAGAAATAGAACTTCACCCCTTGACGGGCTACCAAAACAAGCCCCTCCGCAGTATCAAATTCGGCTTGCCTGAACAATGGGACGAACTCACCGCCGACCAGATACTCGCCATCGCCCCGCTGTATTTTCAGCGTATGCCTGAAATGGATTTCAAACTACATTGCCTCGCCTGCCTACTTCCAGCCCGCACAGGCGCGTACCTACGAGATGAGGAAATTTTGCGCTTGCTTCCTTGTCTCGATTGGCTTACGCAAGATGTCTCTCTAACAAAGCAAAATTTTCGCGAAATATATTATGGTTTGTCAGGACCCAAGGACGGCTTCGAGAATATGACGGTGGCAGAATACATTACCGCCGACCAATATTTTTGCCAATACCTGCAAGACGAGGCAGAAGAAGACCTACATTTGTTTGTGGCGTGCCTATTTCGCCCCATTGCCAACAAACGCGACTCCTCCGACAAGCGCGCGAAGTTCTCGCAAGATGCAACGGGCTACCTGCCCAAAGTGAAACGCCTGAAGCCTGCCTTTCTCTTGGCACAAATTCTTTGGTTCGCGGGGTGCAAACGAGAGCTATGCGAGCTTTATCCTTCAGCCTTCCCAAAACCACATGAGGAAGCCCCCGAACAGGCAAGCGAGGGCGGCGGTTGGAACAAGGTGCTGTTTTACATTGCGGAACAAAAACTATTCGGAGACTTTGCAAATTTGACAGAAAACACGTATATTCACAATATTTTTAGCTACATTGACTCAAAAATAGAGCAAAACAATGAATCGACTGCCTCCGATAAAGAACCCGAACGATTTGAAAACGATGTTTAAACAAATTCAAGAGGAGCATAAAGAACTCAAATTCTTTGTATATGGCACTTACGCCGACCTCATTGCCGCCTCAAGAAGCGACATGAAATATCCTTGTTTGATGCTCGAAACGCCCAACGATGTATATAATGACAATGGGGCAGATTATATATTGAGGGGCTTCGAAAGTGCCTTCATTGTTCTGCTTACGCAAGACCGCGACGATAATAGGCAAGAACTCGAAGCGAAGGCAGGCGAGATTGCAGAGGATATTTTGGCGCGGCTTCACATGGAGAGCATCGAATATATGGATTTCCATTATCGCATCGACGGCGCGCGCGCTGAATTGATAGACCCCATGACGCAAGACAACGATGTTGGGTATCGTGTGGAGTTCAAAATTCAGCGCGTCGGCGGCGTGGAGCATAACCCCGAAAAATGGAACTAGCGATGAACAACCAACAATTCAACCAAGATATTCGCCTAGCCGTCGAGCAATGGGTTAAAGCCCTATTCAATATTTTTAAGGCAAATATTGCCAAGAAAAATCTTGTCTTCAAAGGCGACCTTCGGGACGGTTTTATGCACTACGTACAGCAAAACGCCGCGCAACTTACCACGCGCCTACAAATAGAGTTTGCGGCGCAGGGCAGGTTTCAAGATATGCGCACGCTGAACTATAGCAAGATGCCACCGCTCGATGCCATGATGGATTTTGTGAAAAAGAAAGGCTTGGGCGCGTTCCAATACGTGCCAAGTTATAGCGACCGTTCCCCCGCGCGCCAAGATATTGCTATACGTCGAATAGCGTGGGGCATACGGGCTAGCTTTGCCCAACGTGGGCAGGTAAAGCCCGCCAAAAAATGGAAGTATGCCAAGACATTCTACAGCGAGGTTTCAGACCTTCGCGATAGGCTTCAAATTCTTCTCCTCGACAGCGCAGGCAAGTTTGCCGCCGAAACCCTCCAAAATTTATAAACTATGCCCCGTACCGATAACGTCCAAATCAACCTGAACATAAATGGTAGTCGTGCCATTTCCGAACTAAACCTGCTCCAAAGCGAGGCGGGCAAACTTCGCGAGGCTATGAAAGGGGTGCGCAAAGGCACTGCTGAATATGCCAAACTCGATACAGACTTGAAGCGAGTTACCAAAGAGATGGAAGCCCAACAAAAACAAATTGGGCTAAACGGGCTTACCATTGCCCAACTTACCTACCTAAAAAATAAATTGAGTGGTGAGATTCGCAAAAATCTCATACCGGGCACAGAGGAGTACATCAAAAAATCGGCGGAGCTTGCCTCTGTAAAAAATAGGATTAACCAAATATCGAACGAACTCCAAGCGATGGGCAACGCGCAAAAAATCGCTACGGGTTCGTTGGCAGACTTGCGACAACAATACGCAGGACTTGAAAAAGTCATAGATGAAAGCGAACCCAATACGACTGAATGGAACGGGTATGTGGCTACCCTAAAAAAGGTCAAGGCGCAAATGGACGAGCTAGAGACGGTTGTCAAGGGCACCGACAAGGATATTGTGCACGCTACAGGCTCATTCAACGCGCTGAAAGTTCAGGCAGATATTATCGAGAAGGAACTCAATGCCATGACGCATGGCACGCAAGCATTCGCCGACAAAGCAAGACAATTGCAAGCCGTAAACGCGCAACTCAATCGCGTGCGCCAAGACGTGCAAGGGGTGAGCACTGTTTGGGAGCAACTCAAAAACAGATTCACGCTTTCTTTTGATGTCGGCAATCTGCTTACGCGGGGCTTTGACACTTTGGGCGCGTCCATCAAAAATGCAATAGGGGTAGCCGCAACCTTATCCGATAAGATTGCCGATGTGCGCAAAAGTACGGGTATGTCCACGAGGGATTTGGAAATATTTGGCAATGCTCTCCAGCAATTAGACACAAGGACAAACGTTGAAAGTTTGTATGATATGGCTAAAGTAGGAGGTCAATTTGGTATTGCCAATAAAGATTTGCTTGCCTTTGTCTCTACGATGGACAAAATACAGGTTGCGCTTGGCGACGAGTTGAAAGGTGGAACAGACGAGATAACAAAATCTTTGGGCGGTCTGCGCAACATATTTACCGACATCAAAACTAAAAATGTTGGGCAGGACTTGTTGCATATAGGCAACGCCATAAACAAACTAAGCGAAGAAGGCGCGGCAACGGCGGGCGTTATGCTCGATTTTGCCACACGTATAGGCGGCGTTGGCATCACGATGGGGCTTACTTCAGGGCAGGTGCTAGGCATTAGTGCCACTATGGAGGAGCTGAATATCAATGCTGAACGCGGCTCGACTGCCTTTACGAATATCTTAAAAGAAATGGCACAAGCCCCCGACGTGTTCGCCCAGGTGGCAGGCAAGTCGAGTAGCGAGTTTAAAAAATTGGTCAATACCAATATTTACGAGGCATTCAAACTTGTTGCTACAGGTGCAAACTCTAGTAGCGAGCAAGCTACTGTTTTTGCACAAGTCTTGAAAAAATTGGACGTGGACGGCGCAGGTTCTTCTGAAGTTATAGCCAAACTTGGAAGTAACATAGCGTTGATGGATACGCGCGTGCAGTCCGGTTCGCAATCTATCAAAAGTAGTAGCTCTATTCTGAATGAGTTTTCTGTTAAAAATGAAAACCTCGCCGCGAATTTGGAAAAATTGCAAAAGTTAGTTTACAACATCTCGCTTTTTTTCGGTACTATTTTCGGTAACGCCTTCAATAGCGTAAGCGAAAGCATAGCGTCATTTGTCGGTTGGCTTGGCAAAGTACCGACCGTAACAACGCCCGCCATTGAAGCCGCGCGCCGCGAAAAAGCAGAGTTGGAAGTATTAGTTGGGGCTATCAAAAACAACAACACAAGCAATGAAGCTCGCATCGAACTCGTGAAAGAGTTGCAACAAAAATATCCTGAACTTAGTAGCAAGGTAGGCGAGTTTACCGATAAAACGGGCAAACTCACTGTAAACGAGCAACTGCTCAACCAAGCCGTCAAGGACACAAACGCCGAATATGATAGGCGTATCTTTATGATGTCTAGGCAAGAAATCGACAAGCAGTACCAAGAAGGCTTGACAAAATCTATTTTGAAAGAAGCCGAGCTTCGCAAATCAATTCAGTACCAAATAAAAAATTTTGGTGAGTACACCAAATATTCGCGAGAACTTGCTTCAGGGGCATCAGTAGAATATAATGCCCCAAACAAAAACTTAGCCGACGCGAGAGAAGCGGCAAAGCGAGAAGTCGAGAGCAGGAATAAGCTACTCAAGGAGCGCGAAGAAACGGTAAAGCAACTCTTGGATATAGCCAAACAGCAAGGCATTGATGTTTCGAAATTGGAGCAGGAGCAAGCCGATGGAAAACAAAAACGGGACGGACAATCTAAAGAACTCGTAGTCAAGAGCCAAAAGGAACTCGATAAAGCACAACACGAACTCGCCCGCGAAGCCGAACAGAAACGCAAGGAAGCCCGCGAAAAAGACCTCGAAGCGCAAAAGGCTTACGAGGATTTGCGCGTCTCGCTCATACAAGATTCCTACGATAGGGAACTTGCCGAAGCTAAACTACAAGCCGACCGCAAAAAGAAAGCCGCAGAAGATGATTTTGCTTTCATCAAACAATTCGGGCAATTCTCCAAAGAGGAGCTAGCACGCAAAGAGCAAGACCATAAAGCTCTCCTCGAAATGATTGAGGCAGAGCATAGCGGCAAAGTAAGGCAGATTGAGGAACGCCGCGGCGCCGACAAGGTAAAGGCAGAGCAGGAGGCGAGGGCAAATTACACCGCCGCCTTCAAAGAAACTTTAGATGAGGTGTTGGCTATCGAAGATGAAAACTTTGCCAAGACCACCGCCGCCAACGAAGAAAAAGCCGCCAACAAAAAACTCCAGATAGCCCAACAGTTTGAAGGCGAGAAAGCCGACTTTTGGGCGCGCGTGGAGGCTCTGCGGGTAGCAGAGGAAGAAGCCCGCGCCGCCGAACTCGAAGCCCAACGTGCCCACGTTTTGGAAAAGATGGAAATCATGCGAGCGGCGGGGCAGGAGCAATCGGCTGAATATAAAAAACTCGCCGCCGAATTGTTGGGCATCGACGTTGCCAAGAACGAGAAGGAATTGGCGAACAAAAAACAAACTCTGGAACACAAGAAAAGGCTTGAATCCGAAAGTTACGAGTTGGTGCGCGGTGGTTTGCAAGCGGCTATCGAGTTGCTAGACCAAGACGAGGAGGCACGGAAAAAACATGGCGCGGCATTGAAGGCACTCAAAATAGCCGATATTACTGTAGGCGTAATCAAAGAAGTGCAATCTATTTGGGAATACGCAGAAGCAAACCCCTCTAATATACTCATACCCGGTTGGGCTAATATATACGCAGGCTTTAAAACGGGTATTGCCGTTGCGCGTGCGGCTTCGGCTATCTCCAAAATTTCTGCCCAAAAATACGAAACGGGCGGGGTGCTCAAACGCATCGTTACCCAATACGCGCTCGGCGGTACGTTGCGAGGCGATGGCGTGTTGCCCTCAAAAACTACGCACGCACAAGGCGGGCTATCTGTTTGGGACAATCGCACAGGCAAGATGGTAGCAGAGTTTGAAGGCGAAGAGGGCGTAATATTCAGCAAGCGCGCTATCAAAAATAATCCCCACTTGTGGCAACCGTTGTTGTATAGCTCGCGTTATCTTGGCGGCGCGCCCGTACACCCCGAACCCCGCAAATACCAAACAGGCGGAACAGTGGGCGGGGGTGCCTCGCCTACCTACGCGCCCGTTGCAAGTGGTGCTCAACAGGCAGAGGATAGTTCTGCCCTTATGCAAAAAATGGGGGAGGTTATCGATATCATCAAACAAAACGCAGCTAGTTTTAAGAAGGTTTATATCTCACTTTTCGAGCTAGACCAAGAGTTAAACGACCTGCGGCAAAGGCGCGCAATGAACAAAAAATGATACAAAAAATATCAAAAGTTTTTTTTATTAAAAATATTGCCTATTTTTGTATATACTTTCTGCTCAAGCGGACTCTGTTAGGATTAGGAGGAGGCAACTGAACTGCCCGCATGGGCAGTTTCCGTTTGATAAAACAGCCGTAAGGCATTCCCATATACCACCCACCCACAGCGACGCTATGGGCGCGGGCGATGGAAGGAAGCAAATTTTTGGTAGCTCTCCAAAGTCGTCCACCCCGTCTATAGCAAAAAAGACCGCCAACGCGGTCTTTTTTTTATGCAGGGATTCTCCAAAGTTCGGCTTCGGCGGGTATGCCCAACGGCTCTTGGCTATTCGAAATAGTAAACCGCAGGCTTTTGATAAGATACAGACCATTATCGTAGCGAATAGGGGTGTATATCTTTCTTGTTATCATTCTCAAGTCGTTGATGTCCAACATCACGATAAACTTGCCAATGTGCGCATTTTGCAAGAATTGCAGGTACTGCTCCCACCAAATTTTGAATAAGCCTTTCTCGCCTGCCCATTCGAGGCTGTAGTTTCCAAACTCGCCTGAAGCCCCCGCGATGGGGATTTCATTGCGCACCCCGCGCCAAAATATGAGCTTCAACGGGCATTCATTGTTTGTGCCTATACCGATGGGGCTAGGCGAGTTCCCTGTGCGGCGGTCTTCTGCCTCTTGCGTGATAAGCCCCAACGATGAGGAAGGCACCCGCAGGGGCAAACCTATTTTGAGAGTAGAGCATTTGGGTTCAATCGTTTCTGTAGCGCGGATACCCGCTTGTTCGTATTTTGCAGGCAAGAAACTGTTATCTAGGTTTTCAGCCTCCTCATACCGCAATAGGTAATTGGCGCGCCGCGGTCTTGCTTCAGTTTGCGCGTAAGCTTTCGAGTCCCATTTGATAACTTCCTCGACGGTATTCAGTATGCTTTTCTTTGCGTCAAAGAAAAGGTTTTTTTTCTCTATATCTGGATAGCACACCAAGCAAAACAGTTCACAAATTTGCTCTATAAATTCCTCGCCTGTAAGGTCTGGTACACTCATTTTGTTGGCATACAGTCCTTCGAGTGTGCTGTATATAAGGAGTTTGCGCAATTCTGCATCATCTTGAAAGATGCCTGTATGGGTGTAGCCCGCCGCCGCTAAAACAGCGTCGAGCACATACACCAATTTTGGCTGTGCGCACATCGTGCGAGGTTGTTCGTTTGGATATTTGTAGGCATCCATTGTCTCGTAGGTATTTTGGAGGTATCCCCAAGGCATACGGGCATTGATATAACCGAACCACGCAGGATTTTTTTTATCCCAAAAATCCGGGTTGTAAATGGTGGGGAAACATACGCCGTCCCTTTCGGGCATCACCTCGAAGCGTTCCTCGAGAATGGGGGAAAAATAAAACTCGGCTGTTTCGTTAATAACATCGTCTCCCGCAAGTTGGGTAAGTGTGTACGAACGAAAGATTTTGAGCGAGTTAGTGCCTATGTCATTGCCCCGTTGTGCGAAGATGAGTTTGCTCCCTACCCGCGTGCCCTTGTAGTCGTGTAGGTAGTATTCGCCCCCGTTGAGAGTTGCTACAATGTCGTCTAAAATCTTGTCTTGTGTGGGTTCGCCGTCTTGGTTTGAGTAAGAAAAACTAAACTGCAGAGTTTCGCCAAAGTAGAACGCGTATATCAATACGTTGAGATACCCTATTTCCATATTGAATGGGTGCGGCGAAGCGGGCAAACCCTCTAATATATAATAATGGAACGAAGAGAACGCGAGCTGGTGCGGGGTGGTAGGCAAGATAAAACCATCACCAAGCAATTCACGGATTTTCTTATCTCCGAGCGCGTTTCGGAAATCTTGGAAATCAGAATTTATTTCCACTGTAATTTCTTCGGATACAGTGCCTCCACTGACAAACAAGAGGGCGCGCGTCCACAATACCCCTCCTATATATACGAGTATAGGCACGTCTTCAGGCTCGACTTCTCTCCTGTTGAGCAAGCCCACATTGCCCAACTCACGGCGGTTGTGTGGCGAGTTTGGCAGTTTCAAACCAAAACTGAAAGAACCGACAAGACCGCGCTCAAAAAAATTGTTGTGGTACTCGAAGGTGATTTTTTCACCGTATGCTATTTCTAGGTAATTCCCCGTGCTAGCTATTTGGAGGTTTATCATACGAAGTTAGATGTTCTTAAATATTCGACGGTAAAATCCATGTTAGGCAGTTTGGTCAAGTCATCATCAAAAATCGTGATGCTTTCAGTAGCGACTTGCACAGGCACGAGCCGCCCATCGGCGCACAGCCAAACCGTCTTTGACAAAGCAAAATCTTGCCAATTTACTTCCCAATCCTCGCTATATCCTGTGTTGAATTTCATAGCCTTGCCCGACGACAAACTCGATACAAACTTCTTTGAAACCCCCAGCGGAGCAGTAGGCGAGGTTTTTCTGTTAGCCGTTTGCCTTTCTACTTTCAAAGTTACTGTTCGTTCTCCCGTCGCGCGCAACGTGCTGATGCCCCCGCGTGAGTTCTTGAATACAAAAAAATAGGATTGGTTCGGCGCAACATATTCCACACGATAATTTTGCGTTTCGGAGCTAATCTCGCCTTCATTTGTCTGCGCTCTTACCTGCACCTCGTAGGCAAGCACCTTGCCTGTTACCAAAGGAGCTACAAGGTTTTGATACGAAACATCAACTCCAAATACACTTCCTTCAAAGAGGGGTAGCGTTGCGATGGGCACATCATGCGTTGTCTTTGTTTCGTCCTCATGAAGGACAACAACGTGAAGCGATAACCCGTAAGCATTGGCGAGTTTATTGAGCAGGTACAAAAATTCGGGTTGTTCCACTACGACCGTACGCGAGTTTGTGGGCGTGAGTGCCACTATATCTTCTTCGGGGAAATCTTTATCCAAGAAATCCTCTTCAGACACGCCCCCCATGAGAGCAAACCGATTTGTTGAGGTGATGGTAAAACTTTCCTCATTACCCCATACGCTTCTAACATATAGGGTGTATTGTCTGCAAATATTGAGATTGTTTGCAAACAATAGCAATTCAGAAGCATTGAGCGATGGAAGCGGATATGATTCATCGAAGAAAAAAGCACTCAAAATTAAGCCAAGACCTGTTACCTCTGCTTGGTTATTTTCATCGCGGCGCGCCTCAAAGAATTGGCTTTGCCCCCCTCCGCCCTCCCCCAAAATGGTTATTGAATACTCAAACCGCTTATGCTCCGCTACATCGTCCTGCGCGATAAAGTAGATTTCATTGCCTAAGAAAGCGTATTTTCTAGGCTCTTGTATAATTTCCAAAGCCATAAAGCTTGTATAATGTTGAGGGTTATAGAATAAGTAAAGGCGAGTATGAACATTAAGAAAGCGAGTTCAGTGTACGCTTCCTGTTTGATTTTCCTCGCAATTATCATAAAAGCTACGAGAATAAACAGAATGTTAATCGACGTGAGTAGGTAGAGGGGGGACATAGTTTTGGAGAAATAGGTTGAAATCATAAACGTTTTCAAATCTGTTGCCGACTGCCAACAAATGTTGCTCTGTATCGTGGTCTATCTGCCCATCATCTACGGCGAGGCTGAAGCCCACCAACGCGAGCGGAAACAAGTCGAATATCGTTACGGTATAGGGAAAGTTTTTGACGGGGGAATTACCCGTTAAAGCGTTTCCATTTTCCTTGTAGAGGGGCGCGCACACGGCTGTAAGCCCTACATTGTTTTGCTCCCATAAAGCAATGCCTTGTGCTAACAGCGCATCGTGCGCAACGGGTATAAAGAAAAAAATTGTCATAGCCATTATATAATATTGCCGTTCAAATCTCTGCGGGCTTCTGCAATTTGCTCTAAGGTATAACCTGTTAGCGTCATTTGCCGCCCTTTATCGCCGACCAAGTTCAATGTCCCTTGCTCTTCTTGTACGCGGTATCTTTCCACGATATTTGCATCGCCCACAGGTGGCGCGTTGTTAGCAAATTGTTCTGCTACCTGCTCTGGTGATAGCGCGATATTGTAAAAGGTAAAATCATAGATAATGCCCCTAAAGAAATTTCCACCATTGCCATAAGCCCCCAAGTAAAGCCGCGACGTGGGCGCGCCTGTTAGGTTGCCTGAATTGTTAGTTGCAGAGGTTGTAATTTCTGCTCCGTTTAGGTATGCCTTCATTTTGTCGATACCATTTCCTGCTTCATTTACAAAATCAACCCTGTACACTGTGTCAGGCGCTAAAGATGCATCGTTTATTCGCCTTTGCAATTTCGGACTGCTAAACTTGAATATAGCCACACGCCCCACGTCCAACATAATCCCTTGCGAATTTGTGTTTATTTGATGGCAAGAAAGGAACATATAGCTAGGGAAGGGTGCGGACGGCGTACGAAAACGGACGCTGTATGTAAATGCACTTGTGTGCGGTATTGTAATGCCTACCTCGTCTTGTTGCCCAAACTGCCCAAAGCCGTTCATATATACCCCCCATTCGATAAACCCTTCTCCTGTTGCCGTGATAATGTTGCCATTGAGCAGGGCGGTTGCATTGCTTTCGATGAAAATAATATTTTCGAAAGTTCCGTTTGTGGTAGGCTCAAATACAGCACTTACCTGAACGGTTTCGCCCGGCTCGATTGCGCCGCCTGCCCAATCGAGTGTGATATTTTCGGGGCTTACCAATTGATGGACAATCAATCGATAATCTCCTGCATTTTTTAGGCTGAAGGTCTTTGGCGCGCTTTGTTTGGATACCTCCACCACGCCGAAGTCGAGGCTATTTGGCAAAATCTCCAGCACTTTGTTTTTGGGGACATAGGACTTTAGGTGGTTGAGTTGATTGCCCTGAAGTGATACGCGGACTTCGTTCCGCTCACTATTTTTCGCGCCCGTGTCGATTGTATATTCCAAGAGAAGCGGGCGTTTTTTTGTACCTACTCGCCAACGGTTATTATTGTTATCCGCTATGATAATAACATAATATTTTTTCTGCGCCGCAAAGTAGTCAAGAACTTCTTGCCTCACTTTTGGAATAATGAAGGAGGTATTTATTTTTCTAGATTCCCCTATGCGGGAGTTTTCCACCTTCTCGGAATGGTTGGCGGTTTGCCTCACAAAATAGACATTTATTTCACCCGTATAGGCGAAATCGACACCGTCATCAATCGTAATTTTTTCGAAGGGGATAAGCGTGATTTTATTCAAACCGCCCATGTTCCCTTCCAAGCGGGTAGCGAAAGTATCTATAGCCATGACCAAATTTACAATTTTTTTAAAATATTTGCAAGTAAAATTTGCATTTGCTTAAAAAATATATTATATTAGTCCCTTATAAACTATACTACGCCTTTATATTTTGTCTTATGGTTCAATATATGCTTGTAAGTCCTTCTTACGATGAGATGCTGAAAGACCTCTATAATACTGAAAGCAGTCGCATGGATAATGTTGCGATTGTGAAGGTCAAGGGCGTTTTGTCCAACAACGGTTGGTCAAATGACAGGCGACCTGAAGGCATTGCGAGACTTTTGAAGGCGGCTATAGATGATAGTAGTGTGGACGCTATTGTGTTTGATATGGAAACGCCCGGTGGCAGTGCTTCAGGGGTGCAAGAGTTGCTCAACTTAATTACGAGTAGCCCCAAACCAATTGTAACTTTTGCGCGGCGGGCAGAGAGCGGCGGGCTTTGGATAGCTTCGCAAACCAAGTATATTGTGGCTTGCGATGACGTTGTGAGCAATATAGGCTGTATGGGTGCGGTGATTGTTCATACGGATAACTCTGCTTTTTACAAAAATGATGGCACAAAACACACGATTATCGTTTCAGAAGGCACCCCGCAAAAAACATGGGGCAACCCATACGAAGAACTTACACCAGAGGCGAAAGCATTTTTCCAAGAAGAGGTGAACAGAATAGAAACACAGTTCAGGGCAGACGTAATGAAAGGTCGCCCCAAAGCCTCTCCTGAAGCCTTGAAGGGAGCAAGTTACTCACCCGCGCAGGCACTCCAATACGGATTGGTGGACGAGGTGGGAACACTTGAAACGGCTATCGCCAAAGCGCGTGCTCTTGCTTCTTCTTCTTCCAACAGTTACCAATATACCTCCAATAAAAGTATGAATTTCCCTAATATCCTCAAAGCGTTGGGCTTAGGCGGCGCACCTCAAACGAACGCAACACCTACTGCCCCAACAGATGAAAATGCGGCTGCGATGGCTAAAATAGAAGCAGCCATGGCAGAAGCACAGGCTATAGTTGCGGTAAAAGACGCGCAAATTGCTAGCTTGGTAAAAGAGGCTAACGATGCTCGCACGGAGCTTGAAAGTAAAAAACGCGAGATAGAGACGCTGAAGAGCGAAAACGATGCTCTCAAAAACTTGCCTGCTGATGAGCCTACCAAAACGGCGTCGACTGGTACAACCGCCGAGACTAAGAAGGCAGACGATGAGCCTTGGATACATGCCGCCTACAACCAAGTATGATGCTGAATATAGTTTCCCAACATGAGGCTATTCTAAGTGTGTTGGGTTATGTGGGCATACCGTCTTTGATGGGCGCGGCGTTTTGGATTTACTACCAAATCAAAACCAACGCTGACAGCCAGAAAAACATACAGGAATCATTGACGAGAGCGCTCGACCGTTTGGATAATGTGGAAAGAGTCCAGAGCGAGCACGACAAAAATTTGGCAATGTCTGTGCAAAAAACGGAATTGGCTATCGAAGATCTCAAAAGAAGTGTCCAAGATATGCCAGATAAAATTGTTTCTCACCTTTTAAAACAAGGGATTCTATCCCAAAAATGACAAATGAGTTCGATTGATTTAGACCTACTCGTCCAAAATTTGGGCGCATACTTCAGGAAAAATGGGGCGGAGCTTTTCCGCAAACTTCTTCTTGAGCAACCTATGTCGGAGGTTGCTACCACCCTCTCTGATGTAACCGACGAAATAGTCTTGCTAGACCTTGTAAGCAGTAGCATTCTAAAGCCGTGGAAAGTGGACTTTGAGCCAACTCCAAATGCACTCAAATTTAAGCCCCGCATAGGCAAAACACGCGCTTCGAAAGCAGACGTTAGCATCATACCGAAAACATTGCACAAACAGTTCCTTGCCTACAGGAAAGCGAAGGGCGCAGATCCCTACAATCTCCCTTTTGAGGAGTTGTTGTTGGACAGGGTTACGGAACAAGCGCGCCTAGATATGGATACGCATGCTTTATTCGAAGGCGTTTATGATGCTGACGGAAACGGTCCCGCAGATACGATGGTAGGGTGGCTAACACATTTGGATTTGGCACAAGCGGAAAATGCTTTTGAAGAGAAAACGGTTGATATAGAAACGATAACTAAAGCGAACGCTATCGATATGGTGGAGCGTTTGGTGGAAGGTATCCCTAGCCCGTATCTGAAAAATCCTATGAAGTTGTTTTGCTCGCCTACTGTGGAACGCTATTACGCACTTGATTATCGAGAAAGATATGGCGCGTTGCCCTACAACAAAGAATTTCAGAAAAATATGATTGATGGGACTATGATAGAGTTCCATTCCCACAGTGGCATTAGCACCAAGGACAAGATGTTCGTTACTCCAGCAAAAAACATGGTCATGATGTTTGACAGCATGGACGACTTAAGCTCCTTAATAGTGGAACGCAATGCACGTGCTGTAAATGTAATGCTTGACGTAAACGCGGGCGTGGACTTTGCAACGCTTGACCTTGTTTGGTACGCCAAAAATAAAGCCTAGCCTTTGCCCTATTTTGGGCTTTTTTATACATTTTCTTACCCTTCATTTAAGTTACAATTATGGGCTTCATTTTAAAAAGCTTATCCAAGACGGCTAAAAATATTCGCGACAAAGGCAACATGGGCGGTATTACCGCTATCTATGTTGCGTATGAGGAAGATGTTTTGGACTTGCACCTTCCTGATACGGAGACCTCCGACACACCCCTTATTATCTCTCAAGGTATATCAATGAGGGCAGGCAAACGCTTTGTAGAGTGGGAATTTACCAAAGGCACAGGCAAAGCTTCGTCAGCGATTGTAGGCGAGACGGACGGCAAAAGCCAAGAGCCCGCCGTCGAATTCCAAATCCCGAAATATGACGCGGCGGCGCAGGAGCAACTAGCCGCGGTTCAAAACAGTGATTTGATTGTTATTGCCAAGACCTCGAATAACCAATATATTTTGATTGGCACGAAAGACATTCCCGCACAGCTCATAGAAGGCGGCGCAGATGGCGGTGCTAAGTACGCGGACTCGAACCATACGCGTCTTATGTTCAAAAGTAGTGCGCGCTTCGGGGCGTACTTTTATGATGGAGGAATGGACGGGCTTATCGATGGCGAAAGCATTGAATCTACACAATTCACGGCGGCATCGGCAAGCGCGGCAACTCAAAATTTGATTATCACGTGGTTGGATAATACAGGCTTTGATGGGGCATTGGCAAACGATAAGATGCACGTTAGCGTGAAGAACCTCGATACTGAAGATACATTCTATCGGAAATCGGCGGCGGTTCGAAGCGAAGAAACGGCAACT
>Ga0075156_10000841_pt1 | contig 16315 bp, 12 predicted proteins | sample JI81AbrownDNA_FD_70966 | JGI IMG/M metagenome (GOLD analysis project Ga0075156, IMG submission 70966) | Wastewater effluent complex algal communities from Wisconsin, to seasonally profile nutrient transformation and Carbon sequestration -... | ecosystem: Engineered > WWTP > Effluent > Algae...
GGCAAGAGGGTCGTGGACGGATCAAACCCAAGGCAGACCCCTTCCGGGGGTACGCCAGTCGAGACCAGGGTCACACGCCCCCTTGCCGGGAGGCACTTACATCCTCTACGTCGAGACCACTGACGCTTTGCGGTCGTGAGATCCCGGGTCAAGCCCGGGATGACGGTGGTGGCGGCCAGCTCGACAGGCTCGGCCAGTTCGGCCTGTCTGCGGGTCTTCAGTTCTGCGCCGACAGGAACTCGAGTACCGCTCGAACACGGCGGTTGTCCTGGTCGGGGCCCAGCTGCAACTTGGCGAACACCCCGGCCACGTGCTTGCTCACCGCGCCGGCCGACAGGTGCAGTTGCTCGGCGATGGCCGCGTTCGACAGACCGCGGGCCATCAGCTCCAGCACCTCGAACTCGCGGGGGGTGAGGGCCGCCAGTCGCGGCGAGGTGCGGTGCAGCAGCCGAGTGGCCACATCTGGGTCGATCACCACGCCGCCCGCGGCGACCACCGCCAGCGAACGCAGGAAGTCCGCCACCCGCGCCACCCGGTCTTTCAGCAGGTAACCCAGGCCGCCGAGGGGGCCGGACGGGCCCCCCTCGGGCCCGAACAGCTGATGGGCGTATTCGGGGGCCACGTACTGGCTCACCACCAGAATGCCGATCGCGGGGTGGTCGGCCCTGATCCGTAGCGCGGCCCGCAGGCCGTCGTCGGTGTAGTCGGGCGGCATGCGCACGTCGGTGATCACCACGTCCACGCCCGCCGCCGCGTGGTGTGCCACCACGGCCAGCAGCTCGTCGGCACCGGCGGCCTGGGCCACCACCTCGTGCCCCTGGCGCTCCAGCAGTCCCGCGATGCCCTCGCGCAGCAGGGCCGAGTCGTCGGCGACGATCACCCTCACGAGCGGCCCGCCGAACCGAGTGAGGGCCGGCCCGCCTCCAGCAGCAGCGGAATCCGCGCGCTCACCGTAGTCGGGCCGCCGGACGGGCTCGAGACGGCGATCTGGCCGCCGAAGGCGGCCAACCGCTCGCGCATGCCGTCCAGGCCGCCGCCTTCGGTGATGCGGGCACCACCGGGTCCGTCGTCGACCACGCTGACGTGCAGAAACCGGTCGGCGGCCAGCACCACGCTGACCTGCGCGCCGGCCGCGTACTTGGCCGCGTTGGTCAGGGCCTCGGCGGCGAAGAACCAGGCCGCCGAGGCAACCCCCGCGGGCACCTCGGGCAGCGGGTGCGGCACCCGCACCTCGATTGCTCCGGCGCCGGTCGAGAGCCGGGCGGCGAGTTCGCGCACCGCGGCCTCGAGCCCGCGCTGGGCCAGCAACCGGGAATGCACGCCCGCGACGGTGTCGCGCAACGCCCGCAGGGCCAGGTCGACCTCGTCCTGAGCCCGCTCCAGCAGCGGCACCGCCGCCCGCAGCCGGTCCGCATCGGTCGCCCGCGCCGGCGAGGCCAGGGCCAGCGTGACCTCGCCCACCTTCATCGAGGCCGAGACCAGATACTGCTGCGCCCCGTCGTGCAGGTCGCGCTCGATGCGGGTGCGCTCGAGCTCGAACGCCTCGACGATGCGCAGCCGCGACCTGGTCAGCGCCTGCACCTGGTCGGCGTAGGGCAGGGTGACCGGCGGGTTCGCGGCCCGGGCGATCGAACGCGTCTTGATCACCTCGAGCCAGCAGGCGCCGGCCACCCCGAGCACGCCCAGCAGCATCGCCCACAGCGCCACGTCGCCGGCCGGCCGCAGCAGGACCGCCACCGCCAGCCACGACAGGCCGCCGGCCGCGACCGAGGCCAGCTGCAGGCCGCACAGCGCCCACCGAGGACGCACCGCACCGTTCACCCGGGCCACCCTATCGACCCCGCCGGGCGCCGATGGTGGAGCTGGCTCCACCCCGATCGGGCGGCTGGCACCATGGTCGAGGTCAACGCCAGCGGGTCGAATGGAGGCATGACGATCACAGACACCGCACCCACCCGACACCGGGTCGATCCGCTCACCGCAGACGGCCTGGTCAAGCGCTACGGGCAGGTGGTGGCGCTCGGCGGGGTGAATGTGCACATCGCCCCGGGTGAGAGCGTGGCCATCATGGGCCCGTCCGGCTCGGGCAAATCGACCCTGCTGCACTGCCTGTCGGGCATTCTGCCGCCCGACGAGGGCCGGGTGACGCTCGGCGCGGTCGAGCTCTCGGCCCTTTCGGACGCCCATCGGTCACGGCTGCGCCTGCAGCGCTTCGGCTTCGTGTTTCAAGACGGCCAGCTGATCGGCGAGTTGCCCGCCCGCGAGAACGTGGCACTGCCGCTGCTGTTGACCGGCGTGCCGCGCGGGGCGGCGCTGCGGCAGGCGGACGACTGGCTGGCGCGGCTCGGCCTGCCGGGCATCGGCGGGCGCAGGCCGGGGGAGCTGTCGGGCGGCCAGGCGCAGCGGGTCGCCATCGCCCGGGCGCTGATTCACGCGCCGTCGGTGATCTTCGCCGACGAGCCCACCGGAGCGCTCGACCAGGCCACCGGGCACGAGGTGATGCAGATTCTGCGCGCCACGGCGCGCATGACGGGTTCGACCCTGGTGCTGGTCACGCACGACCTTCAGGTCGCCCGCTGGTGCGAGCGACTGATCGAGATTCGTGACGCCCTGGTGCACAGCGACACCCGCACGGAGGCCTGAACCATGACGACGACGATCGGCCTGTCGACCCGGTTGGCCCGGGCCCGGCTGCGGGACGCGCGCGGGGCCGGCGTGCTCGACGGTTTCGCCGTGCTGGCCTTCGCGGTCACCGCCTGGATGGCCTTCGTGGTGACCTCGGGCACGTGGGCGTTCGCGCAGCGGCGCGTTGCACCGCCCCAGAGCCTTTCGGCCTTCGACACCGAAACCGTCACGTTGATGACCAACACCTACGTGATTCTGGCCGGCATCGCGTGCGCGCTGCTGATCGCTCCGGTGCTGTCGCTCGGCGGGGCCGCCGCGCGACTGGGTGCCCGCGGTCGGGCCCGGCGGTTGGCGGCCCTGCGGCTGGTCGGTATGACCGGCGGTCAGGTGGTCACGATGTCGGTGATCGAGAGCGTGGTGCAGGCTGCGGTGGGCCTGCTGGTGGGCGCGGCCGCGTGGGCGCTCAGCCTGCCGCTGCTCGCCATGCTGAGGTTTCAGGGCACCACCTTCTCGGTCGCCGAACTGGTGCTGCCCTGGTACTTGTGGCTCGGGGTCGCGGCCGTGCTGCTGGCCCTCGCGGCCGCGTCGACGGCGCTCGGGCTCAGCCGGGTGCGCATCTCGCCGCTCGGCGTGGCCCGTCAGCAGACCACGCCGAGGCTGCGCGCCTGGCGCGTTGCCGCCCTGGCCGTGGGTGCCGTCGCCATCGTGGTGGGTGGACGCGTCATCACCGGCTCGAGCGGCGCACTGATCGGCGGGCTGGTGTTCGTGGGGCTGTTGGGCTTCGGCATCGCGATGGTCAACCTGATCGCGCCGTGGTTGCTGCAGGTGCTGGCCAGGGTTGGGCTGCGGGTGGGTTCGCCGGCCTGGCTGCTCGGCAACCGGCGCATCGCCGCCGACCCGAAGGCCGCGTGGCGCAACGTGTCGTCGTTGGCGCTGACCGGGGCGGTCGTCGGCATGCTGTGCGTGATTCCGCTCGACTCGTCGGTGCTGGCCGGCGTCGACGAACTCAACCTGATGCTGCTCACAGACATTCGCACCGGCGCCGTGGTCACCCTGGTGATCGCGCTGATCGTGGGAGCGGCGTCCACCGCGCTGGCCCAATGCTCCGACGTGGTCGACCGCGCCGACGAGCTCGTGGCCCTCGACCGCATCGGCGTGCCGCGCAGCCTGGACGCGGCCGCCCGCCGGCACCAGGTGATGGTGCCCCTGCTGAGCACGCTGGTGCTGTCGATGGGGCTCGGGGTGCTGGCCGCGCTGCCGTTCACGGCGACGTTTCCGCAGCGGTTCGCGCTCGGCCCGTCCAGCCTGCTCGTGCTGGCCGGCAGTCTCGTCGGCGCGACACTGCTCACGGTGCTCGCCGCCGAAGCGACCCGTCCGCTGCGGGCCCGCGCGCTGTCGACCCAGGTACGCCGCAACGACTGAGGCGAAGGCTAGCGAGCCACCCGCAGCTGCTCGCGCAGGAAGCGCAGCGGCTCGGGGTCGCCGTGGGTGGTGAAGGCGTCGCCGCGGTTCCACAGGCCGGTGTACAGGCCGCGCGCCGAGCCGGTGAGCACCGTGTCGGCATCGGGGTGGGCGCCGCCGGCGGGCACCGCGCCGTCCGGCCCGATCGCGACCGTCCAGGCGCCCAGGCCGTCGTCGGTCTGCACGCTGACCCGGGCCGGGCGGAGCAGGGTCAACCCGTAGTGCGCCAGCCCGGTGAACCCCATCAGCAGCTCGTCGATGCCGTCGCGGGCCAGGGCGGGGGAGAACCACAGCTCCTCGGGCAGGGGTGCCCGGCCCAGCCGGGCCGCCATCGCGTCGACCCCGTGGATCGTCGTCTCGTGCGCCTGCCGCCTGGTCCAGGCCTGGCGCGGCGCGGGCGCGTCCATCAGGAAGAACGGCACCTCGAGGTCGTCCGGGGCCCCGGCGAGCGCGTTGAGCAGGTCGACCATGCCGTCATCGAGCCACTGCAGCAGATCGTCGGACGCCGCGGCCTCGGCGAGCACCTCAGGATCGTGACGAGTGGGCGCGTCGCGCACTTTGGCGGCCGCCCAGCGGTGCACCATGCCCTGGTGGGCGAGCAGGTCGTGCATCGTCCACCCGGGGCAGGTCGGCACGGCCACCGCGAGGCCGGCGCTGGCGGCGTTGTTGCGCAGCACGGCGGTGGCGTTGCCGATCGCTTCGCCGAGGTCGGCGAACTCCAGGGTGTTGGGCATACCGGCACCCTAGGGTGTGTCGACCGACCCTGACCACGCCTGGCGCACCGTAACCCTGACCGGTCGGGTCGGGGCCCGAGCAGGGGGCGGCCCGATACCTTCGCCGCCGCCCGGCGACGATGCTGGTGGGCATGACCAACGACTTCTTCGCCCCCGTCGACAGCGTGTCCAAGACCGATCGCGACCGCGCCGAGCAGCGGCTGCGCGAAGCACATCAGCTCGGTCGGATCGACGCGGCCGAACTCGAGGCCCGCATGTCGCGGGTGATCGCGGCCGAGCGGCTCGACGAGCTCGCCGCCGCCACGGACGGCCCGCTGCCGTCCGGCGCCACCAATGCTTACGCCCAGCCCGGCCCCTACGCCCAGCCCGGCCCGTACGCCCAGTCGTACGACCACACCGCCTACGCCGAGCCCGGTGCAGCGCAGGGGCGCACCCGCCCGACCTTCGTGGGCACCGTCCAGCAGGTCGGCCAGGGCATGTCCGACCGGGGCACCACGATGGCCGTGGTCGCGCACCTGCTGCCGTTCGTCACCTGGCTGTTCGGGCCGGCCGTCGTCTGGGCGCTCTCGGCCAAGGGTTCGAACACCCGGCGCGAGGCGGCCAAGGCGTTCAACTGGCAGTTGATCGCCTTCGTGATCGGCATCGTGGTGGCCGCCCTGGGCTGGATCATCCCCGGCGACGGCAACCCGATCGCCGGCATCTGGACGGTGATCTGGGTGGTGCTCACCGTGATCGGCGCCGTGATGGCCGGCAAGGGTGCCGAGTGGACGAACCCGATTCGCCGCGTCGTGCCGCTGGAAGTTTTAAACGAGCGCGGACGTTGATAAGCTGTAGTGCTCACCAGCGATGGTGAGAGCACAACTCAACAGGGGGTGACTGGTTTCGACTCGGGACGGTAGTCCCAGGAGAAGCGGGCCGAGGATCCAGGAACATCTCGTTAACGATTCCTGGAAAACCAATAACTGCCGAAAATTCTCGCGCAGACTTCGCTCTCGCTGCCTGAGCAGTGACCGAAGGGTCAGTCCGGACGTAGCCTTCCGTCCGATCACTGGCCTCGTATAGAAGGCTTGCTGAGCCGCCTGTGTTCCAGGGGCGGCTCGGGACTTAACTGGAGCTGGGCTTGGCTACCACGGGTTGACGCGAGGGTAGAAGCCGAGAAAACCGCCTAGTCGACTGCGCCCGGAGAAGTCCTGGTTCACCTTGCGAGGACGGGGGTTCGATTCCCCCCACCTCCACCCAAAGTGTCTTACGGGAACACGCGACATCGGAAGATGTGGAGTGTTCCCGTTCGGCTTCCTTACCCTGTGTCGTCTCACGGACGATGGTCGCGAACGGTTCCGCGAGGCGCGGGCGTAGCTCCTCATCCTCAGTGATTTCCAACCGCGAGTAGAACGCTTGGTTCGCCAGCCTCCTGCTCCCGTCATCGGAGTGGGCATAGGCGTGGTGAGCGTCGGTGAGGAGCCGCAGGCTGTCGTGGAGGAACGCCCGCCCGCCGACGTGCTGCTCGTGGTGCTCGCTGAGTCGGTGCTCGATGTCTGTGAGCCCGGCTCGGATGCGGTCTTGGTGCCGCTTGAGCGTTGGCAGGTCGATGGCATCGGCGAAGTGCGCGGTGAGGAGCTTGTCGCTCTCAGCTTCCAGGCGTGCCCGGTTCGCGGTGAGGTCGGCGAACTCCTGATCGCGGCCAGCAGATCGCTTGTCGAAAGCTGCGTCAACCTCGGCAGCGAGGTGGCGGTAGTCGTCTTCGCTGATCGTGATGCTCGCGTAGGAGTCCTCAACCAGACGTTCCGCAACCTGAACAGGCACCGCCCGTCGGGTGCAGGTGGTCTTCTTCGCTGCTCTGCCGGAGCAGACGAAGTAGGCGTAGGTCGTGCCGCGCGGGTTGGTGGCGAAGTCCAGCAGCATCCTCGACCCGCAGTTACCGCAGTACAGCAGGCCCTTCAGATGGTGCGCGTGCTGAACGTGCCGGGTTGCGTGCGCGTTGCGCGCCTTCAGCAGTGATTGCACCTGGTCGAAGAGTGCTGGTTCCACGATGGGCTCGTGCGCGCCGGGATGCAGCGCGCCCTTATATCGGATCACGCCCGCGTAGTACGGGTTCGTCAACACCCGGTAGAGGGCATTCTTCCCCAGCGGGCTGGATGGACGCTTCGGCGACGGCATGGACAGCAGGCCTCGCGCGGTGAGATCGCGCAGCAGCGCAGTCACGGAGGTCTCCCCGCCCGCGTACTGCTCGAACGCCCACGCGATGAGCGGGGCGCGTTCGGGATCAACCTCGACGGTGCGTATCTCGCGGCCTTGGTCGTCAGTCTGGCGGACGTTGAGGTAGCCGATGGGAGCGCGACCGGGGGTGCCGCCTTGCGCGACCTTCTGCGTCAGCCCCTTGGTGACTTCCGTGGCGAGGTTGCGGCTGTAGAACTCCGCGATGGAGGACATGATGCCGTGGACGAGCATCCCCGAAGGCGTCTGATCGATCGACTCGGTGGCGGAGACGAGGGTGACCCCGGCGCTGATGAGCGCTTCGTGAATCTTCACGTCGTCGGCCCGGTTGCGGGCGAGCCGGTCGAGCTTGTGAATGAGGCAGAACTGCACCCGTGACGCGGCGATGAACGCCAGCATGTCCTGCAACCCATCACGATCCGCCGAGCGCGCCGACTCGCCAGCGTCGATGAACTCGCGCACGATCCGCGCGCCCAGCTCGTCGGCCTTCCGAGCGTTCGCCTCCCGCTGCGCCGGAATCGAGAAGCCTTCCTCGGTGCCGCCACGCTCGGCCTGCTCTCGCGTCGAGACCCGCAGGTAGGACACCGCGAGCAGCAGGGGGACCTCGGCGGCCTCCTCGGACGTCGTGGTGTCGAGTGTCGCGGTGCTCATGATGGGCCTCCTTGCGCCGGGGTGCTCCTTGGTGTTGATCCTCTCGCGCACCCCTGACAAACCAAAGAGCTCAGTGAAGCGCAGGCGGCAGGTCGTCAGGCGGCGGGAGCCCGTAGGGGTCGGGATCGCCGTTCACCCGAGCGCGGTGACGAGCGTCCGCGATGCCCAGCACCCACTCGATCAACTTGCCGAGGTCAGGCTCATCGCGCCGCGTCACTCGCAGCCTCAGTTTCCGATCGTCGCCTCGCATGCCAGACAGGTGCACTGCCCTTCGTACGATGCACACTTTCGCCCGTCCACCCGTCTCCACTTTGAGGTCACACGCATCTTGCAGGTCGCGGTTTCGTCACTTACGTCGGTGACGAAACAGACGTACCGTAGAACATGGCCACCAAACGCTACGACCCCGCAGCGACCGACTTCAACGGTCGCTACTCCCGCTGGGTCGCCGCTCTCGAATCGGGCGACGATGCCGAGTTGCTGGAAGCCACCGCGGCACTCCCGACCCTCAACAAGCGTGTACTCAAGAAGCTCGCCGCGGCCGATCGCGACGAGCCCGACCCGAGCGCACGGGCGGAGCACAAGCGCGTGATCGTGCTGCTCAGCGAGCTCAACGCCAACAAGAATCAGCGACGCCGCGAACGCGAGCAGGCGGAGCAGCGTCGTCGCGACCGAACCGTCCGCGTCGAACGCAGAGTCGAACTGCCAACCGCCTGCGCCAGATGCGGCACCAAGCTCAAAGAAGTGAAGCTCACAGGCAGACCGCGCCTGTACTGCACGCCCGCCTGCCGCAAGGCCGCCTACGAAGACCGCCGCGCCCACCGCGACGGCGCCGTCAAGGTGCAGGCCGTAGAGAAACTCGTCACGGAGGTGCGGGAGCGACGCATCGAGGTGCCCCACCCCAGAAGTGACTGCATCAAGGCAGTCCTGGCGGACGACGACCTCATGGTCTCAGTGATCTGGACACTCACAGCCCTCGTGCGAGACCGCAGCCGCAGGGCCTACGACCCTGACCAGCCGAGGTTCGGGAAGCTCTCGTATCACGTCCAAGCGCTCCATGCCGCACTCGTCGAGCGGGCAGCCGCCGGCCCTCCGTAGTTCTCGACGATCCCCGTCTCGGGCGCGACCCTCTGAGAGAATGTCAGCGGTGGCGCCTATCGTCATCCGTGGGGAGCGAAGCCATCGGTTCCAGTGTGATCTGCGTGCAGACGGTTCACCGCGCCCCGTGACCGGACACCCGAAGCACGACTCGAAGGACATGCGTTGCCGCAGAACTCCATCAACCACGCTCGCCTCGTCGCGCTGATCTGGAGCATCGCCGACGACGTGCTTCGAGACCTCTACGTGCGCGGCAAGTACCGCGACGTGATCCTGCCGTTCACCGTGCTGCGCCGCCTCGACAGTGTGCTCGAACCCACTCAAGACGCAGTCCTCGCGATGAAGAAGACTCTCGATCAGGCAGGGATCGTCGACCAAGACGCCCCGCTGCGGGACGCCGCGAAGCAGGACTTCTACAACACGTCCGGCTTCACGCTCAAGACCCTACGTGCTGCGACGAATGCCACCAGGCTCCGGCAGAACTTCGGAGTTTACCTCGATGGCTTCTCGCCCAATGTGCAGGAGATCATCGACAACTTCGAGTTCCGCAACCAGCTCCCGCGCCTCACGAAGGCTGACGCGCTCGGGGCGCTGATCGAGAAGTTCCTCTCGCCCGACCTCGACCTCTCGCCCGCAGGCTTGGACAACCACGGGATGGGTACGGTCTTCGAAGAGCTCGTGCGCCGCTTCAACGAGGAGAACAACGAAGAGGCCGGAGAGCACTGGACCCCTCGTGACGCGGTGCGCCTCATGACCCGACTGATGTTCGAGCCCATCGCCGAGGTGATCCCCTCAGGCACCTACCGTCTGTACGACGGGGCAATGGGAACCGGCGGCATGCTCACCGTCGCAGAGGAAACCCTCAAGCACCTCACCGCTCCCGCCGGGAAGAAGGTCTCCACCCACTTGTATGGGCAGGAGATCAACGCCGAGACCTACGCGATCGCCAAGGCAGACCTGATCCTCAAAGGCGAAGGGATGGCGGCCGACAACATCGTCGGCGGCCCCGAATGGTCGACCCTGTCGAACGATGCCTTCGCGGGCGAAGAGTTCGACTTCATGCTCTCCAATCCGCCCTACGGCAAGAGCTGGAAGACTGACCAGGACCGTCTGGGCGGGGCGAAGAAGATCATCGACCCCCGCTTCATCGTCACCCACGACGGCGACCCCGACTACTCGCTGGTCACCCGAAGCAGCGACGGCCAGCTGATGTTCCTCGCAAACCTCATCTCCAAGATGAAGCAAGGCACAGCTCTCGGTTCACGCATCGCATCGGTACACAACGGCTCCTCGCTGTTCACCGGCGACGCCGGTCAAGGCGAGAGCAACTTCCGTCGCTGGATCATCGAGAACGACTGGCTCGAAGCCATCGTCGCCCTGCCGCTCAAGATGTTCTACAACACCGGCATCGCCACCTACGTATGGGTGATCTCCAACCGCAAGGAAGAGCGCCGCAAGGGCAAGGTGCAGCTCATCGACGCCACCGGCTGGTCCACCCCTCTGCGCAAGAATCTCGGCGAAAAGGGTGTCGAGATCAGCGACGCGGACGCGGATCGCGTGCTCGCCACCTATGAAGCCTTCGACCAGGCAGGCGACCCCGACCACTCGAAGGTCTTCGACGGCGTCGATTTCGGCTACTCCAAGATCACCGTCGAGCGCCCACTGCGTATCGCGGGCGTGGAGGAAGGCCGCGTCTACAAGGCCCCCGAGATCAAGCAACTCAAAGAAGACGGCGTGCGCGACGAGTCAGCACCGCCGATCATCAAGAAGGTGCTGCCCTACGCCGCAACGCCCGACCCCTTGTACGGGCGATACGAGGCGATCATCGACGGACGAGTTCGCGTAGTCGAGTACGAGCCCGACACCGAGCTGCGCGACACCGAACAAGTGCCACTGACCGAACCCGCCGGCGAGTATGCCGACGGCATCGAGGCCTTCTTCCGTCGCGAAGTCGAGCCATACGCGCCCGATGCGTGGATCGACGAGACCAAGACGAAGATCGGCTACGAAATCTCCTTCACCCGCCACTTCTACAAGCCCACCCCGATGCGCACCCTCGCCGAGATCCAGGCCGACATCCGCGCCCTCGAAGCCGAGACCGACAACCTCATCGCCGAGATCGCAGGTGAGGACTAATGACCTCCGGATTCTTCTCGCTGCCGAGAGTGAATCGCGCGAGTGACGGTTGGTCGAGCCGTTCGCTGCGGTCAATGCTGGTAGCGCGGAGCGAACGGAATCGGGCAGATCTACCGCTCCTGACTGTTGCACGCGAGCGCGGCGTCTTCGTGCGTTCCGTCGATGACGCGAATCACAACACCATTCCCGAAGACTTGAGCAACTACAAGGTCGCTCACGCGGGCGACCTTGTGATCAACAAGATGAAGGCATGGCAAGGGTCGCTCGGACTGGCCCCTGTTGATGGCATCGTCAGCCCGGCCTACTTTGTATTCGCCGCCGACTTCGCCGTGCCGCGTTTCGGTGAGTACCTACTCCGCAGTAGACCCTACGTCGCCAAATTCGGGGCGGCATCCGACGGCGTTCGCATCGGGCAGTGGGATCTGAACATTCCAAGAATGCGGAATATCGAGGTTCTGCTGCCGCCGACGGAGGAGCAGGCGGCGATCGTGAGGTATCTCGCCCACGCGAACGCCCGCATCGACAAGGCCATCGTCGCCAAGCGCCGCCTCATCGCCCTCCTCGAAGAGGAGAAGAAGGCCATCGCTGACGTGCTCCTGGGACAACTCGACGAAGGCGCCCGAGAGGTTCGCCATGTGCTGTCGCAGCTGGTGGACTGCGAGCACAAGACAGCACCGTTCGTGGAAGGAGAGCCGTACTGGGTGCTCCGCACTTCGTCCGTGAAGTCGGGGGAGATCGTCTGGTCGGGTGCCTACACTACCGACGCTGCATCGTACGAGGTATGGACTAGTCGCGCGGTCCCTGAACCGGGCGATGTGATCTTCACCCGAGAGGCTCCCGTGGGTGAGGCAGCTGTCATCCCTGATGGGCGGCGAGTAGCTCTCGGCCAGCGCACGGTCTTGATGAAGGTCAGAAAAGAGATCATGGATCCTCAGTTCTTGGTCTATCAGGTCTACGCGGGACTGCCCCGACGTCGCATCTCCCTCGCCACACAGGGGTCTACCGTCGGGCATTTCAATATGGATGACATTGGCTGGATGCGCGTGGCTGTTCCCGATATCGAGGTTCAACGCCAGCTCGTAAGCAAGATTGAAGACGCCAACAGTGATGCAAACGAGGCGATCGACAAGACGCAGTCGGAGATCGCTCTCCTCCACGAGTTCCGCACGCGGCTCGTCGCCGATGTGGTGACGGGTCAGGTGGACGTGCGTTCGATCGTCGCGACCTTGCCCGATGCTCCAGAAGCGACCGCTGAGCTCGCGGCAGATTCCGACGATGAGTTCGGCGACCTCCAAGAGGAGGGGCTGTGAGCACCTGGCACTACCTACCTGTCTTCGTCGAACGCGATGGGGGTATCGAGTACTCGATCTGTGAGGTCTATCTCGACGATGATGGGTGCGTCGCAAGGTGGACAGAAAGCAGTTCGATTGCGGCGTCGGGAGAGACCGCAGACGAGCTTCGTGCCGACCTGAGTCATATGCTGAACGACGTTGCCCGATGGGAGCCTGTGCGGTTCTCCGATCTTGCGGTCGGGTTGCGGCTCCAGCCCGGGGAATCGCACTCTAGCTCGCTAGATTCGCACTCTAGAGTGTGAGATTCGCACTCTGGCGGTAGGCTGATGGCTATGAGCTGGGATGCGCCTGCTGTGCTCGCCCTCATCGAGAAGATGCGGGCGCATCGGGGCGACTTCACCGGCGTGGAGGTCAAGCGCGGTGCGGGTGGTGTGCCTGATCTTGCCGCAACTCTGTGCGCGTTCGGCAACATGCCCGACGGCGGGGTCGTCATCGTCGGACTCGATGAGCGCGCCGGGTTCGCCATCACCGGGGTGAAGGACCCAGCCGCGGTGGAGCACGCGATCGCTTCTCAAGCGCGGCAGGCAGTGACTCCGCCGGTAGCGGTCACCTTCGAGACGCTGGCGATTGCGGGCAAGCAGATCGTGGCTACTGAGGTGCAGGGGCTCAGCGCCCACCAGCGTCCATGTAAGACCGGGGGCCGGGCGTATCTGCGTCAGGCCGATGGCGACTACGCGATGAGTGCGGCCGAGGAGCAGCAGCTCCTCGCAGTACGTGATCGACCGCGCTACGACGCGGGGCCGGTCGAGCGCGCGGCGATCGGGAACCTCGACCCACACCTGGTCAATGGGTTCGTCTCAGCAGTTCGGGCGACTTCACGTCGACTCCGAGACGTAGACGACGAGACGCTGCTCCGGCGTCGCGGGGTGCTGGACGCAGACAGCGACCGAGTGACGCTTGCTGGCCTCTATGCGCTTGGGGAGTACCCGCAGCAGTTCGCTCCGAGTCTTTCGGTGACGGCGGCCGTCGTTACCGAGCCGGGGTCAGCGGATCGTCTTGTTGACCTCGTGCATCTGGATGGACCGGTACCCGACCTGCTTGACGCGAGCATGGAATGGGTGCGTCGAAACCTCCGCACTGGTGTTCGAGTTGGTGTCGATGGCCACAACTACGATCATCCTGAGTTACCGCTCAGTGCTGTGCGGGAGCTCATCGCGAACGCCCTCGTGCATCGCGACCTTGGCCCGCATACGCAGACCAAGCGCGTCGAGATTCGACTCCTGCCCGATCGGTTGGTCATCACGAGCCCGGGCGGGCTTTGGGGTGTGAGCCGGGAGCAACTCGGGACTGCTGCGGGAAAGTCGGCGGTCAACGAGCACCTCTACGGCATCTGCGCGTATCTCAGTACCTCCCAAGGTGCGCGAGTGATCGAAGGAGAGGGCGGCGGTATCGGTGAGGTGCAGCGAGCACTCCACGAATGGCCCGCTGACCCGCCGATCTTCATCGACCAGGCTGTGACCTTCACCGCAGTGCTGATGAGACCGCGCGCAGAACAGGGCCCGCAGGCGCCGGCTCCCCATGCCCAGTCGGGCGATCCTCAGACCCGGATTCTGACTGTCCTCGCGGCGGGGGCGCTGGATCGCAATTCGATTATCGAGCGCACCGGGTTGACTCGCTCACAGACGCGCTACGCGCTCGAAAAGCTCATCGCCACGGATCGCGTCGCCATGCACGGTGGGCTCGGCGCTCGCAACACCACCTATTCGCTCGCGGAGGAGGACTAGCCATGCAGCGACTTAACGAAGCGAGCCTTGAAGCACTCATCGTCGACCAGATGGTTGCCGTCGGTTGGATTGAGGGCCACGCGGCTGCCTACGACTCGTCGTACTCTCTTGACCTCGGTCACCTCTCCGGCTTCGTTGAGTCCACGCAGCCGCAGCTTGCCGAGTCGCTGGGACTCGGTGAGGCGTCGCCGTCGCGGCACAGGTTCCTTGCCAGGTTGCAGGGTGAGATCACCAAGCGTGGTGTCGTGCATCTGCTGCGAAATGGGCTCGACCATCTCGGCCAGCACATCGACCTGTACTACCCGACCGCGACCGATGGCAACGCGAAGGCCGCCGAGCTGTTCGCGGCGAACCGTTTCGTCGTCACCCGGCAGGTGCACCACAGTCCCAGCAACCGGGGCGACGCCGTCGATCTCGTGGCGTTTGTCAACGGCCTGCCGGTGTTCACCTTCGAGCTGAAGAACAACATCACCAAGCAGACCGTCGATGACGCTGTGCAGCAGTACCAGCGTGATCGCGACCCGCGAGAGCTGCTGTTCGCCTTCGGGCGCACGATCGCGCACTTCGCTCTCGACGATCAGCGGGTTCGGTTCTGCACGCAACTCAAGGGTAAGTCGTCATGGTTCCTGCCCTTCGACCAGGGGTTCAACGACGGCGCTGGTAACCCGCCCAACGCTGACGGGGTGGTGACCGACTACCTGTGGCGGCGAGTCCTTGCCCCGGAGAGTCTCGCCGGCATCATCGAGAACTACGCGCAGGTCGTCACCGAGAAGAACCCGAAGACGGGTAAACGCACGGCGAAGGCGATCTTCCCGCGCTATCACCAGCTTGACGTAGTGCGAAAGCTGCTCGCCGATGTCGCCGAGGGCGGGGCGGGTCGGCGGTACCTCATCCAGCACTCTGCGGGCAGTGGCAAGTCGAACTCGATCGCCTGGCTCGTGCACCAGCTTGTCGAGGCCACTCACCAGGGGGCCGTGGCCTTCGACTCCGTCATCGTCGTCACCGACCGCGTGATCCTTGACGATCAGCTCTCGCAGACCATCAAGTCGTTCTTGCAGGTCGGCTCGACAGTCGTCCACGCGGATCGCTCGGGAGACCTGCGCCGGGCGATCACGGCGGGCAAGAAGATCATCGTCACAACGGTGCAGAAGTTTCCCTACATTCTCGATGACATCGGCTCAGAGCATCAGGGCCGCAACTTCGCCATCGTCATCGATGAGGCCCACTCGTCTCAGGGTTCGAAGACCTCGGCCGCCGTGTCTCGCGCGCTCGGTGGCGGTGTTGATTCTGATGAGGAGGACAGCGTCGAGGATCAGATCAACCGGATCATCGAAGCGAAGAAGCTGCTGCCGAATGCGAGCTACTTCGCGTTCACTGCGACACCGAAAAACAAGACGCTGGAGATGTTCGGCGAACCGGTCTCGAACCCCGACGGCACGGTCGGCCATCGCCCATTCCACTCGTACACGATGAAGCAGGCCATCCAAGAGGGCTTTATCGTGGATGTGCTCGCGAACTACACGCCGGTGGGTAGTTACTACAAGCTGATGAAGACGGTCGAGGACGACCCGGAGTTCGATGTGAAGCGGGCCTCGAAGAAGCTTCGAGCCTACGTCGAGGGTAACCAGCACGCGATCGCGCAGAAGGCCGACATCATGGTCGAGCACTTCCTCGGCCAGGTGATCGCCAAGCAGAAGATCGGCGGGCAGGCCCGCGCGATGGTCGTCACCTCATCCATCCCGCGGTGCATCGAATACTTCCACGCCATCCGCGACGCACTGGCAGCACGCAAGAGCCCGTACAAGGTGATCGTCGCCTTCTCCGGCGAACACGACTACAAGGGGGTGCAGGTCACCGAGGCAAGCCTTAACGGTTTCCCCTCCCGGGCCATCGCTGAGCAGATCAAGACCGACCCGTACCGAATCCTCGTCGTCGCCAACAAGTTCCAGACCGGGTACGACGAGCCGCTGCTGCACACCATGTACGTCGACAAGACCCTGTCGGGTGTGCTCGCGGTCCAAACCCTCTCGCGGCTCAACCGGGCGCACCCGGCGAAGCATGAGACGTTCGTGCTCGACTTCGCGAACGATGCCGAGGACATCCAGCGCGCATTCGATCCGTATTACCGCACCACCGTGCTCGCCGAAGAGACCGATCCCAACAAGCTGCATGACCTCGTCAACGACCTCGACGCCTTCGGCATTTACACGCCGGAACACGTCGACGAGTTCGTGACGCGCTACCTGGCCGGTGAGCCTCGCGACCAGCTCGATCCCATTCTCGATGCGTGCGTCGCGGAGTACGTCGAACTTCCCGAGGA
>Ga0075156_10000843_pt1 | contig 16312 bp, 17 predicted proteins | sample JI81AbrownDNA_FD_70966 | JGI IMG/M metagenome (GOLD analysis project Ga0075156, IMG submission 70966) | Wastewater effluent complex algal communities from Wisconsin, to seasonally profile nutrient transformation and Carbon sequestration -... | ecosystem: Engineered > WWTP > Effluent > Algae...
CTCGAACACCTCCGCGGCTCCGCCCTCGGCTTCCGAAACCTCACCAACTACATCGCCCGCAGCCTGCTCGAAACCGGCGGATTCAGACCCCAACTACACCCTGGATTGTGAAGAGCCGCTCAACCGGCCGTGGCGGTTTCGACAGGCTCAACCGGCGGAGCGAAGGCGTCAGCTCTCGACGCGCAGGTCGCTCATCGCCCGGCGGGCGTCCGTGACGAGCTGCGGGTCGGCGTTGTCGGGTACCGAGGCGTAGTAGATGCTGGACGACTCGGCCTTGGTGGCGACGATCAGAATGATCGCCAGCTCACCCTTGGCCTGCAGATTGGGAATGTCGAACGACAGGTGCGTCTCGACCAGCCAAGCTTCCTTGCCGTCGACCTTCATGGCCTTGTTGACCTTGTCGTCGCGCACCACTTCGGCGTCGTCGTAGAAGACGCCCATGATGCACTTCACCACGATCTCGGAGCCCTGCTGCGGGCTGAAGAACCCGTCGCCGGCCACCAGCTCGCCGACCAGCACAGAGGCGACCCAGCTCGAGTTCGGCTTGTAGTTCTCTTCGATGGTCACGGTCTGGGTGAGCACGTCACGTCCGAACGGCACCCGGGTCTCGGTGCGCGGCGGCGTCCAGGGGCTGCCGAGCCGAGGGTACGACAGCGCGCCGCCATAGACCCGGCCGTTGTTCGGTGCGGGGGCCGGCGTGATGGTGGTGGCGATCTGCTTGGGGCACACGTTCTGGGTGGGATTCGAGCCGGCGGACGGCCCGGTGCCCAGAATTCCGCCGAGATTGCGGATGGCGAACCAGGCCACGACGACGAGAACCACGACCACCGCGCCGACGGCCAGCCACCAGCCGTTGCGGGTGCGGCGGCGCTGCGGATCGGCGGGCGTCCAGGGCTGCTGGCCACCGGGACGCGGCGGGGCGCCGATGCCGCCGGCCGGGGGAGCCTGGGTGGGATTGTTGGTGATCGCGGCCGACCAGGACGAACCCGTCCAATACCGGTACATGCCCTGCTGGCCACCCGGATCCGGATACCACCCTGCGCTGCTCACGCGATGATTCTAGACGGGCCGACCCAGGCCATCGCACCGGGGTATCGAGCGCAAAAGACCCCCGCTTGATGCGGCCGGGCCACGCGACGGACGAACCACTGACGGCGTCTGGGAGGGGCTGCACGTAGAGGCCCGATCGGCGATCAGCCGAAGCGACCCGTGACGTAGTCCTCGGTGGCCTTGGCGTCGGGAGTCGAGAAGATCTTCTCGGTCGCGCCCATCTCGACCAGCTTGCCGGGGGCGCCGGTGCCGGCGATGTTGAAGAACGCGGTCTCGTCCGACACCCGTGCGGCCTGCTGCATGTTGTGGGTCACGATGACGATCGTGTAGCTCTCCTTGAGCTGCTGGATCAGGTCCTCGACGGCGAGGGTCGAGATCGGGTCGAGGGCGGAGCAGGGCTCGTCCATCAGCAGAACTTCGGGTTGCATGGCGATCGCCCGGGCGATGCACAGGCGCTGCTGCTGGCCGCCCGAGAGTCCGGAACCCGGCTTGTCCAGCCGGTTCTTGACCTCTTCCCACAGGTTGGCGCCGCGCAACGAGCTCTCCAGCAGCTCGTCGGCCTCCTTGGCCTTCATGCGCTGGTTGTTGAGCTTGTAACCGGCCAACACATTGTCCTTGATCGACATGGTCGGAAACGGGTTGGGCCGCTGAAAGACCATGCCCACCTGACGCCGCACGTTGACCGGGTCGACCGCGGCACTGTAGAGGTTGTTGCCGTCGAGCAACACCGAGCCCTCGACGTAGGCGCCGGGAATCACTTCGTGCATGCGGTTCAGGGTGCGCAGAAACGTCGACTTGCCACAGCCGGACGGCCCGATGAAGGCGGTGACCGAGCGCGGCTCGATGGTCATCGTGACGTCTTCGACGGCCTTGAACTTGCCGTAGAAGCAGTTGAGGTCGGAGACCTCGATCCTCTTGGACATGGTGTGCAATTCTCCTTGTCAGCGCCCGGACTTGGGAGCGAAACGTTTGGCGATGAAGCGACCGATCAGGTTGAGCACCATGACCAGCACGATGAGGGTCATGGCCCCGGCCCAGGCGCGCTCGTTGTAGAACTCCCGCTCGATTCCCGGGTGCGCGTACTGGTCGTAGACGAAGACCGGCAGGGTCATCATCGGGTTCGCGAACGGGTTGGTGTTGATCGAGTTGGTGAACCCCGCGGCGATCATCAGCGGAGCCGTCTCGCCGATGATCCGGGCGATGGCCAGGATCACCCCCGAGACGATGCCCGACAACGAGGTGGGCAGCACGACCGCGAGAATCGTGCGCCACTTCGGAACACCGAGGGCATAGGACGCCTCGCGCAGCTCGTTCGGCACGATGCGCAGCAGCTCTTCGGTCGCCCGCACGACGATCGGAATCATCAGCACCGACAGTGCCATGGCGCCCGCGAAGCCGTTGACGGTGCCGGGACCGAACACGATCGCCATCAGGGCGTAGGCGAACAGTCCCGCCACGATGGACGGAATGCCGGTCATCACGTCGACGAAGAAGGTGATGGCATTCGCCAGCGCACCGCGCCCGTACTCGACCAGGTAGATGGCGGTCATCAGGCCGATGGGTACGGCGATCAACGTTGCGATACCGGTGATGATGAGGGTTCCGTACAGGGCGTGGATCGCCCCACCGCCGGCGCCGATCACGTTGCGCATCGACCAGCTGAAGAACGTGCCGTCGAACCGCGGCAAGCCGTTGCTGACGGTCTCCCACAGCAACGAGACGAGCGGCAGCAGGGCGAGCAGAAAGGCTCCGGCCATCAGAGCGGTGGCGAGCCGGTCGGCGGCCGCCCGGCGTCCTTCGACCATGCGCGTGAGCAGGTAGATCACCGGCAGGAAGATGACTGCACCGAGGAAGACGGTGGTCGGCAGATCGAAGCCGCCGAAGCCGAGCGAGTCGACGATCCCGCCGGTCACCACGCTCGCCGCGAGCGCCACCCACGGGGCGAATGAGGGCAGTTGGCCGGCGGTCAGGGGGTTGGCCCTGGTGGCGGTCAGCGTGGACATCAGTTGGCCCCCGAGAATTCCTTGTAGCGCGACATGATCAGCCGCGCACCCGAGTTGACCAGCAGCGTGATCACGAACAGGGCGAGGCCGCCGGCGATCAATTGGTTGGTCTTCAGGCCGTAGGCCTCGGGAAAGTTCTGGGCGATCACGGCGGCGATCGTGTTGGGGTTCTGCGAGGTGAGGATCTCGAGAGTGATCACCGGCGCACCCGACAGCACCATGGCGACGGCCATCGTCTCGCCGAGGGCGCGACCGAGGCCGAGCATCACGGAGCTGACGATGCCGGCGCGGGCAAACGGCAGCACCGACATGCGGATCATCTCCCAACGCGTGGCTCCAAGGGCCAGCGCGGCCTCCTCGTGCAGCACCGGAGTCTGCAGAAAGACCTCACGACACAGCGAGGTGATGATCGGCAGGATCATCACGGCCAGCACGATCGACGCGGTGAGCAAGTTGCGTCCGGTGCCGGAGGCCTGGCCCGAGAAGAACGGGATCCAGCCCAGGTGCACGTTCAGCCACAGGTAGAGCGGGTTGGCGGCCGGGGCGAGCACGATGATGCCCCACAGGCCGAACACCACCGACGGCACGGCTGCCAACAGGTCGATCACATAGCCGAGGCCCGAGGCCAGGCGGCGGGGAGCGTAGTGCGAAATGAACAACGCGATGCCGATCGAGACCGGAACGGCCATCAACAGGGCCCAGAACGAAGCCCACACGGTGCCCCAGGCGAAGGGCAGGATCCACGACCAGAACGGCCCGTACCCCTTGGCTTCGAGCTCGGCCGGCGAGGTGGTCAGGGCGGGCAGCGCCTGCATCAGCAGGAAGCCGGCGACCATCGCCAGGATGACCAGGATGATGATGCCGGAGCCGGTGGCCAGAGCGCTGAACACCCGATCGCCGATCCGGCGCCGTGGGCTGCGGGCCGATTGCACCGGCGCCGGCGTGGGAGTCACCTCCCGGGTTGACTGAGTCACGATCGCCATTCTTTCGCTCACTCTGTTCGGAACAATAGGGAGTTGGGCTGACCAACGCCCGCCCGGGGGTACCCGGCGGGCGTCGGACCGCTCACTTGATCGAGTCGATCGCGGCCTTGACCTTGGCCGCCATCGCCGAGCTCAGCGGAGCGCTGCCGGCTGCGGCGGCGGCCGACTTCTGGCCCTCGGCCGAGGCGACGTAGCCGATGAAGCTCTTGACCAGTTCGGCTTCCTTGGCGTCCTTGTAGGTCTGGCAGACCAGAGCGTAGGAAACCAGCACCGCCGGGTAGACGCCGTCCGCCGTCCGGGTCAGCTTGAGCGCGAGGTCGTGCTCGGAGCGTCCCGGCAGGGTCTTCGACTCGTCGACGATCTTGGCCGCGGCCTCGTCGGTCGGGCTGAGCCAGTCGCTGCCCACCTTCAGCTGGGCATGGCCCAGGTTCTTGGCGGCGGACGCATCGGCGTAGCCGATCGTGTTGGTGCCGTTGGCCACGGCGTCGACGACGGCCGAGGTGCCCTTGGCGGCCTCGCCACCGAACGCGGTCGGGAAGGTGTCGGAGGCGGCCTCGGTCCAGACCGTGGGCGCGGCCTGGTTCAGGTAGTCGGTGAAGTTGTTGGTCGTGCCCGAGTCGTCGGAGCGGTGCACGGCCGTGATGTTCGCATCGGGCAGATCGGCACCGGAGTTGGTCGCCGCGATCTTCGCGTCGTTCCACTTGGTGATCTTGCCCGCGAAGATGCCGGCCACCGTTTCGGCGTCGAGCTTGAGGTCCTTCACGCCCGCGACGTTGAAGACGACGGCGATCGGGGAGACGTAGACGGGCAGGTCGAGCGCGTTGGAGTCGGCGGTGCACTTGCCGAACTTGCCGGCGCCCAACTCTTCGTCCTTGAACGGACGATCGGAGCCGGCGTACTGCACGGCGCCGGAGGTGAACGCCTCGCGGCCCGCACCGGAGCCGTCGGGGGAGTAGTTGACGGTGACGCCGGGGTGGGCGGACTGATAGTCGGCGATCCACTTCTGCTGCGCCGCGGACATCGACGAGGCGCCCTTGCCGGCGAGGGTGCTGGCAGCGGAGCTGCCGGAGCCACCGGTACCCGGGTTGGCGGTCTCGTTGGCTGCGCAGGCAGACAGGGTCAGCGCGGCCGCGGCGAACAGAGCCACCGGCGCGCCGATCGAAGAGATCTTCACGGCTTTCCTTTCACGAACGGGTGGAGCGTTTCGCTCCACGTCGAACGCTAGGCAGCCGAATCGACCGAATGGGTGGTTGTGGATGAACAGCGGGTGAACTCGACGGCGGCAGCTGACGGCTGGCCGTCGAGGGGTGGGTATCAACTATTGACAAGAACTATTGTCAAATAGCAGGCTGGTGGGCATGGCGATGGTCGCGGTCGAACTCCTCGAGCAGCACGAACAGGTCAAGGCCGCCATTTCGCCGATCCGGCGCCGGCTGCTCGACCTGTTGCGCGAGCCGGCATCGGCCGCGCAACTGGCCCGCAGCACCGGGCTGGCGCGACAGAAGCTCAACTACCACCTGCGGGTGCTGGAGCAGGCGGGTCTGGTCGAGTTGGTCGAGACCCGCCAACGTCGCGGCTGCGTCGAACGGGTACTGCGGGCCACCGCCGGCGAGCTGGTCGTCGACCCCAGGCTGTTGGCGGCCGGGCAGCGGCTGCGCTCGCGCGATCGTTTCGCGGCCGAGCATCTGGTGGATGCGGCCGCCGACGTGGTGCGCACCGTGTCGCGGCTTCGGGCGGGCGCCGAAGCAGCCGATCAGCGGCTGCTCACCTTCACTGTCGAGGCTGAGGTGAGCTTCGGTCGTCCTGCCGACGTGCACGCCTTCGCCGACGCCCTGGCCACCTCGGTCGCTGAGCTGGCGGAGCGTTTCGGGTCCGAACAGGGGCAACCATTCCGCCTGGTCATCGGTGGGCATCCAAGGGGAAGAGAGAAGGACCATGAGTGAGCAGCAACCGGCCGAGGGCGCCGATCGACCGCGTCCGGTGATCGAGGTGACCATTGCCGCGCCGGTCGGAGCGGTGTGGGCGAGCCTGCGTGACCCGGCCCTGATCAGGCGCTGGCACGGCTGGCACTACGAAGGACTCGACGACGAGGTCGCACTGATCTTCGGCACCGAGGGTGCCGACGACGACGCGCATGTGCTGCAGGCCAATGCCGGCGATCGGTTCGAAGTCGAGGCCGTCGAGGGCGGCAGCCGAGTACGCATCACCCGCGCCGCCTTCGTGCCGGGCGACGAGTGGAGCGCCTACTACGACGACATCACCGACGGCTGGGTTTCGTTCCTGAACCAGCTTCGCTTCATGCACGAGCAGCATCCCGACGCCGAGCGGCGCACGGTCTTTCTGATGGGCCGAGGCCGGCCCGGCGCCATCGAGCGGCTGCTCGACTCGGTGCCCACGGCGGTGGGTGAACTGGTCTATTCCGCTGATCGGCAGCGCGGGGTGCTGTTGCCCGACCTCGGGCCCGGGCTACTCATCGCCGTGGCGAAGGAGCCCGCGCCGGACGAGACGGGAGCGCTGATCGTCGATGCGTCGGCCATTGTGACCAGCTACGGACGCGACGAGGGCGAGTTCGACGGCGACTGGAAGCGCTGGGACGCCTGGTGGCGGGTCGAGTTTCCGGACGCTGCGCCCGCCCAGATCTAAGCCGCAAATGATGGTGTGAGTTTGGGCCGTGAGTACACGGCCCAAACTCACACTGTCTTTCGAGCGGCGCGATCGGACGGCTCAGACTCGCGGCTTGTGCCATTCCACGCACACCGTGTCGCCCTCGGGTGACAGGTGAGCGACCAGCACCGCGGCGGTCAGCATCGGACGGCTCGGCACGCCGAGCGCCTCCAGCATCAACGGCAGCACCGGACGATGCCCGCAGATCGCCCGGGGGGTTCCGCTGGCCGCCGTCTCTTTGACCAGCCGCTTCATCAGCTTGCGGACGGCATCCGGGTTCTGCTTGGCCTGCTCCTCAGAGAGGGTCGACCACCCCTTCACGTCCAGCCGCTCCGCCTTTGCGTACGGGGCCAACGTGCTCGTGCACCGCAGCGAGCTGGACGAGGCCAGGTCACGCACACCGTAGGCGTTCAGTAGCGGGGCGAGCTGCTTGCTCTGTCGCCGGCCGCGGGCGCTGAGTTGCCGCAGTTGGTCCTTGCCCGACCAGTGCTTGCGGTCCATCGCCTTGCCGTGCCGCACGATCAGCAACGGCGTGGTCTGTTGCAAGGTGACCGCCTGCTGCACCAACTGCCGCTCATCGGCGTAGGTGAGACGCTTCAGTGCCGACGGCACGGTCAGCCAGATCCGGCGATCGACCTCGGAATTCGCCTTGAACCGGCTCTGGGCCAACTCGGTGCCGAGCCAGTAGGCGACCCGTTTGGTGCCCGTCGGGATCGAGTACTGGATCCGGTCGATCGGGTGCCCGAGCCGGATCGTCACCGCCGTCTCCTCCATCGTCTCGCGGACGGCGGCCGCGGCCAGGTACTCGTCGGGGTCGAGCTTGCCCTTGGGTAGCGACCAGTCGTTGTAGCTGGGCCGGTGGATCAACAGCACCTGCACCTGCCGGCCGGCGGCCCGGCGCAGCACGATCGCGCCGGCGGCCTCGATCAGCCGTTCGCGGGCCATCAGATGCCTCGATCGGTGGTGCGCCGCGCGCTCACCGAATGGATCAGCGACTCCTGCATGTCGAGCAACGGTTCACCGCCGGCGTCGGTGGTGTGCTGAGTCCAGCCGTCCGGTTGCAGCCACCAGGACGCGGTGCCCTCGTCGAACGCGGTGGTGAACAGGTTCTCGATCTGGGCGATGTGGCGGGGGTTGGTCAGCGACACCAGCACCTCGACGCGGCGATCCAGGTTGCGATGCATCAGGTCGGTGGAGCCGAGGCCGACCCGGGGCTGGCCGCCGTTGGCGAAGCAGAACAACCGGCTGTGCTCCAGGAACCGGCCCATGATCGACCGAACCCTGATGTTCTCGCTCAACCCCGGCACCCCGGGCTCGACCGTGCAGATGCCGCGTACCCACAGGTCGACCGGCACCCCCGCCTGGGACGCCCGGTAGAGGGCGTCCGCAATGGTTTCGTCGACGATCGAGTTGACCTTGATCTTGATGGCGGCCGGACGCCCGGCCCGCTGATGCTCGATCTCGTCCTCGATGAACTCGACCAGGCCGCGCCGAATGCCGTGCGGGGCGACCAGCAACCGCTTGTAGTGGGTTTCCTGGCCCATTCCGGACAGGTGGTTGAACAGCCGCGCGACGTCGTCGGTGACCACCGGGTTGGCGGTGAGCAGGCCGACGTCCTCATACATGCGTGCGGTCTTCGGGTTGTAGTTGCCGGTTCCGATGTGGCAGTAGCGCCGCAGGCTGTCGGGCTCGTCACGCACCACCAGCGACAGCTTGCAGTGGGTCTTCAACCCGATCAGGCCGTACACCACGTGGCAGCCGGCGCGCTCCAGCTTGCGCGCCCAGGCGATGTTGGCCTGCTCGTCGAACCGGGCCTTGATCTCGACCAGTGCCAGCACCTGCTTGCCGGCCTGGGCCGCGTCGATCAGGGCGTCCACGATGGGGGAGTCACCCGAGGTGCGGTAGAGGGTCTGCTTGATCGCGAGCACGGACGGGTCGGCGGCCGCCTGCTCGATGAACCGCTGCACGCTGGTGGCGAACGAGTGGTACGGGTGGTGCAGCAGCACGTCGCGCACCTTCAACGCCGCGAACAGGTCGGCCGGCTTCGCGGTCTCGACCTCGGCGAGTTCGGGGTGGGTCCGCGGCAGGAACGCCGGGTACTTCAGTGCCTCCCGGTCAAGATCCGCCAGCGAGAACAGGCCGCGCAGGTCGAGCGGCGCCGGCAGCTTGAAGACCTCCTTCTCGGTGATGTCGAGCTCGTTCACCAGCAGGTCGAGCATCAGATCGTCGATGTCGTCCTCGACCTCGAGCCGCACCGGCGGACGGCCGATCTTGCGGCGCAGCAGCTCCTGCTCGAGGGCGTAGAGCAGGTTCTCTGCGTCATCCTCCTCAACCTCGAGGTCTTCGTTTCGGGTCACCCGAAAGGTCGAGTGGTCGAGCACCTGCATGCCCGAGAACAGCCGGTCGAGGTGCTCGGCGATCACGTCCTCGATGGCGATGAACCGCCCCTCGTCCAGCAACAGGAAACGGTTCAGCAGGGTGGGTACCTTCACCCGGGCGAACTGACGCGCGCCGGTGGAGGGGTTCTTCAGCAGCACCGCCAGGTTGTTCGACAGGCCGGAGATGTAGGGAAAAGGATGGGACGGGTCGACGGCCAGCGGGGTGAGCACCGGAAAGATGCGCTCCTCGAACAGCGTGGCCATTTTCTGCTTCTCGGCCTCGGTCAGCTGGTCCCAGCGCAGCACCTCGATGCCGTGCTCGGCGAGCGCCGGACGCACGTCGTCGGCGAACACCCGGGCCTGCAGGGTGACCAGTTCACGCGACCGGGTCATGATCTGGTCGTGCAGGTCGCGGGGCAGCACGCCGGACGCCGAGGGAACCGCGACACCGGCTGCGATGCGACGCTTCAAGCCGGCCACCCGCACCATGAAGAACTCGTCGAGGTTCGAGGTGAAGATGGCCAGAAACCGGGCGCGCTCCAGCAGGGGCACACGGTGGGCGTCACGGGCCAGGTCCAGCACCCGGTTGTTGAAGTTGAGCCAGCTCAGTTCGCGGTCGAAGAAGCGGTCGGGGGGCAGTTCAACGGTGTCGTCGGGGGTGGCGACGTCGGCGGTCATGTCGACTCCTGGGCGGGTTCTGGCTGAGGGCCGTAGAGAACGTCGCTGTGCACCACTGCGAAGCCGGCCCGGTCGTACAGTTCTACCGCGCGGGAGTTGGACGCTTCAACGTACAGGTGAACAGTCGGTGCCCCTGCGGCGGCCAGATGGTTCAAGCCGGCCGTCAGCAGTCGTTTGCCGAGGCCGGTGCCCTGTGCCCGGGGATGAGTGGCGAGAATGTAGACCTCGCCGCGGCCGTCCGGATGTCGCTTGGTCCAGTGAAAGCCGGTCAGGCCCTCGTCGTCGGTGCTGACCAGGAAACCCGCCGGGTCGTACCAGTCCTCGGCCAGCCGGGTGTCCAGGTCGGAGCGCGAGAACTGGCCCTGCTCGGGATGCCAGGCGAACGCCTCGGCGTTGAGTTCGAGCAACTGCTCCGCGTCCGTGGTGGGGTCGAACGGACGGATCGCCGGGTCGACCGCTGCGCCGGGCGGATCGAGCGGACGTTGCATGATCAGCAGCCGGCGCCGCTCGGACCGGCCGTTCGCGACGGCGAACAGGTGGGCCTCGGAGAGGTCGCCGAACGCCCAGACCGGAAGAGTGCCGACCGCCCCGAGCAGCTGAGTGCCCACACCCCGCCGGCGGTGCTCCGGATGGACGAACAGCTGGGCCGTTCCGTGCCGCGGATTGCTCTGCGCGTAGCCGATCAAGACCTCGGCGTACTCGAGGTGGTGGTCGACACCGGCCTCGGCGGACAGTGCCAGCGTTGCGTCCTCGTTCAGGGGTTGCTCACCGTCGGCGGCGGCAACGGCGGCTGCCAGCGCGCGCACCTGGGCGACGACTTCGGGGGTCAGCATGCGCTCAGGCTAGTGGGGAGCCCTTGGTGAAGCACGGGTTTGGCGCTGCACTCGGCTGGTCGGGCGGGCCTTTCGGTCGGTCGAGCTGGTCGAGACAACTGAACTCACGCGGGCCGGTGATTTCGACAAGCTCAATCAGCCGGGGTCGAGCTCGTCGAGACCAGTGAACTCACGCGGGCCGGTGATTTCGACACGCTCAATCAGCCGGGGTCGTGCTGGTCGAGACCACTGAACTCACGCGGGCCGGTGATTTCGACACGCTCAATCAGCCGGGTCTGGGGTCGATCGGTTTCGACAAGCTCAATCAGCAGGGGCGTCCTTCGCGACACGTTTCGACGGGTGACCCAGCACCACCATTAGGGCGAGAACCGGTATCCGACGTTGCGAACGGTGCCGATCAACGACTCGTACTCGGTGCCGAGCTTGGCGCGCAGGCGGCGAATGTGGACGTCGACGGTTCGGGTGCCGCCGAAGTAGTCGTAGCCCCAGACGTCGGCCAGCAGGTGCTCACGGCTGAACACCCGGCCCGGATGCATCACCAGATACTTGAGCAACTCGAACTCGGTGTAGGTGAGGTCGAGCGGCTGCTCGCCGAGACGGGCCGAATAGGCTGCTTCGTCGATCACGATGCCGCCGGCCTGGATCAGGCCATCGGAGTCGTTGCTGCTCAGCAACAGCCGGATGCGGGCCTCGAACTCGGCCGGTCCGGCACCATCCAGAATCAAATCGGCGATGCCCCAATCACTGTTGACGGCCGCGAGGCCACCCTCGGTGACCACCAGCAGCAACGGCAGGGTGATGCCGGACGAGACGAAGAGCCGGCAGATCATGCGCGCATTCGCGAGTTCGCTGCGGCCGTCGATCACGATCACGTCGGCCTTCGCCGACTCGGTCAGCGCTGTGGTGTCGGCCGGTGCGCTGCGCAGGTCGTGCGAAAGCAGGCCGACCGCGGGCAGCACGGCTTCGGGGCGAACCCCGTCGGTGAGTCCGTTGCTCACCACAAGCAGTGCGGCCATGCCAACTCCGTCCGGTCGGCTACACAATAGTGATCCTGGACGCCCGGACGACCAAACCATCCGCTGACCGGGCGGCCGATCGCCTGCGTCAGAGCTCGATCACCAGGGTCATCGGGCCGTCGTTGACCAGCGACACCTCCATCATCGCGCCGAACCTGCCCGTCTCCACCCGGGCGCCGCGTTCGGCCAGGGCGGTGACGAACGCCTCGACCAGCGGCTCGCTGACGGCACCCGGAGCGGCGGCGCTCCACGACGGGCGGCGGCCCTTGCGCGTGTCGGCGTACAGGGTGAACTGGCTGACCACCAGCAGGGGCGCGCCCAGGTCTGCACAGCTCACCTCGTCGGCCATGATGCGCAGCCGCCAGATCTTCTCGGCCAAGGCGTCCGCCACGGCGGGCGTATCGGTGTGGGTGACCCCCACCAGCACCAGCAACCCCGGCTTTTCGATGCTGCCGACCAACTCGCCGGCCACCCGCACCGACGCCGACGTGACCCGCTGCACGACCGCTCTCATGGCGCCGAGGGTAGCCCGCCTCGTGGCTGGCTAGAATCGCGAGAGTGGCCGCTTCGACGATTGCGCTGATGACCGGGGGAACCGTTGCCCTGATCGTCGCCGCCGCGGCCGTGCTGATCGCGGCGGTCGTGGTCGTCGTCCGCATCTTCACCGAGAAGCGCAGGAGTTGATTCATGACCTTCGAGATCCCGTCCGACCTCAACCCGGCCCTGGTCGGCCTGGCCTGGTTGCGCGGCCGCTGGGAAGGCACCGGGTTCAGGGAATGGCCGGGCGAGCCGAAGGTGAGGTTCGCCCAGCAGATCGACTTCGCCGACAACGGCGGCGACTATCTGCACTACCTCGCGCAGGCCTTCGAGGTCGACGACGACGGTAAGCCGACCCGTCCGCTGTTCATGGAGACCGGGTTCTGGCGCCCCCTCGCGGACGCCACCGTCGATGTCACCATGTGCGCTCCCGAGGGTTACGCCGAGGTCTGGTACGGCAAGCTGCAGCCGGGCCGGCTCGATCTGATCACCGACGCCGTCGTCCGCACCCCGGACGCGACCGTCGCCTACACCGCCGGCCGCCGGCTGTACGGCACCGTGGAGGGCAAGCTGATGTACTCCTTCGACCGGGCCACCGAAACCGAACCCCTGCGTCCGTACGTGTGGGCAACCTTGCAGCGCGCATGAGTGTCCGGCACGAATCCGGACCGGACGCGGGCGCCGTCTGGCACTACGGAGACCCGATGCGCGAGCAGCGCACGCTGGCCCGCGGCGAGGCGAGTGTCGACCTGTCGCACCGGCCCACCTTCAGCGTCTCCGGCCCCGACCGGCTGAGCTGGCTGAACAACATCGTCTCCCAGAAACTGGACGAGGTGGCGCCCGGCAGCTGGCTGACCGCCTACATCCTCGACGCGAACGGGCGTATCCAGCACGTGTTCGGGGGTGTCGACGACGGCGCCACCCTGTGGGCGGCCACCGAGGTCGGCCACGACCAGCCTTTGCTGGCCTGGCTACGCCGGATGCAGTTCGCGGCGCGGGCCGAGATCGTCGATCGAACAGACTCGCACGCGATGGTGATCACCCCGGACGGACCCGGCATCGTGGCCCGCGACCAACTGGACGAGGCTCTCGGCGACCAGCGCGCAGGCACCTGGGCCGCCGATGCGCTGCGCATCGAGGCGGGCCAGCCGCGCATCTTCGTCGACACCGACGAGAAGACGATCCCGAACGAACTGGCCAATCCGGACGGGTTGACGCTCGGTCCGGCGGTGCACCTGCGGAAGGGCTGCTACCCCGGCCAGGAGACTGTCGCCCGGGTGTACAACCTGGGCCGCCCGCCGCGTCGGCTCACCCGGTTGCACCTGGACGGCTCGGCCGAGTCGCTGCCCCGGGTCGGCACCGAGATCGAGTTGGACGGTCGCAGTGTGGGCTTCGTCGGCTCGTCCGCCAGGCACCATGAGCTGGGACCCATCGCGCTGGCCCTGATCAAACGGGGTGTCTCCGCCGTTGTGCCCCTCGTGGTCGACGGCATCGACGCCGCACAAGAACTGATCGTCGACCCCGAGGTCGGCCTGCACGTGCGGCCCGGCGTCACCCGCAGGTGAAGCGCTGCGAGAGTCTCGACACTCCCGACCAGCCGAGGTGAAACACGCTGGGGCACCCGACTTCCCGTGCTGTCGGCGAAAGTGCACCACATTCCACGCCACCTCGCGGTGGTGAGCGCGTTGGCCAAACGAATCTGGTGCAGTTTCGCCATCAGGAGACGGCTCGGCTGACGGCTGCGGCGACCACCAGGCCGAGTAGGCCGCCCGCGATCACGGTGGCCACGCCGGTGGAGAGCTGCAGCCAGTCGGGGTGGAGCAGCGTCCGTTGGACGACCAAGTCACTGGTGCGCTGCAGCACCGACGTCCAGGTTCGGACCGCGCTCGGCAGGGCTGCGACGAATGGCGCTCTGACCACTGCTTGCCAAACGATCAGGGCCACCAGCCCCAACGGCACGCACGCATTCACCAGGCCCGGCGAGACCCGCTGCTGCGGTGAGAGGATCGCCCACATGCAGGTTGCGATCGTGCTGTTTCCTCGCTGACGGCCCTGGACGCCATCGGCCCCTACGAGGTCTTTCAACGAATCCCGAGCCTCGATGTGACGTTCGTCGGTCATCGCCACGGGGAGGTGCGCACCGAGAACGGCATGCTCGGACTCACCGTCGACCGCACCTTCGCGCGGGTGCCCGCGCCCGACGTCGTCGTGGTTCCGGGGGGCATCGGCACCCGCGCACTGCTGGCGGACGCCGAACTGCTCGACTGGTTACGCACTGCACATGCCACCTCGAGCTTCACCACCTCGGTCTGCACCGGATCACTGGTGCTCGCCGCAGCTGGACTGCTCGGCGGAATCAGCGCCACCAGTCACTGGGCGGCGCTCGACCTGCTCGGCAGCCTGGGCGCCGAGCCGACGTCGCAGCGCGTGGTGGAGCACCTGCCGTTGCGGATCGTCACGGCGGCGGGGGTCTCGTCCGGCATCGACATGGCGTTGCGCCTGGTCGAGCTGCTCGTCGATCGCACGGCTGCCCAAGCCGCGCAACTGATGATCGAGTACGACCCGCAGCCGCCGTTCGACACCGGGTCGCTGGCGAAGGCCGATCGGACGGTGCTCGCCCGGGTGGCGCAGTACGACGCGCTGCGCGACTGAGCTCGGACGACCGGCTCGCCCACTCATTGCGCGTGCCGCAGTGTTCGATCACGACCGCCGCACGGCGACAGTCAGCCCTCAGGCCGATGCCCCAGCACGTAGAGCCGTTCGGTCTGCGCCTCGTCTGCAACCGGACCGCGGCGGTACCACTCCACGCCGGTCAGGCCGGCGGCGCTGAACGCCCCGAGCACCTGCCCCGGATCGTGCAGCACGAAGTCGACGTGCACCGGTTCGCCGACCAACTCCGTCACGTGCCGCACCTCGTCGCCCACGTGCACCGCCACCGCCAGAACGCCGCCCGGGGCGAGGGTCCGGGCGAGCGCGGCGACGGCCGGCGCCAGTTCCGACCCGGCCAAATGCACCAACGAGTACCAGGCCAGCACGGCTCCCCAGCCGGCCGCGGTGCGCGGACGCAGCAACGTGAAGAGGCTGCCGACCGAGAAATCCAGGTCGGGAAACTCACGGTTGGCCACCCCGATCATGGCGGGCGACAGGTCGACCCCGCTGACCTGAGCGCCCGTGTCGGCCAGGAAGGCGGTGATGTGGCCTGGGCCGCAACCCACGTCCACCAGTGGGTTCGGCTCAGCCAGGCTCGCGATCCGTTCCAGCAGCCAGACGTCGAACGGCTTGTCGATCAGCTCGTCGCCAAGCTTGTCGAAGTACGCCTCGGCCACCGCGTCATAGGTCTCGCGAACCGCCGCGTCGCGGGCACCGGTTCCTTCCGCGAGCACGGTCTCGCGATCGACCAGGGGGGCCGTCGCGGGGCCCGCGGGTTCGCTCACCAACCCCAGTAGGTGCACCCAGCGGTGATCCTGCTGGCCGGCCCGGCGTTCCAGTTGCCGCACCAACGGCTCGGGCAGTGCTGCCATTCGCTGCAACACCTGCTCCACCTCGTCGCGATCGTTGAACTGGTGCAGGCGATCGGTGCGGGTCTTCAGCTCGCCCGGCGCCTGCGGGCCGCGCAGCAGCAGCACGGTGATCAGCGCTCGCTCGTCGGGCTGCAGGCTGAGCACTTCGTCCAACAACTGGTGGTACTTCAGGGTGCGGGTCGCCTTACCGGCCCACACCACCCGAACCAGCCCGCGCGTTTTCAGTTCGCGGACGACCGCCTCGACGGTCGCATCGTCGAGGTCGGTGATCGGTTCGCGACTGGACGTCTGATTGCAGGCCAGGCGCAGCGAGTTGAGGCTCAAGGGGTAGCTGGCCGGCACGGTGCGCTGCTTCTCGAGCAGGCTGCCGAGGATGCGTTGTTCGTCAGCGGACAGGACGGGCAGCGCCATGGCGGCAGCTTAAGCGTCGGGCGGCGACGCTGCCAGCCTGGTCACCGCTGAAGCTCCAGCCCCTGCCAGTAGGCGGGAAACATCCGCACCCCAAGCATCCGCTGCGCGTTGGTGCTTCTCATGCCCAGGTTGGAGTTGCTGGTCGCCATCCGCTCCGAGACCTGGACGTTGGCGGCGAACACCGCGCCCGGCCCGACGCCGTTCAGCCCGGTGGTCTTCCACGGGATCTTCGCCTCCA
>Ga0075156_10000847_pt1 | contig 16257 bp, 13 predicted proteins | sample JI81AbrownDNA_FD_70966 | JGI IMG/M metagenome (GOLD analysis project Ga0075156, IMG submission 70966) | Wastewater effluent complex algal communities from Wisconsin, to seasonally profile nutrient transformation and Carbon sequestration -... | ecosystem: Engineered > WWTP > Effluent > Algae...
GCGCTCCGCGCGCGCATCGTCCCAGCGCTTCGCCGCGATGGCGAGGCCATCCACATGCCCGCTGACCAGGTGCCCGCCGAGGCGATCGGTCGGCAGCATCGCGCGCTCGAGGTTCACCGGCGCACCGATGGCGAGGCGGCCCAGCGTGGTCAGCGCCAGGGTCTCGTTGGAGGCGTCGATCGCGAACGACGACGCATCGAATTCGACCACCGTCAGGCAGCAGCCATTGACGGCGATGCTCTCGCCGAGCTGCACGCCATCGAACGGCAGCGTGCCGACGTCGATGCGCAGGCGCGCGTCGCCGCCCCGCGTTTCGCGCCCGGCGAGCCGGCCGACCCCCGCGATCAATCCGGTGAACATCAGGAAACCTCCGGCCGCAGCAGCAGGCGCAGGTCGCTGCCGATGCTGCGGCTGTCGACCGTGCGCAGGCGCAGGCGTTCGGCCATCGCGTCGATGTGCAGGCCATCGAACAGCGGGCGCGCGCGTTCGCCGAGCAACACCGGCGCGATGTACAGCAGCAGTTCGTCGACCAGCCCGGCGGCCAGGAACGCACCCGCCAGGGTTGCGCCGGCTTCGACCTGGACCTCGTTGATCCCGCGCGTCGCCAGCAGGCGCACCACCGCGTCCAGGTCGAAGCGCCCATTGCGCACCGGCACTGCCACATGGTCGGCCTGCAAGCCGCGCGGCGGTTTCGCCTCCGGCGCGTGGAGGTACAACGTGGGCGCATCGCCCTCGCGCACGCGGCCACGGGCGACGGTGGCCAGGCCGGGATCCAGCACCACCCGCAACGGCGGGACGAATTCGCTGCTTTCATCCAGCCGCACGGTCAGCTGCGGATCGTCGGCCAGCACGGTGCCGGCGCCGGTCAGCAGCGCGCCACTGCGCGCGCGCCACTGCTGCACGTCGTTGCGCGAGGCTTCGCCGCTGATCCACTTCGAATCGCCGGAGGCCATCGCGCTGCGTCCGTCCAGGCTGCTGGCCAGCTTGACCCGCAACCACGGGCGACCGCGCTCGATCCGCGACAGGAACCCGCGATTCAGCTCGCGCGCTTGCGCCTCCATCAATCCGGATTCCACCGCGATGCCTGCGGCACGCAGCTTGTCGAAGCCGGCGCCATCCACCTGCGGGAACGGGTCGCGCATCGCCGCGACCACGCGGGTGACGCCAGCGGCGATCAACGCGTCCGCACACGGCCCGGTGCTGCCGTGGTGGGCGCAGGGCTCCAGGGTGACGTAGGCCGTTGCGCCCTTCGCGCGATCGCCGGCCGCCTGCAATGCGAACACTTCGGCATGTGGCCCGCCCTTGCGCTGGTGCCAGCCTTCCCCGACCACCTCATCGCCGTGCACGAGCACGCAACCGACCATCGGGTTGGGACGGGTGGTGAACACGGCGCGTTCGGCCAGGCGCAGGGCGCGCGCCATCATCCGATGGTCGACGGCGGAGAACGTCATGGCGACAGGCGCTGGTAGCGGCCGCGCTCGGCCCCCTTGCCGAAGCCGTCCATGTCCCATGGCCACGACGGCACCAGGTCGCTGCCGTCGATGCGCAGGCGCATGCGTTCGAATTTCGCTTGCGGCACCTGCGGCGGGAACCCCATGTCCACGACCACCAACTCGACCGCATCGCCAAGGCGCGTCCACGTGCCGCGTGCGCCCAGGTCGAGCGCGCCATAGCTGAAATACCACTCGAAGCTGCCGTCCGCGCGCAGGAGCAGGCCGGAGCCGGTCTCCATCACCCCCGCAAGCTGGTACTCGCCGACGAGCGTGGCTTCGATCGGCTTCGCCCCGGCCGCTTCGGCCGCCACCGGAGGTGTCGCTTGCGTCGCCTGCTGCGCGGATGCCGGCATCGCGATTGCCGCAAGGACCAGCAGCAGGGCCAGGGGGGAATTCATCGGCGTTTTCCTTTCTCGGTCGCTTCGCCACCGAGCAAGGGCAGCTGTCCCTCCCCGGGCAGATCGCGCTCCAGGCGGTCGAGTTCCTCGCGGAAGTCGGCCACGTCCTCGAAGCTGCGGTACACCGATGCGAACCGCACGTAGCCCACGTGGTCGAGCTTGCGCAGTTCGCCCATCACGAATTCACCGACCCGGCGCGATGCGATTTCGCGCTCGGTGGTCATGCGCAACTGGTGCACCACCGCACGCACCGCGGTCTCGATCGCCTCTTCCGACACCGAGCGCTTCTGCAGCGCGCGGTCGAAGCCGGCGCGCAGCTTGCGGGCATCGAAGTGCTCGCGCCGCCCGTCCGACTTGATGATCGTGGGCAGCTTGAGCTCGATGGTTTCCAGCGTCGAGAAGCGCTCGCCGCAGGCTTCGCACTCGCGGCGGCGACGGATCGTCGCGCCGTCCTCGGACACCCGCGAATCGATCACGCGGGTGTCGTGGTGCTGGCAGAACAGGCAGTGCACGCGTGGTCAGTCGCCGTAGACCGGGAACTGCCTGCACTGCGTTTCGACGTTGCCGCGCACGCCGGCGATGACGTTGTCGTCGTTCGGGTTGTCGAGCACGTCGCAGATCCACTCGGCCAGCGCCACGCAATCCGGTTCCTTGTAGCCGCGGGTGGTGACCGCCGGCGTGCCGATGCGCAGGCCGGAGGTGACGAAGGGCTTGCGCGGGTCGTTGGGCACCGAGTTCTTGTTCACGGTGATGTGCGCCTTGCCCAGCGCTTCCTCGGCCTGCTTGCCGCTCACGTCCTTGCCGATCATGTCGACCAGCATCAGGTGGTTCTGGGTGCCGCCGGAGACGATCTTGTAGCCGCGCGCGATGATGACCCTGGCCATCGCCTGCGCGTTCTTCACGACCTGCTCCTGGTAGGCCTTGAACCCGGGCTCAAGCGCTTCCTTGAAGGCCACTGCCTTGGCCGCGATCACGTGCATCAGCGGTCCGCCCTGGATGCCCGGGAAGACGATCGACTGCAGCTTCTTCTCGATGTCTTCCGCCGCATCGCCCATGCCGGCCTTGCTGGCCACGATGATGCCGCCACGCGGGCCGCGCAGGGTCTTGTGGGTGGTGCTGGTGACCACGTGCGCATGCGGCACCGGGTTCGGGTACACGCCCGCCGCGACCAGGCCAGCGACATGCGCCATGTCGACGAACAGGTAGGCCCCGACCTTGTCGGCGATCGCGCGGAACCGCGCCCAGTCGACCACCTGCGAATACGCGGAGAACCCGGCGATGACCATCTTCGGCTTGTGCTCGAGCGCCAGGCGCTCGACTTCGTCGTAATCGATCAGGCCGGCATCGTCGACGCCGTACTGCACCGCGTTGAACAGCTTGCCGGACGCGTTGACCTTGGCCCCGTGGGTGAGGTGGCCGCCGTGCGCGAGCGACATGCCCAGGATGGTGTCGCCGGGCTGCAGCAGCGCGAAGTACACGGCCTGGTTGGCCTGCGAGCCGGAATGCGGCTGCACGTTGGCGTAGTCGGCACCGAAGAGCTGCTTGCAACGGTCGATGGCCAGCTGCTCGGCGACGTCCACGTATTCGCAGCCGCCGTAGTAGCGCTTGCCCGGATAGCCTTCCGCGTACTTGTTGGTCAGCTGGCTGCCCTGCGCTTCCATCACCCGCGGGCTGGCGTAATTCTCGCTGGCGATCAGCTCGACGTGGTCTTCCTGGCGACGGGTTTCGTCGGCGATGGCCTTGGCGAGCTCGGGGTCGAAACCGGCGATCAGGTCGGCGCGGGAGAACATCGGAACTCCGGGATGGCGGTGGGGACGGCAAGTTTAACGTTTCACGGCCCCGTGCACCCCATGCGATGGCGTACGCGGACGCCGCTGCAGGCCGCGTCCCGGCTATAATCGATGGATTCCGGAACCCCTTTCGCGGCCCTGCAAGCGCAGGCGCCGCCGCCTGCCTGCGGAGCACGCCACGATGTCGCAATTCATCTACACCATGCAGGGCGTCAGCAAGACCGTCCCGCCCAAGCGCCAGATCATCAAGGACATCTCGCTGTCGTTCTTCCCGGGCGCCAAGATCGGCCTGCTGGGCCTGAACGGCGCCGGCAAGTCGACCGTCCTGAAGATCATGGCGGGCGTGGACACCGACTTCACCGGCGAGGCCCGCCCGCAGCCCGGCATCAAGGTCGGCTACCTGGAGCAGGAGCCGCGCCTGAATCCGGAACAGACCGTCCGCCAGGCCGTCGAGGAAGGCGTGGGCGAAGTGCTGCAGGCGCAGGCGCGGCTGGACGAGGTCTATGCCGCCTATGCCGAGGAAGGCGCCGATTTCGACGCGCTGGCCAAGGAACAGGAACGCCTTGAAGCGATCCTCGCCGCCGGCGATGCGCACACCCTGGAGAACCAGCTGGAAATCGCCGCCGACGCGCTGCGCCTGCCACCGTGGGATGCGGTGATCGGCAAGCTGTCCGGCGGCGAGAAGCGCCGCGTCGCGCTGTGCCGCCTGCTGCTGCAGAAGCCGGACATGCTGCTGCTCGACGAACCGACCAACCACCTCGACGCCGAATCGGTCGAGTGGCTGGAACAGTTCCTGGCGCGCTACACGGGCACGGTGGTGGCGGTGACCCATGACCGCTACTTCCTGGACAACGCCGCCGAGTGGATCCTGGAACTCGACCGCGGCCGCGGCATCCCGTGGAAGGGCAACTACACCGACTGGCTGACCCAGAAGGACGAGCGCCTCAAGCAGGAAGACAACCAGGAAAAGTCCCGCCAGAAGGCGATCCAGAAGGAACTGGAGTGGGCCCGGCAGAACGCCAAGGGCGGCCGCTCCAAGGGCAAGGCGCGCCTGGCCCGGATCGAGGAACTGCAATCGGTCGACTACCAGAAGCGCAACGAAACCAATGAAATCTTCATCCCGCCGGGCGAGCGCCTGGGCAACAAGGTGGTGGAGTTCAAGAACGTCACCAAGGCGTATGGCGATCGCGTGCTGATCGACAACCTCAGCTTCAGCATCCCGAACGGCGCGATCGTCGGCATCATCGGCCCCAACGGCGCCGGCAAGTCGACCCTGTTCCGGATGATCACCGGGCAGGAAAAGCCGGACAGCGGCAGCATCGACATGGGGCCGACGGTGAAGCTGGCCTACGTCGACCAGAGCCGCGATGCGCTGACCGGCAACCACAACGTGTTCCAGGAAATCGCCGGCGGCCTCGACATCCTCAACATCAACGGCATCGAGATCCAGTCGCGCGCCTACATCGGCCGCTTCAACTTCAAGGGCCAGGACCAGCAGAAGCTGGTCGGCACGCTGTCCGGCGGCGAACGCGGCCGCCTGCACATGGCAAAGACCCTGCTGCAGGGCGGCAACGTGCTGCTGCTCGACGAACCGTCCAACGACCTCGACATCGAAACCCTGCGCGCGCTCGAAGACGCGCTGCTGGAGTTCCCCGGCAACACCTTCGTCATTTCCCACGACCGCTGGTTCCTGGACCGCATCGCCACCCACATCCTCGCCTTCGAGGGCGACTCGCACGTGGAGTTCTTCCAGGGCAACTACCGTGAATACGAGGAAGACAAGAAGCGCCGCCTGGGCAACGACGCCGGCCCGCACCGGCTGCGGTTCAAGGCACTGAAGTAAGCATCACCGCTCGTGGTGAGCCTGTCGAACCACGAGCGCGGGGACCGTCGCAGCCCCGCTCATCCTTCGACAGGCTCAGGACGAGCGGGCTTGCCATGACCTTCATCGAAAAACTCCGCAACCGCTGGCAGTCGGCGAACTCGCTGCTCTGCGTCGGCCTGGATCCGGATCCGGCGAAATTCCCCGATGCCTACGTCGACGGCATGTCCGACGACACCGGCGATGCCCTGTTCTCGTTCTGCCGCGACATCGTCGACGCCACCGCCGGGTACGCCTGCGCGTTCAAGCCGCAGATCGCCTACTTCGCCGCGCATAACGGCGGCGAATCCGCGCTGCAGCGGCTGATCGCGCACATCAACGGTGCACACCCGGACGTGCCGGTGATCCTGGACGCCAAGCGCGGCGACATCGGCAGCACCGCGGAGCAATACGCGGTCGAAGCGTTCGAGCGCTTCGGCGCCGATGCGGTGACGCTCAACCCGTACATGGGCCGCGACTCGGCCGCGCCGTTCCTGGCCTACAACGACCGCGGCTGCGTGTTCCTCTGCCACACCAGCAATCCCGGCGCGCGCGATTTCCAGGAACTGCTGGTCGATGGCGCGCCGCTGTACCAGCACGTCGCCCGCACGATTGCGGGCGAGTGGAACACGGACGGCAACTGCGCACTGGTCGTCGGGGCGACCTTCCCCGAGGAGTTGAAGGTGATCCGCGGCATCGTCGGCGACATGCCGCTGCTGATCCCGGGCATCGGCGCGCAGGGCGGCGACGTGGAAGCCACCGTGCGCAACGGCAGGACCGCCGACGGCACCGGCCTGATGATCAATTCCTCGCGCGGGATCCTCTACGCCTCGGGCGGCGCGGGCTACGCCGACGCCGCCGCCGAGGCCGCACGCGAGCTCCGCGACGCGATCAACCGGTACCGTTGATCGCACGCATCGCGACTCGCGCTAGCCGAGGAAGCCGAGCTTCTGCTGGCTGAAGTTCTCGATGCCGGGGAAGATCGAGCCCACGCTCGACGACGGCAACCCGAACCATTGCGCCAGCGTCGAACCCACCTGGTTCACCGACAGCGTCGGCACCATGCGGCCGCGCCCGACCGCCTGGCTGCCATCCAGTTCCAGCACCGGGTACTGGCCCCAGACCTGGCGCCCGCGCAGCGCGCCGCCATTCGCGGCCGCGCCGCCCATGATCAGTTGCACGCCGCCCCAGCCGTGGTCGGTGCCATTGCCATTGCTGTTGAGGGTGCGTCCGAAGTCGCTCATGGTGAAGGTGGTGGTGGCGTTGAGCGCGCCGATCTCCGCCAGCGCCTCGCGGAACGCGGCGAGTGAATCGCCCAGTTGTTTCAGCAAGGCACCGTGGCCGTTGGCGGCCATCTGGTTTTCGTGGGTGTCGAAACCGCCCAGGCTGACGTAGTACACCTGCCGCCGATGGCCGATCGCCGCAGTACGGCTGGCCTTGATCATGCGCGCGACCATGCGCAACTGCGACGCCAGCCCGCCCGCCGGAAACACCGTGGCGATGTCGCCGCCATTCGCCGGATCCAGCACCGTGCGGAGGCTTCCGTTGAGTTCGATGGCGCTTTCGCCGACCAGCGCGTATTCGTCCTGCAGCACGGGGGCGTAGCTGGCATCGACGAGCGCACGCAGGGATTCGTAGCGGATGCGGTCGGCATTGCCGGCGTCGTTGCGGAAGCGGGTCAGGGTCGGCGGCCCGCCGGACGACAGGGTGAACGGCAAGGTCATCCGCCCGACCTGGAACAGGTTGCTGCCGGCGATGGAAATAGACGGCGACAACGACTGCAAGCCGGTGTTGCTCGCCTCCATGTAGTCGGACAGCGCGCCGCCCCATCCCACCGCAGTGTTCACCGACGACTGCCCGCGCATCCACAGCTTCTGCTGGTCGTTGTGCGAGTACAGATAGGCGGGCAACCGCTTGAGCTTGTTGTTGACCTCGGTCTTGGTCACCGGCTCGACCAGCGTGCCGACGTTGGCCAGGAAGGCGAGTTCGCCGGCCTCGAACAGCGGCTTCATCGCCGTGCAGCCAGGATTGAGGCCCCAGGTCTTGCCATCGGTGTCGGCGATGGTGACCAGTTGGTCGCGCGCATAGCCCAGGCCGGTCGGGTTGGTCGCGGCGTCGTACACGCCGCCACGGCTGGTCGAATAGGCGTTGTACTCGGCGCTGTCGTGCGGGATCAGCATGTTGAAGGAATCGCTGCCGCCGAACAGGAAGATGCAGACCAGGGCCTTGTAGTCGTTGCCGGGCAACGCGTCGGCGGCCATGGCGCGGCCGACCAGGTCGAGTTGCGGCAGCAGGGCGAACGCGGTGCCGCCGGCGAGCACGGCCTGCATGCGGCGCAGGAAGGCGCGACGATCTTCGCGGAGTTGACGGGTCATGGCGTGCTCCTAGCGCTGGATCGCGAATTCGGGGGATGCGATCGCCAGCAATACCAGCGACTTCGCGCGATTGGCCGCGCTTTCGTTGATCGCCGCGAGGCGGTCGAGCATGCGCACCATCGCCTGTTCGCTGGCATCGTCCAGGCCGCCGCTGAACAGCAGCGTGTCCACCTGCTGGACCATCCCGGCGTGGTTGCCGGCCTCGGCCAGCGTGGTCAGCGCGGACACGTCCAGGATCGGTGCCGGCGTGGTCGTGGTGGGCGGTGCGCCGCTGTAATTCCAGACCAGCGCGTCGTGCTGGTTGAGCATGCTGGCGTAGGTGGCTTCGGTCAGGATCTGGAACTCCGGCGCATACAGGCCGGTGGCGCCATCGGCCGCGGGCAGGCGGTAGTCGGGCTCGAAGAAATTGAACACCGACGGCGCGCGCTGCGAGTCCTGCAGCAACGACGTCGTCAGGTCGCCGGCGTTCGAGAACGTGAAACGGATCTCGCCGGTCGCCGGCGGCACGTAGCGCGCGCCGAACGCGCGCCACAGCGCGGTCAGCTTGAGCAGCGGCTCGCGCGGCTTGCCGTAGCCCGCGCCGGTCGGCGGCAGCCGCGCTTCGGTATCGAGCAGGATCGTCTTCACCACGCGCCCAAGGTTGCCGCCGCTGGCGATCCATTCGGTGCTGACGCGCTGCACGTACGCCGGGCTGGGATTGCTGGTGACCAGACGCTGGATCAGCTGGCGGCTGATGAACGGCGCCACGTTCTGGTGCGCGGCCAGGGCATCCAGCGCCTTGCGCAGGCTGCCCGTGCAGTTGTTGCCCTCGCTGACCACGATGCCGCTGAAGAGTTGCTTCGGCTGGTCGTCGTGGAAGGTCGGATGGCACTCCATCGGCGCGTAGCTGGTGTTGTTGTTGCGGCCGAACTGGTTGTCGGTCTGTCCGGCATAGGTCCAGCCGGTGAACACGCGCGCCATCGCGCTGACCACCTTTTCGTCGTAGGTCGGCGTGGTCTGCCCGCTCGCATCCAGCACCGGGCTGAAATCGCGATTGCGCTCGACCAGGCCGATCGAGAACAGCTGCATGACCTCGCGGCCGTAGTTCTCGTCGGGGGTGATGTTGCGCGCCGGATCCGCCTTGCGGTTGCCCACGTGGCTGAGGAAATAGCCCATCGCCGGATGCAGGCTCACGTTCTCCAGCAAGGTGCGGTAGCTGCCGAAGGCCCCACGCGCCAACGTGTCCTGGTAATCGGCGATGCGGTAGATGGTCTGGTTGCTGTCGGCTACGTCGCGGTCGGAGACCACGAAGATCTCGCTTAGTGCGAACGCCACCCGCATGCGCAACTGGTCACGCCCGTTCGCGGCCTGCCACAGCCACTCGTTGCGCCGATGCTGCGGCCGCAGGTCGGCGATCGGGACGCCGTTCGCCACGGCCTGCTGCAAGCGCGGCAGGATCAGGGTGGGCGGCGTGCGCGCCTCGTCGAGTTGTTCATCGAGCCACTGGCTGTAGCCGATCTGCCGCAGGCGCGCGATGTCGGCGGTGGTCGCGCCGAACGTGGCCTGGGCCAGGAAGCGCGCGGCATCGGCGTCATTCGCCGGGATTGCCGCGTAGGGCGGAGGTGGTGGCGGGGGCGGCGTGGTAGGTGGCGTCGTGCCGCCACCCGGCGAACCTCCCCCGCCACCGCCGCATCCGACCAGCACGCAGATCGCCGATGCCACCAGGGTGCATCGCACCCATCGCATGGTGTCCATGGACCGCACTCCCCATCGCCATCGCACCCCCCCACAACGAGCCTAACCGCGATCCGGTTGACACGCTGCGGAACAGGTCGGGATTTCAGGATGCTGAATGCGGAAATCAGCCGGGCAGGGCTCAACCACGCAGGCTGCGGGTGGCGGCCCGCAGCGCAGCCAGCGGAAAGCGCATCCAGATCATCGCGAACACCCCGGCGCGAACGAATGCACCATCGCGCGCTGCATCGAACCTGCGGTAGTAACGCCAGAAACCGCGGTGCTTGTGCCATTCGACGAACAGTGGCCGCGACCGCGACGAGACGCCGCGCACGTGCACGACTTGCACGTCATTCGCGCAGCCCACCGTCGCGCCCGCGCCGCGCGCACGCCGGCACAGGTCGAGGTCTTCCGCATGCAGCCGGTAGCCTTCGTCGAAGCCACCGATGCGCTCGAACAAGCCGCGCGGCATCAGCATCAAGGCACCGGAGACCGCGTCGACCGCCTGCAACGGCTGCGATGGATCCATCGCGATGCCGAGTTGCCTGCGCGCCGGATCGCGCAGCATCGCCGCGAACTCCGGATCGCGGCGTCGCGCGGCGGCATCGTGCAGGCCGTCTTCGTCGACCAGGTCGGCACCGAGGACGACATCGCCGCCCTGCCCGTGCACCGCGACATCCACGTATTCCGTGACGTCGCGCGGGCCGTCCTCGCCGAAGCCAATCGCGCGATGCGCATGCGTGCGCAGCCGCGCCAGCGAATCGGCTTCGACCAGGCAATCCGGATTGACGAAGGCCAGCCACGGCGCGGTGCTGGCTGCAGTGCCCTGGTTGCAGGCCACCGCGAAGCCGGGATTGTCGGGATTGGCGATGAAGCGCAGGCGCGGATCGGCCAGCGCGTGGCGTTGCACGATGTCCAGGCTGCCGTCGCGCGAGGCGTTGTCGACGACCCGGATTTCCTCCACCTCCTGCGCCGCGCGCAGGCGCGACAGGCAATCGTCGAGGGTTTCCTCGCTGTCGTAGCTGACCACGATGGCGGCGATGCCCGCGCCGCTCATGGCGCGTCCGCGAACAGGTCCGGCTGCGGCGGTGCGCCTTCGTGGCGTGCGAGCGTTTCACCCAGGCGTTCGCGCAGCGGTCGCAGCGGATCGTCCATCAGGAAATGCGCCAGTTGCGCATGCCAGGCCGGCCAGCGCACCGACAGGGCCTCCATGTCGCCATCGGTCGGCACGCCTTCCACGTTGCGCAGCACGAACGCGGTTTCGCACAGCACGTTGCGCCCGCCGAGTCCGGCCATGCGCAGCGACAGGTCGATCAACGCCGCGTACCAGGAGCGGTAACTCGCCGGATCCAGCCCGCCGGCACGCACCCGCGCGGCGCCGCGAATGAGCACGGCATGAGTCACCGCGGATGGCAGTGGCGGATAGATGTTGCCGAGTTGCGTGCAGGCGCGCGCGAGCCGTGCCGGCGATGCCTCCACCTCCACGATCTCGCCGATGCGCGGCCATGCAGCCGCTTCGCCGGCATTGCTCCACGGCGTGGCGGTGGCGATGGTCGGGTGGCGCACCAGGCAGTCCTGCAGGCGCTCCAGCCAACCGGGCGTCGGCCGCGCATCGCTGGCCAGGATCGCGACATCGGCATCGCCACAGGCACGCAAGGCTTCGTCAAGATGTGCGGCTTCGCCGATGGGCGATGCGCGCCGCGTGTGCGCCGCCTGCAGCGGGGTCTGCGCCAGCCAGCGCTCGATGATCGCGTTGCCGCGTGGCCCGGCCTGTGCGTCATCGGCCAGCCACACGCGGGTGCCGGCGGGCGTCGATGCGTCCAGCGCGGCCAGGCAGGCGTCGAGCGCGTCCTCGTCGGTGCCGACCGGCACCAGGACGATGGGAAGCGACGCGCCCGCCAGGCTCACTGCTTCGGCTTGTAGATCGGATCCAGCGCGCGGAAGCGGCGACCGTATTCGTCGGTGAGGTTGCGCGCTTCCATGGGGTTGCGCACCACCGTCGGGGTGATCAGCACCACCAGTTCATCGCGGCTCTTGGTCTGGCCCTGCTGGCCGAACAGTCCGCCCAGCCACGGGATCCGGCTCAAGCCTGGCACGCCGGTCGAATTGCGGCTGGTCCCGTCGCTGATCAAACCGGCCAGGACGATGGTCTCGCCGCTCGGCGCCAACGCACTGGTGGTGACCTTGCTGGTGTCGATGCGTACGTTGCCGTTCTCATCCGGCTCGCCGGTGGGCTTGCTGACTTCCTGCACGATGTCCAGGAACACCAGGCCGTCGCGGGTGACCCGGGGACGCACCTTGAGGATGATGCCGGTGTCCAGGTACTGCACCGAACTGTAGGTATTGTCGTTGCCGTTGCCCGGGTTGAGGCTGACCGACGAGATCGGGATGCGCTGGCCGACGTTGAGGCTGGCCTCGCGATTGTTCTGGGTGAACACCGAGGGCGCGGACAAGGTGCGCACATCGGTGACGTTGTCGAGCGCGCTGACGATCGCCGCCGCGTTCTTGCCGAGGAAGCTCCAGCTCAGCAGGTTGCCAATGGAACTGCCGTTGGGGACATTGGGCTGGCTGATGCCACCGGAATAGCTGCCGAAGCTGTTGCGTCCGGTCGGATACGGGAAGCCGGCATCGCCGACCGCGTTGTCGAAGAACCAGCTGACGCCGTACTGCAACGCGCCCTTCAGCGCCACGCTGACCACCTGCGCCTCGATGTGCACCTGCATGGGCATCACGTCGATGCGCTCGATCACTTCGCGGATCGACTTCCACTGCGAAGGATTGGCACGCACCAGCAGCGAGTTGGTGTCTTCCACCGCGGACACGCCGACCTCGGCACCTTCCACCTTGAGGGTGACCTTGCCATTGCCGCTGCGGTTGCTCGGCAGGCTGCCGCCATCGCCCAACCCGGTGTTGACCGCGGCGCTCGAGGTACCGGACTTGTCGTCGATGCCGGCATCGCTGATTTCGGTGGTGCCCACGCCCGGCATCAGCGACGGCGAATCGTTGCTGCCGTTGCCATTGCCGCCGCCGAAGACTTCGGCCAGGCGATCCGCCAGGTCGCGCGCCTTGATGTACTTCAATTCGTAGGAGAACAGACGGCCGTCGCCGCTGCCGCCCTCGATCCGGTCGATCCACTGCTGGATGTCGTCGAGGTACTTCGGCTGGCTGGTGATGACCATCACCGCATTGCTGCTGTCCAGCGGCATGAAGCGGAACATGCCGGCGGTCGGCGACTTGCCCTGCTCGCCGAACACGCGCTCCAGGTCCTGTACCACGTCGCTGGCGCGGCCCGACTGCAGCGGATACACGCCCACCGACATGCTGGCCATCCAGTCGACATCGAACACCTGGATGGTGCGCAGGTAGTTGTCCAGTTCGGCGCGGGTGCCGGCGATGGTGAGCATGTTGCGCGCGCCGTCGACGCTGACGATCGCGTTCGGCCGCGCGTATGGCTTGAGGATCTTTTCCATCTCGGTGGCGGAGACGAAGCGCAGCGGCACCACCCGCGACTCGAAGCCGCGCGCCAGCGCGGTCGAGCCGGTGCGCGGCACGACGCCGCTGACCAGGGCCTGGTCGGCGGTGACGATGTTGTAGCGGCCGTCGCTGTAGACCATGCGCGCGTTGTTCTGCGCCAGCACGCCTTCCAGCAGGCTCAGCGCACCTGCGGCGCCGACCGGGCGCTGGGTGGCCACGGTGACCGTGCCCTGCACGCCCGGGGCGATGCTGTAGCTCTGCCCGAGCATGTCGCCCAGGATCGCCTTGACCACCGCATGCAGGGACTCGCCCTCGAAGTTGAAGCTGGCCTGGCCGCTGCTGGTGAGCGACGGCGGCGGCGCACTGGCGGCCGCCTGGTTGATCGGCGCACCACTGCCGCGGCGGATCACCGGCTTCGGACCGTCGCGACCAAGTTCTTCCAGCACGTCCTTGCGGATCCCGCTCACGCCGGAATCGGCGTCACTGGCCTGTTGGCCGGCCTGACCCGCGGGCAGGCGGTCCGCATGGCGGATCTGCGGCTGCGGATTGCTGGCGCAGGCCGCCAGCAGGCCGAGCACGCTGGCGATCAGGAAAGGGCGCAGGTTCATTCGGGGAAACTCCACATTCATGGCGCTTGCTTCTTATTCCCGCGACGACGGTGCGGTCGCGGATGGCGGTGTGCCGTTGGTGCCGGCGGACGAGCCGGCGCGCAATTGCGCGCGGCGGGCCTCGATCCGGCGCCGGATGGTTTCGATGCGGGCGGCCTCGGACTGCGGCGCCTGCTCCGCTGCCGGCGGCTGCGGCGGTGGCGGCACCCCTGCCGCCGCGCCGGCATCCGCCGGGTTGCGGGCGACCGCGCCAGGCGCCGGGCCACTGCCGCCGAAGGTACGCAGGTCCAGGGTGACCTGGCCGCCACTGCCCTCGAACACGACGCGGCGCGGTTGCACTTCCAGCAGGCGCCAGCCACCGGCGCCTTCCGGCGAACTGCCCTCGCGCACGCGCTGGGCTTCGCCGCCGTTGGCGGGCTGGAGCGTGGCCAGGCGCACCTGCGGGCTGATCAGAACGCCGGTCAGGATGAAGTCCAGGGTCTGGCTCTGCGCGGCTTCGCCCTCGCCTTCGGGGACGCTGGCCAGGAAGCCACGCGGGCGACGATCCTGGGTAAACAATGGCCGCGCCGCGGCTTCCGCGTACTGCACCAGCGGCCCGATCCGGTCCGGCGTGGCCGGCCGGGGTTGCGGCAAGGCGCCGGCCGGCAGCGGTTCGACCGCGGCGACCCGTCCGCCCATGCCCAGCAACGCGCCAATCCACAGCAGCAAGGCCCAGCTGCACAGCCCGGCCAGCAACCAGGTCAGCGGCCGCGCTTGCGCGAAGCGTTGCAACAGGCTGCGCTCAGTCCGCACGCGCCACCCCCGTTGCCGGCCGCAGGTAGCCATGGAGGTCGAAGCTCACGTCCAGCCCGCCTTCCTGCGGCTGCGCACTGCCCGGGATCGCGAAATAGCGTTGCGCGGCGATGCTCAACATGTCCACGAACAGGTACGGCCGGGTGGATTCCAGGGTGTGCAGTACGGCCAGGGTCTCCGCGTTGCCGCAGCGCAGGCGCACTTGCACGGTGACCCGGCGGTAGCGGCCCGGCGGCGGGTCGCCGGACAGCGGCGCGCGGTTGACGATGGCGCAGCCGCGATTGCCCGGGCTGGCCTCGCCGACCACGCGCTCCAGTTGCTGGATCAGGGCAGCGGTGGCCAGTTCGGTCGTCGGTTCGGCGAGGAAGCCGGACGCGCCGCCGCGGGCATCGAGTTCGGCCAGCCGCTGTTCGATCTGCGGGCGTTGCGCCAGCAGGCTGCGCACCCGCGCGTCGCGCCCGCGCAACTCGGCGATGCGGGCATCGGCCTCGCGCAGCGGCACGGTGAACAGCGGATGCACCAGCAGCAGGTAGAGCAGCCCGAGCACCGCCAGCAGCAGGGCCAGCGCCAGCCAGCGATCGCGGTCAGCGCGCGCCATCGGCGGCCTCCTGCCTGTCATCGACAGGCGCGTCGGCACCGGCGCCACCGCGCAGTTGCGCGACGATGGTGAAACGATCCATGCGCGTGCGCGGATCGGTCTGCAGGGCGCCACTCAACGCGGGCAGATGCCATTGCGGCGCGCCCTCCAGCTTGCCGACCAGCGCCGCGGCCTGGTTGGACAGGCCGATCAGGGTCAGTTGCTCGCCTTCGATGCTCATTTTCTCGAGGTAGGTGCCATCCGGCAGGCGCGGCGACAACGCGTCGATGACTTCGATCACGGAGGCGCGGCCGTTGCGCTGGCGCTGCAGGTAGGCACCGCCTTCGACCGCATCCACCAGGCGCTGGCGCTGCTCGGACACGCCGCGCGCCTGCTGGCTGCGCGCGGCGACCTCGGCCTGCAAGGCATCGGCGGCCGCACGGCGGTTATCGACCACCTGCGCAAGCGCCAGTCCCAGCGCCAGCAGCGCCACCGCGCCCAGGACCAGGTTCCACAACCGCCACGGATTGCGCCGCTGCACGCGCTGCGCCGGTGGCAGCAGGTTCACGCCGAGGGGGCGGCCCTCGGCGTCGAGCAGGTCCACGCCCGACAGCGTGCCTGCCATTGCCCCGAGTTGCGCGGTTTGCGCGTCCAGCGCGCGGCGCGGCGCCACCACCAGCTCGACCTGCAGCTGGCCGTCCTCGCGCACCCCCAGCAGGCGACCGTCGTGGACCACGTCGGCGGCGGCGAAGGGGGTTTGCCGTTCGATCTCGAAGGCCAGCACGTCGCGCAGGCGTTCGCGCGCGGCGGCCGGCAACAACAACGGGCGGCGCAGGCCCTGCGCGGCCGGCAACACCAGCCAGCGCGGCAAATCCGCGGCGGCATCGGCCAGCACCCCGGCCAGCGGATCGCGCCCGTCCGCGGCGCCATGCACATGCAACGGCAGCATCGCGACGTCCTGCACGCTGTCGGCGCGCTGGCGGCGCAACTGCACGCCCTCCCCCTGCACCTGCAGCAACACGCGATCGCCATTGGCGGACAGCAGGCGTTGCCAACGCAGCGGCAACCAGGCCCGCAGGCCGGCGCTCCACCACGCGATGAATCCGCGCAGGCCGACGCCGGCACTGCCCAGGCGTGCAGGCATCGCGCTCACCGTGCGTCGCTCCCCGCCTGCCA
>Ga0075156_10000848_pt1 | contig 16255 bp, 15 predicted proteins | sample JI81AbrownDNA_FD_70966 | JGI IMG/M metagenome (GOLD analysis project Ga0075156, IMG submission 70966) | Wastewater effluent complex algal communities from Wisconsin, to seasonally profile nutrient transformation and Carbon sequestration -... | ecosystem: Engineered > WWTP > Effluent > Algae...
TAGCAGCTCGACAGCTGCGAGCGGCGCGTGCCGGCATTGAACAGGGTGGGGGTGGACGACATGAAGTCGAACGTCGACAGCACGTTGTAGAACTCGATCGCGCGGGTCTCGCGGTCGATCTCACCGAGTGCCAGGCCCATGGCCACGCGCATGAAGAAGGCCTGCGGCATCTCGATGCGGGTCTCGTCGATGTGCAGGAAGTAGCGGTCGTACAGGGTCTGCAGGCCGAGATAGTCGAACTGCAGGTCGCGGTCCGCGTTCAATGCAGCACCCAGCTTGGCCAGGTCGAACTGCATCAGCTTCTCGTCCAGCAGTTCGGCCTCGACGCCCTTCTTGATGAACTTCGGGAAGTACTCGGCATACCGGCTGGCCATCTCGCCGTGCATCACCTCGCCGCCGATGATTTCGCGGCGAATGGTGTGCATCAACAGGCGGGCGGTGGCGCGGGTATAGGCCGGGTCCTTCTCGATCAGAGTGCGTGCGGCCAGGATGGCGGCCTTGTAGACCTCGTCGATCGGTACCCCGTCGTACAGGTTTCGGCGGGTTTCGGCCAGGATGGGGTCGGGTCGGACGTCCTCGCCCAGGCCGGCACACGCCGACTCGACCAGCGCCTGAAGCCGCGCCTCATCGAGCGGCACACGCAGGCCGTTGTCGATCACATGAAGGCCAGAGGCCGGCAGCACGCTGGCCGGTGGTGCCTGGCGGGCACGTTCCTGCGCCCGGCGCTCGCGGTACAGCACATAGGCGCGCGCCACTTCGTGATGGCCCCCGCGCATCAAGCCCAGTTCGACCTGATCCTGCACATCCTCGATGTGAAAGGTGCCGCCGCCGGGGCGCGAGCGCAACAGCGCACGGACCACCGTTTCAGTCAATTCGTCGACCGTCTCACGTACGCTGGCCGAGGCGGCGCCTTGCGTGCCATGCACCGCCAGGAAGGCTTTCATCAGCGCCACAGCGATCTTGTTGGGCTCGAAAGCCACGACCGCGCCATTGCGACGAATGGTCTGGTAGCCCTGATAGGCACTTGCGGCAGCGGGCGCTGTCGGCGTGATGGCCAGCCGCGACGTGGCGGCGGATTCGATGCTGCTGGATGCAAGGGCTTGCATGGATTCCCCTCTCTGGATTGGTTGTCGTCGTTGATTTGTCGCGCCAACGGCGCACTGCGCTGCCCGTAAGCTCAGGGCCCGGGTCGTCGTCGAGGCAGTGGGCTCCGGCCCGTCGTCGCGATGCGCCGCAACGTGTCCAACAATGCCTTGGCGTGGGGCTTGGCGGGAGCGAGGAACAAGCCGGGCAATGCAGACATGGGCGTTTGGGAGTGCCTGGAGATTAGCACGAAAGGACACTATATCTGGGGGTCAAGCGCCCTTCAAGCACTACCCGTAGTGTGATTCACCCTCTTGACACAAAGCGTCGGCATGCTCCTGCTGCCGGCGCCAAGCAGCCCAGTGCAGGGCCGTCAGAGCGCCAGACCGCATGGCACCGACGCCGCTTGTGACGGATCACGGATTCATGCGCCCTGGCAGGCCGAAACTGGCCGCCAGAGCGCATCAGCCGGTCATCGTGAGATGTCGGGCAGGCGGCCCGCGCTCCAGCGCAGACGCGCCGCGAGATGCGGCCAGTCGAAGCCCGCGCCGGGATCGCCCTTGCGGCCAGGGGCCACATGCTCGTGGCCGGCCAACGACACACCGGGATGGCGGCGCGCGATCGCCCGCAGGAGCGTGGCAAGCTGCTCGTACTGCGCTGGCTCAAAGGCCTCGCCCTCCAGGCCCTCCAGTTCGATGCCCACCGAGTAGTCGTTGCAGTTGTCCCGCCCGCACCAGCTCGACACGCCCGCGTGCCAGGCCCGCTGATCACAGGACACGAACTGCAGGATCGACCCGGCGCGGCGGATGAAGAAGTGCGCGGAGACCCGTAGTCCCTGCAGCGACGCAAAGTACGGATGTGCACCGTTGTCCAACTGGTTCATGAACAGACGCTCGACATCGTCGCCGCCGTAGTGGCCCGGCGGCAGGCTGATCGAGTGAATCACCACCAAGTTCACCGAAGTGCCGGAGGGCCGCTCGCCGAAATTCGGGGACGGCACGGCCCTCGCCAGTGCCCACCACCCGTCATGCCAGCGCTTCATCCGTCGCCGCCCGCTCCGCCTTCAGTGATGCCCAGGCGCGCCATGCGGTAGCGCATCTGGCGCAATGACAGCCCCAAACGCGCTCCCGCCGCCGTGCGGTTGAAGCCGTGCTGCTCCAACGCTCGAACCAGGATGGCTCGCTCGACGTCGTCGAGGTGGCTGGCAAGGTCAGCGGGCAACGGTGCTTCGCCAGGAAGCGGCGCCGGCAGCGGCAGGTTGGCCAGCGCACCATGTTCGCTGTCGGGCGGGTTGTCGTGCAAAAGCACCTCGGGAAGACCCAGGTCCTCCGGGGCAATCAGGTCACTGGAGGCCAGGGCCACCGAGCGATGCAGAAGATTCTCCAACTCACGCACATTGCCCGGAAACGCATAGCGCGTCAGGCGATCGAAGGCGGCCATCGACAGGCGCGGTGCTGGGCTGACGCCTGCATCGCGCGCGATGCGCTCCAGCAGCGCGAGGCACAGGGCCTCGAGGTCATCGCGCCGCTCGCGCAGTGGCGGAACCGCAATGCAGATGACGTTGAGCCGGTAATACAGGTCCTGCCTGAAGCGCCCGGCGGCCACCTCGGCGACCAGATCCTTGTGGGTGGCGCTGACGATGCGGACGTTGAGCGCCACCTCGGCCACCGCGCCGACTGCGCGCACGGCGCGCTCCTGGATTGCCCGCAGCAGTTTGCTCTGCATGGCCAGCGGCAGGTCGCCGATCTCGTCGAGGAACAAGGTGCCCCCGTTGGCTGCCTGGAAGAAACCGGCCCGATCTTCGACTGCACCGGTGAACGCACCCTTGCGGTAACCGAAGAACTCTGCCTCCAGAAGGTTCTCAGGGATGGCCCCGCAGTTGACCGCCACGAAGGGCTGCCCGGCGCGGGCGCTGACCTCGTGGATGGCGCGCGCCACCAGTTCCTTGCCTGTACCAGACTCACCCTGCACCAGCGCTGGCGCCATGCTGCGGGCAACCTTCTCGATCAGTTCGCGCACCTGCCGCATGGATTCGGAGCCGCCAACCAGGCGCGTCAGCGGTGCGCTCCGCGAAGGGCTGGCCAGGGCCGGCGCGGCCGACGGTGCAACTCGCCCGAGCGCACCGGCCACGACCGCGCGAAACTGCCGCAGGTCGACCGGCTTGGTCAGGTAGTCAAAGGCCCCGGCCTTCAGCGCCTCGACCGCGTTCTCGGCCGATCCATAGGCCGTGATGACGATGATTTTCTCGGGCCGACGAGCCACCTCCAGCCGGTGCATCAGCTCCAGTCCAGAGCCGTCCGGCAGGCGCATGTCGGTGATGACCAGGCGGTAGACCCGTTGCTGGAGCAGGGCCCAGGCATCGGCCACGCTGGCGGCCGTCTCGACCTCGTGGCCCTCTCGCAGCAGCGTCAATTCGTACAGCGTCAGCAGATCCGGCTCGTCGTCGACGACCAGCACGCCACCGGATTGAAAAGATTCGGTCATAGGTGAAGGCGCCCTTCGGTCGCTACGGCATCGCGCCGCATGACCACCTGGAACAGGTTGGCGTGGCGCTCGCTCGGCCGCCTCAGGTAGTCGATGCTCGCACCGTGCCTCTCGCACAACTCTCGGCAAATGTACAAGCCCAGGCCGGTGCCTCGACTGCGGGTCGAGTGGAAAGGCTCGAACAGATGCGCCTCGACCTCGGCCGGTATCGGGTCACCGTCGCTGGCCACCGCCAGGCGGATCAGCGGTGCGTCCAAGGCTTCCAGCTGCACCAGCATCGCATCTGGCTGGTCGGTAGAGTGGCGAGCGGCGTTCTCGAGCAGGTTGACCAACACGCGGCGCAGGTGATCCGGGTCGAACACCGCACCGACCGGTTCCTTGGGCAGACTGACCCGCAACCGGCTTTCGCTGCCCAACGCCAGGCCCACGGTGCGCGCCCATTCGGCGCAGATGGCGGCCACCTCCGCTGTGGCGTCGATGGTGCGCGAGGGGGACAGGCCGCCAGGGGCCGCCTCCATCACATCCTCGACGATGCGTCGAAGCCGTTCAACGTTGTCTGCGACGATGCGCACCAGTCGTTGCTGATCCGGCCGCAGGAGGTCTTCCTGGAGCAGTGCGTTGGCCTGCGAGACAGCCGCCAGCGGGTTGCGGATCTCGTGTGCAATACCGGCAGAGATTCGGCCCATGGCCGCCAGCCGTTCCTCGCGCTGGCGCGCGAGCACCTTGCGCAGTTCCTCCATGAACAGCACGCCCAGCACTTCATCGGCGCGGTCATCCCCGGTGCGCAGGTTCAGGCGTGCACCCCGCGTGAAGCGGGCACGAACACGCACCGAGCGCGGCGTCTCACCCGTGTAGGCCAAGGTCAGGTCCATGCCTGTGGCCGGCCACAGGCCCGACTCGAACGCCCCTTCGATCGCCTTCAACAGGTGACCCCAACCCGGCTGGCTCCCCAGCGAAAACGGCGCCGGGGGGCAGGCCCCGCTATCGGCCAGCAAGGCCCGCGCGGCGGGATTGGCGGCTCGCACCCGCCCGCGCCGATCGACCACCAGCACGCCATCGCTCATCTCGTCAATGACGAGCCGATTCAACTCCGCTTGCTGGCGCGCGAGTTCCAGGCTGCCGCGGGCTGTTCGTTCTTCGCGAGCCAGGCGGCTGGCCATCTGGCCGGCCACCAGCACGATCACAAACATGCCGACGCCGGCCAGGCCGGCCTGCGAAATCAGCGCCGTGATGTCACCGCCCGCCATCGAGCGGCGCCAGGCCGTGGCCAGCAACAGCAGGCTGACTGCCGATGCCGTGGCGAGTGCTGGGAGACGGGCGCCCAGCACACTGGCCATCATCACCGGGAGCACCAGCAGCGCGGCATGGTTGAGAGTGGCAACCGGTTCCAGCCAGTGCATGGCGCCAAAGGCCAGCACGTCCACGCCGACTGTCCCCCACCACCGCCAGCGGCGGCGTGAGTCAGGGTAGCCGGCCTCCGGCCAGAGCTGGGCGAACAAAGCCTGAACGGCGTAGGCGCCGCTGATCACCAGAAGCCAACCCGGGTCGATGCCACCGAGCAGGTCAATCACTCCCTGGGACAAGGCCAGCACCACGCCGAGGACGGCGCGGGCGGTCAGGTAGGTGGCATAAACCCGCCGGTGCGCACTCTGGTCAGCGCTGACCATGCGCCGCGCCTGGCGGGACAGGAAACTGCTGTCCGCCAGGCCCTGCTCGGATTCGGCCCAGCGCGGGTCGAGTGTGGAATTTCCGTCGCCACCGGCACGGACGGCTTCACGGAAACCCAATGCGTCCAGCCAGGAGTCGCTACCCGACGGCGAAGTTGTGTTTGCCGTACCCTCCGGCACGCGGCCAGCGCCCCGGCCGAACCAGTTCATCCACCGGCCCCGGCCCCAGGCCCGATCCGGCGATGCTCCGCACTGCAGTAGTGTCGGCCGCCTTCGCCCTCCACCGCCTCGGGCTGCGGCAGGTTCAGGCCGCAATGGGCACAGGCCACCATGGCCTGGGCGGTTGGCGCCGCGGCCTGGCGGGAGCCAGTGCCACTGCGCCGCCCCTTGCCGAACCAGTACATCAGTGCCAGCACCACGATGACGAGCGTGAGAACGATCTTGACCATGGTGTTGTCAGGCCGGTGGCCGCTGGAGAATGACTTCGTAGACAAAACGCGTGCCGGCATAGGCCAGGAACAACAGCACCGAGCCGGCATACAGCCAGCGGGTGGCCTGCCGGCCGCGCCAGCCACGCCACATGCGCCCGACGATCAGCGCTGCGAAAGTGGCCCAGCCCAGCACCGATAGCAGACTCTTGCGGTCCCACTGCCAAGCCGATTCGGATTGCAAACCCAGCCACAGTGCCAGCGTCAACACGACAAAGCCGGCCTCGACGAACCTGAAGGTCAGGCGCTCCAGTTTCATCAACGGGATGCCCGGCGAGTGGCCCGGCCCGACAGACTTGTTGCGCAAGCGGCTGTCCGCGGTGTCCAGAAGCACCGCGTGCAGTACTGCAGCACCGAACAAGCCATAGGACGTGAGGCCCAGCACCCAGTGCATTGGGGCCCATCGCGAATGCGCCACCGCACGGACCTCGCCCGGGAACGCCCAGGCCAGGACCACCGCCAGCGAGCCGGCCAGTGCCAGCGCCCGGCGGACGTTGGGCATCGGCACGAAACGGCTCTCGACCCCATGCACCGCCAGCACCAACCAGACCGTAAAGGACAGCGCTGGAGCGAAGCCGAGCCGCAGCCCGTCCGCCTCCGATGCCCAGGTTCCCGCCCCCGCCAACAGCACCATCGCATGGAGCACCCAGGCCGTGAACAGCAGTTGCACCGGCCAGCGCCTTTCGGGTGCGGCGGGCAGCAGCGCCCCCAAATAGGCCAGCAGGGCCAGCCCGGCGCCCAGCAACGCGGGGTCAGCGGATAAAATCATTCGCACAGTTTACCGGCGCGCCTGCTGGCACACACGTGCCTTCCCTCGCGGGCCCACCACCGATGGCCACCAATCTCACCGACCGCCTGTCGCGCCTGGTCAAGACCATGCGCGGCCAGGCGCGCATCACCGAAACCAACGTGCAGGAGATGCTGCGCGAGGTTCGCATGGCTTTGCTGGAAGCGGACGTGGCCCTGCCCGTCGTGCGCGACTTCATCGCCAGGGTCAAGGACAAGGCCTTGGGCCAGGAGGTCATCGGCTCCTTGAACCCGGGTCAGGTGCTGGTGAGCGTGGTCCACAAGGAACTCGCCGCCACCATGGGCGAGGGAGTCTCCGACATCAACCTGGCCGCGCAGCCGCCAGCCGTGATCCTGATGGCCGGCCTGCAGGGTGCGGGCAAGACCACCACCACCGCCAAGCTCGCGAAACACCTGATCGAGAAGCGCAAGAAGAAGGTGCTCACCGTCTCGGCTGACGTCTACCGCCCGGCAGCCATCGAACAGCTGAAAACGGTCACGAGGCAGGCCGGCGCCGAGTGGTTCCCCTCTGAGGCGAACCAGAAGCCCCACGATATCGCCCTGGCCGCCATCGATTACGCGAAGAAGCACTACTTCGATGTGCTGCTGGTCGACACCGCCGGCCGCCTGGCCATCGACGAAGCGTTGATGGCCGAGATCCGCGACCTGCACGCGGTGCTGAACCCGGTCGAGACACTGTTCGTCGTCGACGCGATGCAGGGCCAGGATGCCATCAACACCGCCAAGGCCTTCAAGGAGGCCCTGCCGCTCACCGGCATCGTGCTGACCAAACTCGATGGTGATTCGCGCGGCGGCGCGGCGATGTCGGTGCGGCAGATCACCGGCGCGCCGATCAAGTTCGCCGGCGTGTCCGAGAAGATCGACGGCCTCGAAGTCTTCGACGCCGAGCGCCATGCCGGCCGCGTGCTGGGCATGGGCGACATCGTCGCGCTGGTCGAGGAGGTTCAAAAAGGTGTCGACCTCGAGTCGGCCCAGAAGCTGGCAGACAAGGTTCGTTCTGGCAGCGGCTTCGACCTGAACGACTTCCTGTCCCAGATCAGCCAGATGAAGAAGATGGGCGGCCTGGGCAACCTGATGGACAAGCTGCCCGCGCAACTCGCAGCCAAGGCCGGCCAGGCCGACATGGACCGAGCCGAGCGCGACATGCGCCGCATGGAGGGCATCATCAACTCGATGACGCCGCTGGAGCGCCGCAAACCTGAAGTCCTGAAGGCCACTCGCAAGCGTCGCATCGCTGCGGGTGCTGGTGTTCAGGTCCAGGAGGTGAACCGCCTGCTCAACCAGTTTGAGCAGATGCAGGGCATGATGAAGAAGATGAAGGGCGGCGGCCTGATGAAGATGATGAAGCGCATGGGCGGCATGAAGGGCATGGGCGGCATCGGCCCACGCTGACAACTGGAGCAGCGGGCTGCGGGTGCTCTTCCCGGCGCCGCCTCAGGCTTGCCCGCCGCCGAGCGACGTCAGCCGTCAGTTGAGCAAGGCCTGCGCGAACTCGCGCGCATCGAAAGTCTGCAGGTCCTCGAGCTTTTCACCCACGCCGATGAAATAGACGGGGATCGCCGAGCCTCGCGCTGCAGCGCGCTCGCGCGACCACAGCGAGATCGCTGCCAGCACGCCGCCCTTGGCCGTGCCATCCAGCTTGGTGACGATCAAGCCCGTGAGGCCCAGTGCCTCGTCGAACGCCTTGACCTGCGCCAGTGCGTTCTGGCCCGTGTTGCCGTCGACCACCAGCAAGACCTCATGCGGCGCACCGGCCTGTGCCTTGCCGATCACCCGCTGGATCTTCTTCAACTCCTCCATCAGGTGAAGTTGCGTAGGCAAGCGGCCTGCGGTGTCGGCGATCACCACGTCGCTGCCACGGGTCCGTCCGGCGTTGACGGCGTCGAAGGTCACTGCAGCCGGGTCGCCGCCCTCCTGGGACACGATCTCGACCCGGTTCCTGTCGGCCCAGACCAGGAGTTGCTCGCGCGCCGCAGCGCGGAAGGTATCGGCCGCAGCCAACAGCACCTTGTGCTCGCTTTCGGCCAGATGGCGGGTCAGTTTGCCGATGCTGGTGGTCTTGCCGGCGCCATTGACGCCCACCACCATCATCACCGTCGGTGGCGCATCGCCCAGCGCCAGCGATCGCTGCAGCGGGGCCAACAGGTCGGCGATGGCATCGACCAGAAGCCGCTTCACCTCCTCGGGGGCTTGCGCCTTGCTTTCCTTGACACGGCGCTTCAGGTCCACCAGCAGGTGTGCCGTGGCCTTGACGCCGGTGTCGGCCATGAGCAGCGCAGCCTCCAACTCCTCGTACAGCGCATCGTCGATCTGGGTGCCGGTAAAAACCTGCGCGATGCTGGAGCCCGTCTTGGCCAGCCCCTGGCGCAACCGGCTCAACCATCCCGCGCGGGACTCGGCGGCCTCGGGCGCGGGCGCGGGCACCGCGGAGGCGGGAGCCAACACGGGCGCGCCGGCTGGTGCGGGGGACTTTTTCTTGAAGAAACTGAACATGCAGCGAGCGTAACGCAGTGCGACCCAGGGCCAGACGAGCCCTTGCGGATTCGCTATATAATTGAAGGCTGTTGGCGCTTTAGCTCAGCCGGTTAGAGCGACGGAATCATAATCCGCAGGTCCGGGGTTCGAATCCCTGAAGCGCCACCAAGATACCCCGCCCGGCCCGAGCTCACCCCTCGGGCCGAATCATTTCACAGCCCCTGGATCCACACCATGAACCGCTGTGCCATGAAGCGCCCCGCACGCCGTGCGGTGTTGCGCCTGCTCCCTGCAATGGCTCTCGTCCTGTTGCCTGCGCTGGCGCAGGCACAGACCATGCGCCTGTTCCCGCGTCATGCGCTGCGCGGCGAGATCGCCTTCTCGTCCTACCCCGAACTCCTGTTGAATGGCCAGGCGGCACGGCTGTCGCCAGGTGCACGCGTGCGCGACGCAGTCAACATGCAGCCGATGCATGGCGATCTGGTCGGCAAGAAATTCATCGTGAACTTCACGCTGACCTCCATGGGCATGGTGCAGGAGGTGTGGATCCTGGCCCCCGCCGAGATCGCCCGGCAGCCCTGGCCGCGCACACTGCAGGAGTCGCAGTCTTGGAGCTTCGACCAGGCCGCCCAGGTCTGGGCCAAGCCCTGAACCGCCTGGGAGCGCTGACATGACGACGAAAAGGGTCTTCATCCGCACCTTCGGCTGCCAGATGAACGAGTACGACTCGGACAAGATGGCCGACGTGCTGCGCGCTGCCGAAGGCTACGAACCGACCAACGACGTGGAGCAGGCCGACCTGGTGCTGTTCAACACCTGCTCGGTGCGCGAGAAGGCGGCCGAGAAGGTGTTTTCGGACCTGGGCCGTGTCAAGCACCTGAAGAAAAAGGGCGTTCTGATCGGCGTGGGCGGTTGCGTGGCCAGCCAGGAGGGTGCCGCCATCATCGAGCGTGCCCCCTACGTGGATCTGGTGTTCGGCCCGCAGACCCTGCACCGCCTGCCGCAGATGATCGCCCAGCGCCACGCTCAGCGCAGCCCGCAGGTGGACATCAGCTTCCCCGAGATCGAGAAGTTCGACCACCTGCCGCCCGCCAAGGTTGATGGGGCATCGGCCTTTGTCTCGATCATGGAAGGCTGCTCCAAGTACTGCACCTATTGCGTGGTGCCGTACACCCGAGGCGAGGAGGTCTCGCGCCCCTTCGAGGACGTGCTGACCGAGATCGCCGGCTTGGCCGACCAGGGCGTGAAGGAGGTGACGTTGCTGGGCCAGAACGTCAATGCCTACCGCGGCACCATGGGCGGCACCAGCGAGATCGCCGACTTCGCCCTGCTGCTGGACTATGTGGCCGCGATCCCCGGCATCGCCCGCATCCGCTACACCACGAGCCACCCGAACGAGTTCACCCAGCGCCTGATCGACGCCTATGCCAAGCTGCCGCAGCTGGTGAACCACCTGCACCTGCCGGTACAGCATGGCTCGGACAGAATCCTGATGGCGATGAAGCGCGGCTACACCACGCTGGAGTACAAGAGCACGATACGCAAGCTGCGCGCCGTGCGGCCGGACATTCGCCTGTCCACCGATTTCATCGTTGGCTTCCCGGGCGAGACGGACGACGATTTCGCCAAGCTGATGAAGCTGGTGGACGATGTCGAGTTCGACGCCTCGTTCAGCTTCATCTACAGCGCCCGCCCCGGCACGCCGGCTGCCAACCTGGCCGACGGCACACCGCACGAGGTGAAATTGCGCCGCCTTCAGTCGCTGCAGGCGCGGCTGGAAGACAACGTGCGGCGCTACAGCGGTGAACTCGTCGGCAAGGTCCAGCGCATTCTGGTCGAAGGCCCCTCCCGCAAGAGCGCCGCCGAGTTGATGGGGCGCACCGAGTGCAACCGCATCGTCAATTTTGCAGGCTCGGCGCGGCTGGTGGGCCAGTTGGTCGACGTGACCATCACGGACGCCTTGCCCCACTCGCTGCGTGGCGAGGTGTTGGTGCGCGACACCGCACCCGCCTGAACTCCGGCGCTATCGCAGGTGCCGCAGGCCGCGCCACCACAGTGCCAGCGCGGCGCCCGCCACCAGCATCGCGTAGGTCAACATCTTGCCGTCTCGGCCGAATATCACCAGGCCGGCGATGGAAGCCAGTGCCCCGGCGCCCATCGCCCACACCGCGAGGTCGCGAACCGAAACGGTCTTCAGCCCCCGGCGCCAGACCAGCTTGCATAACAAGGCGGCCATCAGCCCGACGCCGATGGCCGGCCCGAAGAAGTTCAACAAGTGCCAGAGTGCGTCCAGCGGGCCCATGGGGTCGGCGTCCAGTTCGTTGGGGGAAGGCCCGCTCGGCGGGAGGGTACCTTGACCTGGGTCAAGGCTGCGGTACGGCACGCTTAAGGAAGCGAATTTTATAATTCCACCATGAGTGTCTTCGCTCTCGGCCTGAACCACACCACCGCGCCACTGGATTTGCGCGGGCGATTCGCGTTTGCGCCGGAGCAGTTGACGCCGGCCTTGCGGGGCCTGAGCGAGAAGTGGCACCGCGCCTCGCCCGAGGCGGCCATCCTGTCCACCTGCAACCGCACGGAGCTGTACGTGGCGGCCGGCACGAGTCGCAGCAGGGAACTGGTTCGCCCAGCGATCGAGTGGCTGGCCTCCCAAGGTGGCGTCGACGGCAGCAAGCTGCTTGACCACACCTATGTGCTGGAGGGCCGCGAAGCCGCTCGCCACGCCTTCCGGGTGGCCTCCGGATTGGACTCCATGGTGCTGGGCGAGGCCCAGATCCTGGGCCAGATGAAGCAGGCCGTGCGCGGCGCGGACGAAGCCGGCACGCTGGGCACCACACTGCATCAGCTGTTCCAGCGATCGTTTTCAGTTGCCAAGGAGGTTCGCAGTTCCACCGAGATCGGCGCCCACTCGATCAGCATGGCGGCGGCCACGGTGCGCCTGGCCTCGCAACTGTTCGAGGATCTGCGGCAGACCAAGGTGTTGTTCGTCGGCGCCGGCGAAATGATCGAGTTGGTCGCCACCCATTTCGCAGCCCGCGAGCCCCGGCTGATGGCCGTGGCCAACCGTACGCTGGAGCGCGGCGAGAAACTCGCCAGCCGCTTTGGCGCCCAAGCCGTGCGATTGGCCGACCTGCCGGCGCGCCTGCACGAGTTCGACGCGGTGATCTCCTGCACTGCCAGCACCCTGCCGATCATCGGCCTGGGCGCCGTCGAGCGGGCGTTGAAGTCGCGCCGCCGTCGACCGATGTTCATGGTTGACCTGGCGGTGCCGCGCGACATCGAGCCCGAAGTAGCCCGACTATCGGACATTTACCTGTACACGGTGGATGACCTGACCGGCGTGGTGCAGACCGCCAGCGAGAAGCGGCAGGCCGCCGTGGCGCAGGCCGAGGCCATCATCGACGCCGGCGTTCAGAGCTTCAGCCACTGGCTGGACCAACGCGCCAGCGTGCCCCTGATCCAAGCCCTGAATGGCCAGGCTGATGAATGGCGCGCCGCCGAACTGGCCCGGGCGCGCAAGCTGCTTGCCCGCGGCGACGACATCGACAGCGTGCTGGACGCGATGTCCCGCGGCCTGACCCAGAAGATGCTGCACGGCGCGCTGGCCGAGTTGCGTTCCAGCGAAGGCGAGGCGCGCCACGCGACCGCCGACTGGGTCTCGCGCCTGTTCCTGCGCCAGAGCACCCGCAATCCGGCCGACGACGCCGGCCCGGTCGACAAGCTGTAGCGACGCCGCACGCGCCGCCGCCCGCCCGCCTGCCTCTGGCACCGGGCCCGCTTTGTCGAACCCTTGCAGCCGCACCGCACGGCACCCCCCCTGATGAAAGACACGCTCCGCCTGCAACTGCAACGCCTGGTGATGCGCCTGGCCGAGCTCGATGCCAACCTGGCCGACCCCCAGGTCACCGCCGACATGGGCCGTTACCGGACGCTGGCCCGCGAGCAGTCGGAGGCCACCCAGGTCGTCGCGCTGTTTCAGCGCCACGAGCAACGTGAGCGTGACCTGGCCGCTGCGCAGGAGATGCTCGCCGACCCGGACATGGCAGAAATGGCGCGCGAGGAGATCGCCAGCGCCGAGGCCGAGCTGTCGCGTTTGCTGGCCGAGCTACAGGCCGCCCTGCTGCCACGAGACCCGGACGACCACCGCCACGCGTTCGTCGAGGTTCGCGCAGGCACCGGCGGTGAGGAATCCGCCTTGTTCGCCGCCGACCTGGCGCGCATGTACCTGCGCTTTGCAGAACGCCAGGGTTGGCGCAGCGAGGTGATGAGCGAGAGCTTGTCCGACCTGGGTGGGTACAAGGAGCTGGTGCTGCGCTTCGAAGGTGATGACGTCTATGCGCGGATGAAGTTCGAATCCGGCGGCCACCGTGTGCAGCGTGTGCCCGAAACGGAGGCGCAGGGCCGCATCCACACCAGCGCCTGCACGGTTGCGGTGATGCCCGAGCCCGACGAAGCCGCCGAAGTCACGCTGAACCCGGCCGACCTGCGCATCGACACCTTCCGCGCCAGCGGCGCGGGTGGCCAGCACATCAACAAGACCGACAGCGCGATCCGCGTCACCCACCTCCCCACCGGCCTGGTCGCAGAGTGCCAGGATGACCGCTCGCAGCACCGCAACAAGGCCAAGGCGCTGGCCGTGCTGCAGGCCCGCCTGCAGGACCGCGAGCGCACCGAACGCCAGGCCAAAGAGGCCGCCACGCGCAAGGCGTTGGTCGGATCGGGCGACCGGTCGGACCGCATCCGCACCTACAACTTCCCTCAGGGCCGGCTGACCGACCACCGCATCAATCTCACGCTGTACAAGCTGGGATCCATCATGGACGGCGACCTGGGTGACGTGATCCAGGCGTTGCAGGCCGAACGCGCCCAGCAGCAATTGGCAGCCCTCGAGGCCGGGGGCTGAACGTGGCCCGCACCGTGGCAGCGGCATTGGCCCAAGCGCATGCCGCCGGGCTGGAACGGCTGGATGGGCAACTTCTGCTCAGCTTGGTGCTGCAGCAGTCTCGGGCCTGGCTGATCGCCCACGACACCGACGAACTGAGCGCCGGGCAGGCCGAATTGTTCGACGCGCTGTGTGCCCGTCGTGCAGGTGGCGAACCGCTGGCCTACATCACCGGCGAACGCGAATTCCACGGCTTGCCGTTGCGGGTTGGCCCGGCGGTGCTGGATCCGCGCCCCGATACCGAGACACTGGTCGACTGGGCACTGGAACTGTTGCCGGAAGGCACCACCGCCTCCGTTGTCGACCTGGGCACCGGCAGCGGGGCGATTGCACTGGCCCTGAAGCACCGGCGACCCAGCGCGCGGGTGACTGGTGTCGATCTCAGCCCGGCGGCGTTGGCGGTGGCTTCCGCCAACGGTGTACGGCTGGACCTGGCGGTTGAGTGGTGCGAAGGATCCTGGTGGCAGCCGCTGGCCGGGCGGCGCTTCGAACTCGTGGCCAGCAACCCGCCCTACATTGCCGGCACCGACCCGCATCTGGTGGCACTCCGCCACGAGCCCCAGATGGCCCTGACGCCCGGCGGGGATGGCCTGGACGCATTGCGTGCCATCGTCGCCGGCGCCCCCAACCACCTCGTGCCCGGCGGCTGGCTGCTGCTCGAACATGGCTGGGACCAGGCGGACGCCGTGACCGCCCTGCTCCGTCACGCGGGGTTCACCGCTCCCCAGACCCGCCGCGACTTGGCTGGCCAACTGCGCTGCACCTGCGCCCGCTGGGCTCCCCCCTAGGAGCGGCGTTGTAATCGGCCGAAACAGCGTGGTAGACCGGGCTCAATTCACGCTCTCTTTTGCCGACCACGGAGTAGCATCATTTCCAACAACCGGCAACTTGCCGGCCCTGGCTGGCTCGCCAGCCTTTGCGGGAGGTCTCTGTCATGCGTTACCTCATTGCGATCCCCCTGCTGCTGGCCCTGGCGGGCCCGCTCGCGGCCGCCCCAGTCGGCGACGGACTGAAAGTCAACACCGAGGCAGAAGATTGGTCGCCCTGGCAGACTCGCTTGGCGATGTCCGCGCCAGGACTGTCACTCTGGAACGGGCTGGCCCCGACCTCGCACGCCGCTGCGCTGCTGGCCACCGACCGCTATTTCAACTGGGGCCGCTTGGGCGACGGCGGTGGGTTGCGCGCCACCAGCGCACTTCTGCTTGGCCCAGGGGCGCTGGCGCTTGCCGCGCCAGCAGGTATCGGCAATGGCGACATGGTCTGGCGCGGCACCTTCTCGTCGGGGATGACCGACTCCGAGGCGGCCACCGCCATGCCTTACCTGGGGCTGGGCTACAGCGCCTGGTGGGCGCGGGCCGGCCTGGGCGTCTCGGCGGATCTGGGTGTCGCCGCGCAGCGACCGGCACAGGCCGTGCGCTTCGGGCGTGTCATGTCTGGCACCGAGAGGCTGGACGACATGATCCGGGCAATGCAAATCTCCCCGATGCTTCAGGTGAATCTGTCCTACGCGTTCTGAGGGCTATTCGGCCTTTGACACCGCCGCGCCACCTGCGCGGCGGCTTTGCTTTATAAAGGCGCATGGGGCCGACAAGGCCGACTGCAACCACCTGGAATCTCCATGAGCGACGTTCAGCAACGCATCGACAGCATCGTCAAGGGCCACAAGGTCGTCCTGTTCATGAAGGGGACTGCACAGTTCCCGATGTGCGGTTTTTCCGGCCGCGCCGTCCAGGTGCTCAAGGCCTGCGGTGTGTCCGACCTGACCACCGTGAACGTGCTGGAAGACGAGGGCATCCGCCAGGGCATCAAGGACTACGCCAACTGGCCGACCATCCCGCAGCTCTACGTGAACGGCGAGTTCGTCGGTGGCTCGGACATCATGATGGAGATGTACCAGGCCGGCGAACTGCAACCGCTGCTGTCCGCCTGATCGGCGCCCGGGTGCTGGCCCAGGCCGCTCCACGCGTCGTCGTCGGCATCACCGGCGCATCCGGGGCCGCCTATGGCGTGCGGTTGCTGGAGCGCCTGCGGGAGCTGCAGGTGTACACGCACCTGGTGGCCACGCCGGCGGGCGTGCTGAACGTCCACCATGAACTGTCGTTGGACCGGCCCGCGCTGGAAGCGCTGGCCGACGAGGCCCATGCGCCAGGTGACATCGGAGCCTGCATCGCCAGCGGGAGCCACGCCACCGCGGCGATGGTGGTGGCACCGTGTTCGATGAAATCTCTGGCGGCGATCGCCCACGGCTTCGGTGACAACCTGCTCACACGGGCGGCGGACGTCACGCTGAAGGAGCGGCGCCGCCTGGT
>Ga0075156_10000849_pt1 | contig 16254 bp, 11 predicted proteins | sample JI81AbrownDNA_FD_70966 | JGI IMG/M metagenome (GOLD analysis project Ga0075156, IMG submission 70966) | Wastewater effluent complex algal communities from Wisconsin, to seasonally profile nutrient transformation and Carbon sequestration -... | ecosystem: Engineered > WWTP > Effluent > Algae...
CTCGACCTAAAGCGTTACGAAGACGCGGCAGCGGCAGAGGCGAGGCTCAAGTCGATTCAGGAATCAAGGGATAAGCAAACCTATGACGCGGAGGTGGCCAAGTACGCCCGCAGAAACGAACTTATCCAAGCACTCGACCTAAAGCGTTACGAAGACGCGGCAGCGGCAGAGGCGAGGCTCAAGTCGATTCAGGAATCAAGGGATAAGCAAACCTACGACGCGGAGGTGGCCAAGTACGCCCGCAGAAACGAACTCATCCAGCAACTCGACGTTGAGAATTACAATGCTAGGGCTGCATCTGCAGCAAGGCTAAAGGCATTGCAGGAGTCAAGAGATAAGCAGATGTATGACGCATCTGTAGCCGCTTTTGAGAAACAGACAGCACTGGAGCGCAAGTACATCCTGTCTTCAGAACTATCCAGAGTAAAGGCTGCACTGGACGCTAGGAAACTTATTGATGGTGGCTACAGGGGGAATCTGTCTGCTGAGTTTGCACCGCAAACTCTCCTGATGGCGTCGACCAACAGTGCCGCAAACCTAGCTGACAAGGTTAAGGCGCTGGGCGGGGCTGTTGCTCAAAATGCTACGCATCAAGCTCACTGGAACACTGTTGCCAATGAGGGTCACGCTGCAGCTAGAGGCTTGGCAGGCGCTCTTGGAGGTCTGTGGCTCACTTATGGTTCCTTGGCCCCATTGGTTGCAACAGCGGCATTAGCTGGGTCATTGAAAGGTGTATTCTCTGTAGGTAAGGAACTAGAGTATGAGTTCACCTACATACAGGCTATCACCAACGGGGTAGTTGTAGACCTCGACAAGTTTGGGGAAGCGATAAAGGGGTCAATGGCGACCCCAGTTGACGCCGCTAAAGGATTGAGAACTTTGGCTCAGGCTGGATTGGAGGTTGGTGAGGCTATCACTGCCCTTCCCAGTGTGCTAAAACTTGCTACTGTGGGTGAGGTTGATCTGGCAGGTGCTGCCTTGTCCGCCACGGCTATCATGCACACGTTTGGCATGAGCGTGAACGACATCGGACACATCGGGGACAGCTTGGCCACTGCCGCAAGATTGTCGGCTACTTCGGTCAAGGAAATGATGGAGGCCATGAAGCAGGCCTCGTCTGTGTCAAACGTGTTTGGCGTATCCCTGCACGAGACAGAAGCCGCACTCGCCACTCTGGCTAATCGTGGTATTGAAGGCTCTGCCGCAGGTACTGCAATCCGTAACATGGTGAAGGAGTTGTCGTCTCCGGCCACAGACAAGGCTGCGCATGCCTTGCAGCAGTACGGGATTCAAATCTTTAATGCTGATGGTAGTGCCAAGAAGTTCACGGCGAACCTGCAGCAGTTGGCCGATGTAACGTCGGTCATGACCAAAGAGACGAAAGCCAGATTCCTTGAGGATATGTTCAACGAAAGAGGTGCTAAAGCAGCGAACATCCTGTTGTCCGATCTGGAGAAAATGAAAACCGTTCTACAGGAGATTGAGGCATCGTCCAAGGGTCTTGGCTTCATGACAGAGGCCCAGATCAGGATATCTCAGTCTACTGAAGGTTTGATAAAGACCCTCAAATCAAATCTAGCAGCGAGTCTTGGTGAGGTGTTCCTGGAGGTCAAACCACAAATAGATAGTGTTATCAGCAGTATCTCGGCCCTTGTCAGTTCCAGTTCATTCAAAAAAGCTATTTCAAGTATGGCTGAGGCTGTAGCCGACTTTACGCTGATACTCAGGGACCACGCTGACAAGATCGCTACTGTCCTTGCAGCGTATGCCGGATTCAAGGTCCTTGGTATACTGGGGGCAGGTGTGCTTGCGTTTGAGGGTGCACTCGCTAGTCTCTCTGTTGTAGCCGCTTCTTCGTCAACTCTCTTGGCTGCCGTAGGGGGATTGCTTAGCGGTCCAGTAGCCATAGGCCTTGGAGTTGCAGCAGTAGCTGCGGGGGCCTACGCTATCAAGCAGTCCGGGTTGGATGATACCCAGAAGAAGGTTATTCAATCAGCAAGGGAACTGACAGAGGCGCAGGGTAGACTTAATCAGTCGCTCAGTGATGGCCTTTCGGCTTTAACCAAAGCTAACGACCTTCAGGCTGAGCGTATCAGGTTGCTTCGTGAGGGTGTTTCTGCAACCGACGCTGCTGCAAGGGCTAACGATAATCTGGGTTATTCATCTGCCAAAGCAAATAGAGATAGCCTGGCCGCAGACTTGGCGGCTGCCAAAAACCATCTCAACTCTCCTCAGTTTGCTGGTCAAGACATAAACTTCAATCCGAGTCCTCAGTTTGAGGCGGCTTTTGATACTGTAAGGGCCATTGAGGTTAAGTACAAGCTGGCTGAACAGCAGTTAGAGGAGTCGGCCACAAAAGTGATCAAAGCTGGTATGGAGGGTCGTAGAAAGGAATTACAGGACATACAGGAAAAAGCCTATGCAGAGGTAGAAATCCAGAACAAAAAGTTTGAAGCTATAGAACGTAGAGCAAGCTTGGCTGCCACTGAACTCAGCGAAGGTAAGTTCTACGGTAAGCCTGAGACACAGGAGGCTCGCAAGAGAACCCTTCAGTCAGATATTGATCGTGGAGAGGCAGCAAAGCAGTTTGCACCACTAGACACGAGGCTTGCTGAGACAGAGGCCGTAAAGGTTGAACTTGCGAGGCGTGAAGCCTTCTTGTCAGAAAACTCTTTGTCTTACAGTCGCAAAGAGTCAATTGCGGCATCGAAGGAAGCCAACTCCCTGTTCAAAGCTCAAACTGATGAGATCGTTAAGGGCTACAAAGCCCGTGTAGATGCTGAGAACACCGAGTTCAACAACTACAAGCAAATACTCGATCAGCGAGTAAAGTACGGCGCGATATCTCAAGGCGCGGAAAACGTGCTACTTGAGCAGGCCCAGAGCAAGGTTGATGCACGGACCAGTTCGCTTCGTGAGGCTGAGAAGCAAGAGTTGCAGACACTGCTGGCGTCCAAGGACGCTACTGATGCCGAAAAAATCTCCATGCAAACTCGCATAGATGAGATTGATGCCATACAGAAAAGCAGTGAGGCTAAACGCGCCCACATCTTGGTGCTGAATCAAGAGAAGGACGCGCTCAAGCAACTCTCACATGTGAGGAAACTAGAGAACGATATTGCCGAGTTTGCCGGAAAAGAGAAGCTGTCAAGAGATAAGGCAGTGTCCATGGACACTCTTCGCAAGACCAGCAATGGGGAGACCATAGCGGCGGTTGAAGCCTACTATGCCACCCTTGAACGCGGCCAGACGAAACTCAAGGAATATGAAGCAGCCATCAGGGACGCTGAAAGCATGATGCAAAGCCTTGTGGTGTCTAAGACCGATGACATCAAGGTGACAAAGAAACAACGCGATGAACTTCAGTGGAGTATAAATACACAGGAGGCTGTGACCAAGGCCATCGGTGACGGTGTCGTCGTTACCAGGAAGCAGTACGATGAACTACAGAAAAGCATAAATATCCAAGAGGCCTTTAGTGCCGCAACAAGGGACACAGCCGATAGTTCCTTGGCCCAGTCGGATGCCATGCTGAAAGCCTCTGAGTCTGTAGAAGTGGCCACTGAGTCCTACAACAAGTACAAAGCGGCACTGGAGGAGCAGGCGCAAGCTAATGCCACCCTTACGGAAAGTTTGAAAGGACCAGAAGAATCGCTGAAGAGGATGCAGGCAGCCCTGAGCGCCTCATTTGCAACGATGGACGCGACGTTGAACGCTCGGTCTTTCTCAGGCTTCTACACAACTCTTGAAGGCCTGCGCGCTGAGGGGAACATAAACAAAGAGAAGATATCCCAACTCGCTGAGATGAAGGCAGCCTACGAGGCCATGGGGGCGGCTGGTGCCGCCGCTGCCCAACAGATCGAAGCACAGATGATCGAACTGTCTGCGCACCTGGACCCTGTTGCTGACAAAATCAGAGGTATATTTGAGAATGCTTTCACTACGTTCTTTGAGGATGTGCTAAACGGCACCAAGTCCATCAAGGAAGCCTTCAAGGACCTCGGCAAGAGTATTCTGAAAGAGTTCGTGTCCATAGTGGCCAAGGAAGCATCTCAGCAATTGATGAAGGTGCTTGGTGGAGGCCTCAAACCGGGAGAGAGTCAAGGGCTGTTCTCGTTCCTTGGCAACCTGCTGGTGGGCAACGGTGCCGATAGTGTGGGCACTGATATTGCTGCCACAGGTCGATCAGTATTTGATCGTTTGAAGAATGTAGGTGGTGGAGGCAGTCTCGGTACGACCTTGCAGAGCATCCCCATGATTGACGGTGGCCTGACTCCCAAGTCAATGGGAGGGCTGCAGAAGTCTCTTGACTCGTTGAGTAGTGCGGCCAACGACAGCGTAATGAATCTCTCCAGTTTGAGTGGAGCAGCAAATTTGTCTGTCGGATCATTCTCCACACTTGAGGCGGGAATGCAGACCTTCGGGGCATCTTCCACCCTTGCGAATACGGGCCTGACTTCTTTTGCGGCGACAACCGGGGTGGCCGAAACGAGCATGGCTGCAACCAGCTTGAGCACGGGTCTCGTTGACGTTTCCATGGGGGCCACGGCAGCGTCTGCTGAGGCCGCTGCATTGGGTCTGACATCGGTGGCCACGGCTTCGACAACTGAATCCACAACCGGCTTCCTGTCATCCCTGGCCGGGTTGTTTGCGGCCAATGGATACGCCTTTGAAGCTGGGGGCACCAAGGCATTTGCCGCAGGAGGGACCTTCACCAACTCAATTGTGAACTCGCCGACCGCTTTCAGATTTTCTTCTGGTGGTTCGTTCAAACCCGGCGTGATGGGAGAGGACGGGCCGGAGGCCATCATTCCGCTGGCTCGCGGAAAAGATGGGAAACTCGGGATTGCCTCGCAGGGGTCTGGGCAGCCAATCAACATCACGGTCCACGTGAACGGCAACTCAACGGCCCCGGACGTTCGCCGGTCTGCGGCGCAGGGTGCGAGAGAAGGTCTCTCGGTTTTGAATGGAGCGCGCAGGTATGGCTGATTTTCTCGAAGAGGTTTTGCCGGTCAATGTCAGGATGGGTGCGGCCTACGCTGATAAATATGATGTTCAGATTACAACGACAGCAGGTGGCGGGGAATACCGGAAGTTGACACATCGCTTCCCTGTGCGTAATTTCCATATCAACTACACGATGCTCAGAGACGACCTGCAAAACAAAGTTCTCAGCCTTTACCATCGAGCCTACGGCATGCTGGCCGGGTTTCGGGTAAAATGTCTGGACGACTTCAGCACCAACGCGTTTACTGGAGTCCCGACACCGTTGGACTGGACCTTGCCGAAAATATCCAGCGGAGTTTATCAGTTGGTGAAGGGGTACGGCTACGGGGGTACTCCTCTGGGGATCGGGCTTCCTTATCGCAACATCTACAAACCAGTGAGTGGAAGCGTGGTGGTGTCCAAAAACGCAGTGACGTTGAGTTCTGGCGTGACCGTGGATTACACCACGGGGAGGGTGACCATCTCTCCCGCTCCAACAACCGAGGTGATTCGAGGGGGATGCTATTTTGACATCCCTTGTCGGTTCAACTCACAGATCGAAGTGTCGGCCATAAGTGCCGACCTCAGAGACTGTGGTGGTATTGATTTGATTGAACTGCTTAACCCATGAAAAGTGTTGTTGCTGATTATCGTTACCGCGTGATGTGCATGAAGATCGTCCCTGTTACCGGGAGCACGATCTATTTGACAGACCACATCAAAGACCTGGTTATGAGTAGCCACACGTACCTATCAACTGCCGGTTACGAGTTTACCGGGTACGAGGGGACTGACGGATTTTCACCCTCCAGCATTGACATTGAGGGGATTGCCGGAGCATCTGGTATAACCCGTGCTGCAGTGGGCAGTGGGTTGTTTGACGGTGCCCGTTGTTATGTTTTTGCCACAAGCTGGGTCACACCGGTAGAAGACCAGGAGCCTGTCACTGCTGGGGTATTTGGCAAAGCATCACTACTTGATGATCGTTTTCAAATCGGCGGGGTGTCACTGGTCGACGCACTTGGGCAGACCGTTGGCCAGACCTACGGGGCTGCATGCCCGAAAGTGTTCGGTGGTACAGAGTACGCCGGCTGCGGGGTATCCCTGGCGGCAAACACAGTCACCGGAACCCTGACCAGTGTGAGCAGTTCCTCAGTGTTCACGGATTCTGCACGTGGTGAAGCAGCAGATACCTTTGGTGCTGGCACGATCCAGTTCACCTCCGGGCTGAACTCGGGCTTGAAGCCACTGGAAATCAAGAGTTTTGCATCAGGAGTGATTACCACCTTTGAGCCATTCTACTATCTTCCGGTCATTGGGGATTCCTACACTATGGTGCGAGGATGCCGCAAGCGGTTGAGTGATTGTCAGTCTCGATGGAACGGTTCTGGCACCTACAGCAATGTAATAAACTTCGGCGGCTTTCCTTGGATACCTGCCGGCAGTACTTACGCTCAAGTGGGGCAAGGTGCATGATTGCAGATGACGTTATTCTGGCCGCTAGGCAGTGCGTTGGCACACCGTTTCGGCATCAGGGTAGGCTGATTGGTGTGGGCCTTGACTGTGCTGGAGTGGCTGTGCACGTGGCTGAACAACTCGGTTGCGGGGTTATTGACGTTAGCGGGTACGGAAGGACACCGATAAACGGGCAGCTTGAGGCCACTCTCGGATCACAACCGTTCCTGCGTCAAGTTGCCGTGCAGGACGCGCAGCCTGGGGATATCCTGTTGATGCGTTTTGCCGGAGAACCTCAGCATCTTGCCATCATGGCAGAAGGCATGATAATCCACGCTTACGAATCCGTGGGCATGTGTTGTGAGCACTCGCTTTCCAGCAAGTGGGCGGCGCGGATTGTCTCCTGTTATCGTTTCTCAGGATTGTCATGAGTACAGGTCAGATTATAGGTGGAGTTGTTGGGGCTGTTGCCAGCTTCTTTGTCCCTGGCGCTTCGATGCTGGTGTATGCCTCTATCGGATCGGCTATTGGTGGCGCGCTCGTACCTCCAAAAGGACCTACACTCAAAGGACCCAGACTTGAAGACCTGACGGTACAAACAAGTACTTACGGTGCGGTGATCCCAAGAGCTTACGGGAACGTGAGAATAAATGGCAACATATTGTGGCTAGAGAATAATGCTCTGAAAGAAACTGTAACCAAGAAAAAATCTGGAGGAAAAGGTGGTGGTGGTTCAAGCACAACCAAGAACTACACTTACTCTGCCACCTTTGCTGTGGGGTTGTGTCGAGGCCCCATTGCTGGTGTTAAACGGATATGGGTTGGCCCCGATCTAGTTTATGACGCCGGTTCAACTGACCCTGCAACCATTGAAGCCAGCAACGCGGCTGCTGAAGGGTTCTCTGTTTATACAGGTACAGATACCCAGACTCCAGATGCACGAATGCAGGCCACCCTTGGAGCAGCCAACACGCCGGCTTGGAGAGGTTTGGCCTACATTGTCTTCTACGATTTCCAACTAGAGAAGTATGGCAACAGCTTGGTGGGTGCGCAGGTTAAAGTAGAGGTTATGCAGCTTGGCGCGACGTATGATTACCCGGTCACCAGTCGCACCATGAGCAATAACCGGAGCTGGATTGCCACAGCCTGGAATGGCTCTTTTTTCTGTTCCGTCGCCACCGGCTCCAACAAGTGCGCCACATCACCAGATGGCGCGACCTGGACAGAGCACGATCTGCCGATTTCTGACGACTGGCAGGATATTGCCACCAATGGCGATATTTTCGTCATTATCTGCCCGTACTCCGTCTATACGTCCGAGGACTGCATCACCTGGACGCTGCAGTCTCTGCCGGGCATGGGCTACCCGACCCGCGTCGTATGGGGAAACGACAAATTTATCATCGTCACCGATACCGCGGCGTGGTGGACAAGCTCGACCGGGCTTGTCTGGACTTCACAAGTGGCCCCAGGAACCGGCTTGGGGCTTGGCTCAGGTAGTTATGCGCGCTCGCTGGCGTGGAATGGCGATCTTTGGATAACCATCAAGCATTTTGGCGGGAGCGAAACTGTTTTGACATCTCCGTCCGGGTATGCTGGCACTTGGACATCGAGAGCGACGCTCACAGGCAATAACTATAACGAAATCGCCATCAACAGCAACACTGGGGTGGCCTGCGTGGCTTCCGGCGGCGGCACCGGCGTGTATGTTAGCCCGGATGGCATTACGTGGACTCCATACGCGCTGCCAAAACTCATCAATAGCATGGCTTCCGATGGCCGTGTTTTTCTGTGCACCGATCAGGGCAACTACTACATTTCTGCAGACGGAGCGACATGGACCACGCAGGCCATGCCATTTACCGGCACGACCTGGCGCCGGATTTGTTGGAATGGGTCCGTGTTCCTGGTTGTCACAAACAACCAGCGCGCCGCGACGATTCAACGATATTTTGCCGGGAGCGTGCCGTCTCCACTTGACGATATAGTTTCGTTGGAATGCACCCAATCAGGATTGTTGACTGGTGCTGATATTGATGTTAGTCAACTCTCTGCGATTAATGTTAGAGGCTACCTTGTGGGCAGTGTTGGCTCAATACGCTCGGCAATAGAACCTTTACAGAATTCGTGGCCGTTTGACATTGTTCAGCACGGTTATACATTAAGGTTTGTGGCCAGGGGTGGTTCATCAGTTGCGACCATCCAGTCTGAGGACTTGGATGCCAGAATCTCTGGTAATGATGATGGGGTGCAAATAACCACCAGCAGGGAGATGGACTCCCAGTTGCCGCGTCGCTTAACCATCAAGTACATGGATTGTGATAGAGAATACGATATCGGAACACAGTACGCCGAAAGGCTGAACACGCCGGCAATGAACGAAACAATCCTTGACTTCCCCATTGTTCTTACATCAACTGAAGCTGCAGGCAAAGCCGAAGTCTTGCTATATCTTTACTGGCTCGAACGTTACGACGTGGCCATCAGCCTGCCGCCGACGTATCTGCAACTCGAACCGAGCGATGTAGTGACACTTGAAACTCCGGAAGGTGATATCAGCCTGCGGCTAAACACTGTCACCTACACTAGCGACGGCATAGTCGAGTGCAAAGCCAAGCACGCCAATGCCGCTGTCTACACCCCCACCGCAGTGGGAGTGGAGCCTGCTGTTACTGGCACGCCGACTATTAGCGTTCAGGGTGGGTCGAGATGCGTGTTGCTGGACATTCCGACGGTGCACACCGATCAGACCTATGCCGTAGGGTTCATTGCCGCCATGTGCGGGGTGTTCCCATCTGGTTGGGCCGGAGGAAGTCTCATGACTTCCACCGATGGTGGCGCGTCATGGAGCACTGCCGGGTCATTCGCAGCGCCAGGTGCGACCATCGGCTACGCGACCAACAGCATCGGCGAAGTCGACGAGCTGACGATTGATTGCGCCAGCCTGCTGCAAGTCGAGTTGTACAACGGCGAACTGTTCTCAGTCACTGAATCCGCCATGCTGGCCGGAAGCAACTACTTTGCCTACGGTGTCGATGGCCGCTGGGAAATCATCGCGGCGCAGAATTGCGTGCTACAGGTTGATGGCTCTTACTGGCTAACCAATCTCCTGCGGGGCCGCAATGGAACCGAATGGACCATGGGACTACACAGCATTGGCGACACGCTGGTACTGCTCGACCCTGATGATATCCAGTTGATCACCTTGTCTGCATCAGCCATCAGCCAGACCCGGCTGTATCGTGCGATCACCGAGGGCCGAGACATTAGCACTGACAGCGACCGGCCATTCGCGTATCAGGGCGTCAATCTCAAGCCGCTGTCTCCGCTGAGCGGTGGCATGACGCGCGACTTAGCCACCGATGACTTGACTGTCTATGTGCGCCGCAGATCCCGGATTATTGACGAGTGGCGCGACTATGTGGATATCGATATCGGCGAGAGCGTTGAAAGCTACGAGTGGGACGTTTGCACGGACATTACTTACTCATCCGTGGTGCGAACATTGTCGGCGACCGGAACAACCAGCGCCATTTATACGGCCGCAGAGCAGATAACCGATTTCGGGGCCACGCAATCCACGCTGTATCTGGCAATTTACCAGATGTCGTCCACGATCGGCCGTGGATACCCGATTTATCGCACCTATACGAGGTAGCACTATGGCATCCAGTTTGTCTAATCTCAGTTTGCTCGTACAGTCGCAGTCCGGCAAGGAGTCGAGCGCAAACGCGCTTTGGAATGCTATGTCGCAAGCCGCGCTATTTTCCCGAACATCGTCAGCTGGCTTGGTCTGGTATTACTACGGCGGAAATCTGATTATCGATGGTGTAATCACGACGATTGCCAACAACACCACGACGGGTATCACACTGACCGCCAGCGCAACAAACTATATCGAGGCGGATAGAAGCGGTACGGTAACCAAAAACACGACCGGATTCACGCCAGGACGAATCCCGCTCTATACCGCCGTCACCAACGCCACGACAATCACCAGCTACACAGACTGCCGAGGACAATGGCAGCCGCTGCACATCCCGAGCAAGACCAGTGTCGCGGTTACCGGTGCTGACGTGACCTTGACGCAGGCACAAGCCGCCTGCCGGTATTTGACGACTACCGGGATTTTGACCGGCAACCGTAACGTCATCGTGCCGAACGACTGGGAGGGTATCGTCTATTGCAGCAACACCGGGGCGTTCACGACGACGTTCAAGACATCAGCCGGGGCTGGCATCGTGGTGGCGCAGACCAAGCGCGCCATCCTGCTCGCTGACGGTACCAACGTCGTGAGGGTCACTGCTGACGTATGATAAACAGAACCAACGTCGAGCACCTCGTCATTGCCCTGGTTCTTCAGGCGATGATTGCTGCTGCTACTGGGGATTGGTTGGTTGGCGCGGTGTTCTCTTCTGGAATCTTTCTAGGGAGAGAACACGCCCAACGAGAGTACCACATAGGTGATCCATGCACTCTCGTTGGGTACGAGGCTCTTGACTTCTGGAGGTGGTCAAGAGACAGTCTCAAGGACCTGCTGCTACCCGTGGCTGGAGTTACGCTGATGGTGTTCCAGTGCGCCTTCGATGTCCCTGTAGGCTTGGGACATCAGCCGGTAGTCCAGCTTGGGCAGCATCCTCTCAGCGGCCAGGATGCCCTCGGCCAGCTTGCCCAACTCGATGCGGTGGGCACGCCAACTGCCCGTCTCCAATTCCCGGTCGGCGATCACGCGCAAGATGATGATGCAGTCGTCGACCGAGACCTTGTCCTTGTGGGTGACCAGTGGGTTGTAGTCCGATGCAACGGAAATGGTCAGCAGGGTTCTAGCCACGCTTTTCCAGTTCGTGACCGAGTTGTCGCCGTGCTGCATTCCGAGCAATGCGAAGTGCATGGTTTGCCCCATCTGATCGACCAGCCCTTGGGTGACCGGAATTTTGACGGGCTTGGGTGTGCGTTTCTTCTTCATATTTTTCTTTTTATATCAATGGGTTTGAAACGGGCTGTGGTCAAAAGTCGAGAACTTTGTGACCCACAGCCCACGGAAAACGATTGCAGCGTGCCTTAGATCACGTGCGTATCGGGTTTTGTCGGGACTTTCAGTATTTTTGACATGCTTCTGTACTGCTCTTTCTGGCTACTACGCCAAGACCCTCCCAACTCTCTGTCTAACGCCTTGGCTACAGTGATGGCCTTAACATTAAACGCGCTGCCTGCTTCTTTCAATGACATACCGGACAACACCAATCTTTCGAGTTCTTTGATGTTGTCTAAAGTCAGCTTTGCTGACGGGTTTTTGCACCCTCGACTATCCATCAGCCCTTGAGCGATGGCATGTAGTGTGTTCTCCAGCGGTGAGCACCACTCAAGGTTAATCGCTCGATTGTCTGTCTTGTCTCCGTTTATGTGGTTTATAGACTCACCAGAATTACTTGTTCTTGGTAGAAACACAAGGGCCACCAACTTATGTATTCTGTGAGTTTTACTAACACCATCTCTTGACAGAGTAACCACCATGTAACCTGTGCAGTGGAGTACCGGTTTTCTCCATTTCTCTGGAACAAATTGCAGCTTGCTCGATTGCACCCACCTTTCAACTGATAGAATCTCTCCAAGATCATTGATTTTGTAGAATCCTTCGTACCCAGGGATGTCTCTCACACTTTCTCCGATTCATAAATTTTTCTAAACTGATTCCACCCAACCAAATTACCCTGAAGATTCCCTACGCTACCTACAGGTGTGGGTGTCGCGGCATGTTCTAATGGGGAAGCGTGAGGGGGTTCTGAATTTGTGAGTTTGTTGAACAGAGCCTCGTCCTCGTTGAGCGTCGAAGTCACCCCTCCGTGGTTTAGGTACGACACCCGGCAGCACCGGGCCGCCGACACCTTGATGGCTTCCTCTTTGGTCAGGTCCTTCCGTTCCAGGCAGTTGACGTAGGGGAGATGCCACTCACCGTAGCGGAGCAGGCGGGGAGTACTCCACTCCATCATGGCCGAGTGCATGGCCGTGGCCAGATCGTAGAACTCGGGCTGCGCATCAGGGTGGCAGCGCAAGAGATAGAAGTTGTCCCACTCGGTACTGGTGACCACGACGTGAATGTGCTGCCACGGCTCCAACAGACGATTGGCCACCTGCTTGTGCAGGCCCACCTTCGAGAGCATCCACACCACGCCGCACATGACCTTGCCGGACAACTTCCACGTGGCTTTTGCGAATGACTTTCGCCAACCGGAGAGTTCCTCGCGGGCTTGCATGCCGGCTTGGTTCTTGCCCCAATGCACGGGCATGGCCGGTTCATTCCACACGTTGGACAGCATCTTCTTGACCGGAATCGCCCGACTAGATGAGGCGTTCCTGCTGAACACCCTGTGGGTCATCAGTTCTGCATGGATGAATCTCGGGTACATCAACTCCATGGTGGTAATGCGGTGGCCGTCCTCGTTAATCGAGTCGGCGATAATCTTTGCGGTGATGGTCATTGACCGGCCTCTCCATAGTATTCAACCTCAACGCCAGCCTCTTTGAAAATCTCCAAGGCGATAAGAGCTTCTTCGTCCCAGTCAGCGCGACCGGATTCGATTCGCTTGATCTGTTCGGTCTTGCGAGTGACCACCTTCTTGATACCGGCCTGAACAATAAGGCCGGCACAAGTCGCACAAGGGTGCAGCGAGGTGAGGATCAGAGTCGTACCCTCCAGCACAGGCCTTGCGGCCTGTGCGATGACATTCATTTCCGCATGCACTGTCCAACGGTATTTGAGAGGCCTCTCGTGTCTGGAGTCCAGATCATCGTTGGTCCCTCTCGGAAACCCGTTATAGCCGCTCCCCTTCAAGCAGTAGTTGTCGTCTATGGCGACAGCGCCCACTTTCGTGGAGCGATCCTTTGAGCGGCCCATAGCCGCCTCAGCATCCGGGATAAACCGGAGCAGCTTTGTCAGTGACATGTCATCCCCTTGATAGGAGTCGAGCCGGGAATGGGTTCATCTTCCTCTTCCGGCAGCATTCCCAAGTTGTCGAGGATGACAGTGAGTTGCTCGTAAATCGCCAGAGCGTGGTTCGGGTCAATCACAATGCTGTGAGCACCCATGCTGTTGGTGAGTACCACACCAACATACGGCTCGTTGTCCATACTGCTGACAATACCGAGCATTAGCCCGATGAATACCGGTTTTTGTTCTTCTTCTTTTTTCACGGTTACTCCTTAAAGTTGAATCAAATTGTTGTGCGTACTAAGTTACTGCGATTGAACAGCGCATCGCCCGTCATACCCTTATTGAATCTCTGCCGCAATGTGACAGGAAGGATGCCGCTTAACTTCGCAGCGTCCATCAGGGTGATGACCTTACCTTTATACTCAACGTAAAGCGTCACCCTTCTATTTTCTTGCTGCTCCTTATGGGTAGCCCACCTGCATGTGTCTTTAGAGTAAACCAGAGCATCGCCTATTCTATCCAAAGATGTACCCTCCGGCCTTTCCCCCATGTCAGATAAGAAAGTCTCGAACGATCTCCACTCAGGGCACACTGTCACTCCTCTTCCCCCGTAGTAATCATAGTGGGCATTGGAAGGGTTATTGCACCGAGATGTCATCGCAACCCATGATTGGTATGTGGGGCTTGGTGTGCAACCCGCTGAGTGGCCGTGAGTGCTAACAATATCTTTATGGGCACAACCACAACTGCGCGTTGGGCCATTTATTAAACTACACGCAGCTATAGCCTTTTGCTTCCCACAGTCGCAAATGCATACGTATTTACGTGCAGACGGCGATCTACCGTCGTGCTCTGGAGTCACTACTAGTCTGCCGAATCTAACGCCGACCAAGTTGCACTCGTCATACTTTCCTTTACCATACTTATTTTTATACACGGCATCCACCTAACTCAATGATATTTTCGGCCACTGTCTCAGAAATTTCCTCATGACTCACAAGCAAGCATTGTGTAAAATCTACCGACTTCAAGAACCCAAGCATTGCTTCCGATCTACTTGAGTCACATCCATGCATAGGCTCATCAAGAACCAACAGGCCGCAGTTGGGTAAAAATGTTCTAAGCAGGGCGCAGCGTATAGAAAGCCCCAGTATGTCAAGTGTCGACCCGGATAACGACTCCACACTTTGCCCATTAACCTTGAACCCACCCTTATCCCTCGATACCCATGACTCTTGCCTCCTCATTGCACTGAACATCACGCTAACCGATGAAAGCACCGTGGTCCACAGCTTGTTAGCAATGATCGGTCTGATAGTTCTCAAGCGACGTATTAGGTTGTTGTTGAATGACAGGCTGGCCAGATCGGCTTCGTGCTCTGCGATGTTCTTCTCGGCCTCGGTGACCATGGCCTTCAGTGCGTCCCACAGCTTGGTCACCGAGTCGAACGCACTGACCTTGTCGTCGATCTCTTTGCGGGTGAGGATGACCGTGCCTTTGGCTGCCTCGTGGGCCAACACCGCGTCGTCCTTCGCCTTGGCGATCTCCAGAAACTGATCGGTGTCTGGACACTCGAACGTTTCCAGTTCCTGCTTGGCTGCCGCAAACGCACCCATCGCGGCCCGCTGGTTGTCCAGAGCCATCTCCAACTTGGCCTTCAACGCCGCCACTGCTTTGGACGATGCCTCGATGTTGGTGATCTGCTTGCGCAGTTCCGGGATGCTTTCCGGTTCACCGGTGGGGACATCCCCCACCCACTTCACGAGCGGCGGGTAGGTGCTGCCGGGGATCAGTTCCACGAAGTGGCCCAGCTTCGACACGGCCATCAGGTAGTCCTGAGCCTTGCGGCTGAACGCGACCAGCGACTTGTGGCACTGCTCGTCGTAGTCATAGTCGGCTTCAATCGGCTGCATCTTGGCGACCACTTCCGCGATCTCGGCATCGACCTCGGCATTGCGGCGGGCGATGTCATCGGCGTTGGGAAGCTTCTGCCCACACTTGCTGCACGTGTCGCTGTTGAACCGCTTCTGTTTCAATGCGCGGACAGAGAACTCCAGTTCCCTATAGGTTTTCTCCGTGGCCCGCAGCCGTTCCGCCAAGATGCCAATCCGGTTCTCCAGGTCCACTCTGCTGGTCGGGACGACAGCAACGTCCTTCGGCTCCACATGGGGCAGTGCTCGGAGCGACTCGTAGGCCTTGACCCGTTCAGCGTGCGCCTCCGAATCGGCGACGCGCTGCGACAGTTTCACAATCAGGGAAGTGTCGATCTCCTCCATTGGGGAAGATGACAGGGTGGCCACCTGCTTCCGGGCAGTCTCCAAAGTTCGGCCCGCCTCTTGCACGTTGCGCTCCAGATGGGTGCGCTGCATGTAGCGTTCCGAGGCTTTTTTCCACGTGTCGATGGCCAACTCTGCAGCTTCTCGAAGTGGCTCCACAGAGGCCTGTGCGGCGGTCACGGTGGCCGTCAGCGCCTCGATTTCGGCGCGGTGGGACTCTGCATCGGGCTTGGGCGGCAACGCCCCCAGTGCCCCCGCCAGCGTGTTCTTGGCGGTTGCCAGCCGGCTTTCGATCAGCGCAGGCGACCCGGTGACCAGCTTGGTGTTGGCCGCATCCATCAAGGTGTCGAAGGTGTCGAACCCGCCCAGGTCCTCGATCAGGGTACTGAGCGCGGCAGTGCCCTCCTCCAGCGCACCCCTGATATTGTTCTGGCCGGCGAACAGCAGCTTGGCCGAAGTCGCGGCATCGGCCCCCAACAGGCTGGCAGCAAAGCTGCTGACTTCTGCCTGCCCGGTGACGAAGACCTTGCCTTGGTGGGTGACCTCGGCCCCACCCTTGCGACGGGTGAAGGTGTAGGTGTCGCCGTCGACAGTGACCGTGAGCGC